>Ga0105047_10005083_pt1 | contig 22730 bp, 16 predicted proteins | sample MAT04_FD_78384 | JGI IMG/M metagenome (GOLD analysis project Ga0105047, IMG submission 78384) | Freshwater microbial communities from Lake Fryxell liftoff mats and glacier meltwater in Antarctica - MAT-04 (megahit assembly) | ecosystem: Environmental > Aquatic > Freshwater > Ice > Liftoff... | reverse complement strand
TTCCTCGGCCGGCGTGCCGATCATGCGCAGCGTGCCCTTCACGTCGTTGGCCTGCATCCACTGCTTCAGCGCAATTGCCGCCGCAGTGCTCGCCGTGCCGAACAGGTGATGTCCGCAGCCATGCCCGGGTCCACCGGCGATGACGGCGCGGCGTTCAGGCGTCGCGGCCTGCGACAGTCCGGGCAGGGCGTCGTACTCACCGAGGATCGCGATCACCGGCTTGCCGCTCCCGAACTCCGCGACGAACGCGGTCGGCTCGCCGGCGATGCCGCTGGTGACGGTGAAGCCGGCGGCCTTCAGCTCGCCTTGCAGCAGCGCGGAGCTCCTGGTCTCCATGTAGCCGACTTCCGCGAAGTTCCAGATCTGCTGCGCGACGTCAGCGTAATGGGCCGCGCCCGATTCGAGCGTGGCGAGCATTGGTGCGGTGTTCTGCGCCGGCCGCGGCAACTGTGCGGTGAGCGGCAGCGCGACGCAGCATGCGAGGGTCGCGGTGAGTGAGGCTGACGTGCGTCGTGGCATTGGAAGTACCGTGGGGAGACGGCCGTTCGCGCAGGCGCTGCGCAAATCACCTCCTGAAACTGTGGCCCGGTACCGGCTCCCGCGACGGGCAATGACCTGGCAGCATGTCGGCACGCCTCGCCCCGCCGCCGACCCACCCCCGCCTCAGAGCGGTACCACTCCGCGTCGCAGCCCGTAGCTGACCGCTTCACTGCGCGTGCGCACGCCCAGCTTGGCGAAGATGGACTGGAGATGGTACTTGACCGTGCTGGGGCTGATGCCAAGCCGCGCGCCGATCTGCTTGTTGCCGAGCCCCTCGGCGAGGGCACGCAGCACGTCCAGCTCGCGGTCGGTGAGGTGCGGTTCGTCGTTGCCTGCGACCGCCGCCGCGATGCGCTGCTCGCGCCGCGCGCTGCGATCGACGGTGCTTCCAGCGCTCGGCAGCACATGGGGCGAGACGACGGTGAGCCCGCGAGTCACGCCGTGCGATGCCGCCACCACGTCGTCGGCATCGGAGTCGAGTGGCAGCCACCCGGTGCTGCCCCGCGCGAGATGCGCAGCGGGCGCCTGCGCACCGGGGTCGAGCAGGTAGATCGTGGCGGCATGCTGTTCCGCGCCGTCGGTGCCGTGCGGCCACTCCGTCACGAAGACCGCATGCGCATCGTGCAGGCGTGAGGCACGCTGCGTGCGCCCATCGACCAGCAGCACGTCATGATGCGCGCCAAGCCCTGCGCTCAGACGCGCCCGCACCACTGCGGGCATCGCGCCGAGCGACAGGTGTATCACGTCATGGGGCACGCCGGTCTATCGTGACGTGCGCGGACGTTCGCCGATCGTCACCGGCACGATCACGACCTCGCCACCACGCACCACCTGCAGCTGCACCGTGGTGCCGACCCGGTCACTGCCTAGGAACGCCAGCACGTCGTCGTGCTGCGTGATGCGCGTGGTGTCGATGCGCACCAGCACGTCGCCGATCATGACGCCGCCATGCGCCGCCGGGCTGTCGTGTTCCACGTCGAGCACGACCAGTCCTCCGCGTCCGTCGAAGCCCAGCTTCGCCGTGGCCGCATCGGAGAACCGGACCGTCTGCATGCTCGCGCCGAGCCACCCGCGCGCCACGTAGCCGCGATTGATGACGGCGTCCAGCATGCGGTCGATCGTGGTGTCGGGGATCGTCACGCAGAGCGGCCTGCTCATGCCGCCCGAATTGATGCCGGCGATGCTGCCTTGGGCGGTGACCAGCGGCCCGCCGCCGAAGCCGGGATGCAGCCGCAGGTCGCTCTGCACGCGCCGGTCGAGCGTGCCGCCGCGCCAGGTGCGCCAGGCGTCGCCGACGCTGCTGACCACGCCGAAGGTGGCCTGCGGCCCGTCGGTGCCGGTGCGGGCCAGCGCGAGCACCAGGTTGCCGGGTCGCAGATCCGCCGCGGCCGCGCGCGTCGCGACGGGAATCAGGCCGGTCGGGATGCGCAACGCCGCGAGGTCGGTGCCCGGGTCACGGCCCAGCAGCGTGGCGCCGATGCGCTGGCCATCGTGCAGGGTGACGGTGATGTCGTCCGTGCGCCTGACCGTGGCATCGGTGGTCACGATCACGCCATCGCGCCAATGGACGCCCGTACTGGCGAGTCGAGGGCGCGCGTGGACGGCGACGATGCTCGCGGCGGCCATGGCGACCGCGTCAGCGAGCTGATCCGAGAGTTCCGAGAGGTTTGACATGGGCATCACTGGAGGAATGTGGCGAGGTGCGGTGTCCAGCGTCCGGTTCTGGCGGGCGCTGGAACAAGGCTCGCCCGTCGCCCGCCGCGGCAACATCGGCCGAACGGCCGGGCACCTTGCCAGTCCGTCTGAGCGTTTGTGAACATTTCATGAATGCATTGCGTAACGTTGGGCATGCGTCGACTCCCACTCCTCAGCAGTGCACTGCTCGCCGCCGCACCTCTGGCCGCGCAGCAGCGCCCCGACACCGCCGCAGCAACCCTGCCCACGGTCACGGTTACCGCGATCCGGTCCTCTTCACCCTTGAACCGCGCGCCGCTGGCCGTCTCGCAGGTCGGCCTCGACAGACTTCGCAGCACGGCCGGCATCGGGCTCGCGGATGCGCTGCAGGGCATTCCCGGCGTGATGGCCACCTCGCGCTCCGGCGGTGTCGATACGCGCATCACCATCCGCGGGTTCGGCGCACGTGGCGCCGGTGACCGCAGCAATGCCGGCACGATGCGCGGCATTCGCGTGATGGTCGATGGCATTCCCGAGACCGAGCCTGATGGCCGCACGAGCCTCGACATCGTCGATCTGGCCACGGTCTCGGGCATCGATGTCGTCCGCTCCAACGCCTCGGCGATCTGGGGCAATGCCGCCGGCGGCGTCGTGGCCATCAACACGACGCCAGCCGCGGGAAACATCTTCGACGTGCGCACCATGGCTGGCAGCTTCGGCTTGCGCCGCATCGTCGCGCAGACGAGCACCGGTACCGGCGAGTCGCGCCTCTACGCCAGCGTGTCGCACACCGAGTCGGACGGCTGGCGACAGAACTCGGCAGGCGAACGCTCGCTGTTCAACGCCGGCTTCCTCTCGCCGCTCGGCGATCGCACGCGCATCGCGATGCGACTCTCGGCCAGCCAGAACGACTTCGGCATACCGGGACCACTCACCGCCGAGGCGGCGCTCTCGAATCCGCGAGCCGCCAACGCCACCTACAATACGCGGCGCGAGCGGCGTGAGAACCAGGTGATCCGGTTCGGCACCACGCTCGACCGTTCGATCGGCAGCACCGGTGCGCTCTCGATCATGTCGTACGTGACGCCAAAGACGCTGATCCGTTCCGAGCGTGGCACGTACCGGACGTTCGATCGCGTGCATGGCGGCGGTGGCGTGAACTACCGCCAGCCGTTCGCCGATCACACCGTCCTGGTTGGCGCGGACATCCAGCATCAGGACGGGCCGGCGCGGTTCTGGTCGCTCTCGGCCAGCGGTGACAAGGGCACCACACTGCAGCAGGACAAGAACGAACGCGCCATGAACGGCGGACTGTTCGTGCAGGACGAGTGGAACGCAACGCCGAAGCTCACGCTCAACATCGGCGCCCGGCTCGATGCGCTTCGCTACGGGCTCACCGATCGGATCACGCCGCGGCTCGACGCGACGCGCGACTACTCGCAGGTCTCGCCGAAGCTTGGTGCGGCGTACCGCATCAGCGAGAACAACATGTTCTACACCAATGTCGGCGCCGGCGTGGAAACGCCTGCGGGCAACGAGACGGATCCAGCCGGCACGTTCGGGCAGGACACCGTCACCGGCATCAGCCCGCTGCTCAAGCCGATCCGCTCGCTGACGTATGAGGTGGGAACGCGCAACGTGATCACGACGGTGAACGCAGGCGTCGTTGCAATCCGCTATGAGGCGGCTGCGTACAACACCGAGGTGCATGATGAACTCGTGCCGTACCGCGGCGGGCGTTTCTACTTCAATGCGGGACGCGCGCGCCGGCAGGGCGTCGAGCTGGGTGGCGAGATCGAGTTCCAGCAGGGCCTGGCCGTGCGCAGCACCGCAACGCTGAGCCGGAACACGTACATCGACTACACGGTGGACTCGGTGCACTACGGCAAGCCTGGTCGCATCGCCGACTACGCGGGCAATGCGGTGGTTGGTGTACCACGCTCGATCGGCATGATCGGCGCACGCTGGGACGCGGGTGCCTCGCCGTTCCGTTTCGACGCCGAGATGCAGTACACGGGCAACTACATGCTGGACGACGCGAACACCGTCGAGCTGCCGTCGGCGACGGTGTTCAACGCGACACTGTCCATGCGTCGTGCGGCACTGCTGTTCGCGAAGGTCGGTATCACAGGCTTCGTGCGCGTGGAGAACCTGCTCGACCGTCGCTTCATGACGTCGGGCTTCCTCAATCCCGATGTCGTCGCAGGCCGCCCGGTGGCGTATGAACCAGGCCTGCCGCGCGCCGTGATCGTGTCGCTGGGGCTGGTGCGTCTGCCGTGAGCTGAGCGGTCGCACGATTCGGGAGGCGGTGCAGTGCGCTGGCAGCAATCATGGAGGATCACCGACTTGGAGATCTCCGTGCCTGCTGCCAGCTTGCCTTTCATGCCCCTGATCGAGACGATCGCGATGGACCAGACCCGGGCGGAATCGGCCGTGCTGCGTGCACGCGCGCTGCTCGACGCCGCAGTGGACGCTGGTCGCGAGGGGCGCGTTCCGCTGCAGCAGCTCGCCGACGCGGTTCAGATGAGCGCCGCGCACCTGCAGCGCCTCTTCACGTCGATCGTCGGCGCATCGCCCTCGGCCTACCTGCGCACTCGGCGCGCCGAGTCGTTCCGTCGTGCGCTGCGTGATGCGGGGACCGTGAGCGCGGCAACCTTCGACGCGGGCTACGCCGCCTCGAGTCGCGCCTATGCCGATGCCACGCGCCATCTCGGGATGACGCCGTCGGTGTATCGCCGCGGTGGTGCGGGCGCGACGATCGGCTGGGCCGCCACCGACACGCCGCTTGGCAGGCTGGTGATCGGCGCGACGTCGCTTGGGCTCTGCTGGGTGTCGCTTGCCGCGAGCGACGACACGCTGGTCGGCGAGCTGACGGCGGAGTTCCCACGCGCCACGATCGGGCATGACAGTGGCGAGAGGCTCGCGGCGATGCTCGAGGCGGTGGTCGCGCGCCTGCGCGGTGAACCTGTCGTGCCCGATGTCGCGATCGACATGCAGGTCACGGCATTTCAGCAGCGGGTGCTCGACGCGCTGATCGCGATCCCGTTCGGTGAGACGCGCAGCTACTCGCAGATCGCCGCAGCCATCGGCAAGCCCGGTGCGGCACGGGCAGTGGCGAACGTCTGTGCCACCAACCGCGTCGCCGTGGTGATCCCGTGTCACCGTGTCATTCATGCGGACGGCAGCATGAGCGGGTATCGCTGGGGTAACCAGATCAAGAAGGCGCTGCTGCAGGTCGAGGGCGCCTCGTTGCCTCGCGGCGACGGTGCGGCACCCGCGGCAGTGCGCAGGCGGCGCACGTCGTGAGCGAGTCGGTGTCGTGGTCACGCCGCGTCCGCATCGAGCTGCCGGACGATGTGGATGTGCGCTGGACACTGCGCTACCTGGTGGTGCGCGCGGTCGATGCGCTGGAGCGCGTCGCGGGTGACACCTACCTGCGGAGCGTGCGCGATCATGCGACCGGCGCGCACCTGCTGCTGGAGTTGCAGCACGACGCCGCAGGTCACGCACTGATCGCACGCACGCGGCCGGCGATGCCCGCCGCGGCCATCAATGCGATGGTTCGCCGCAGCTTCGATCTCACGACCGATCTCGCCGAGTTCCGTGCCGTCGCGTCGCGCGATGCGCTGCTGACACCGTTGCTCGCCGCGCGCCCGTTCCTGCGGCTGCCGCAGCTGCTCGATCCGTTCGAGGGATTGATCCGCGCGGTCCTCGGTCAGCAGGTCAGCGTGGTTGGTGCAGGCACGATGACCGACCGGCTCGTGCGCGCGTTCGGCGTGCCGCTGCCGGCGGTCGAAGGTGAGGCACTGCTGCTCGGGTTTCCATCACCCGCCGTGCTGGCCGCCGCCGGTGCCGACAGCTTGCGCACCATCGGGCTCACGAACGCGAAGGCGGCCACGCTGCACGGCGTGTCACAGGCGATCGCCACCGGCGCCCTCGACCTCGATGCGCTGCGTGGCGCGCCGACGGAGCAGGCGGAGGCGACGCTGATCGCGCTGCCGGGCATCGGGCCGTGGACGGCGCACTACGTGCGAATGCGCGCGCTCGGTGACCGTGACGCATTCCCGGCGGCCGACCTTGGCGTGCTGAAGGCGATGGCCGCCGCAGGTGTCGGGAAGCGCGACATCATCGCGCGTGCCGACTCGTGGCGCCCCTGGCGCGCCTACGCCACGCTGCATCTCTGGGAGTCGCTCGGCAGGCGCGAATGATCGCGTCAGTGCGGCGCTCCGTCAGCCGTTCGCCTTCGGCGACGGCATCACGACCAGCACCACGCCGAGCAGCGTCACGACACCGGCCACCAGCATCATCGGTGTGATCACTTCATGCCCGATCGATGCGCCGAGCAACAGCGCGACGATCGGGTTCACGTACGCGTAGGTCGCCACGTGCGATGTCTTCGCCACGCGCAGCAACCAGACGTACGCCGTGAAGCCAAGCAGGCTGCCGAAGAGAATCAGGTAGGCGAGGGCGATCCACGAGCGGGGGGAGACGGCTGGAAGGTTCACCAGCGACCACTGGCCCGTGACTGCGCAGCCCACCACCAGCACCGCGCCCGCGGACAGCATCTGCAGCGCACTGCCCATGAACGCGTTATCCGGGCGCGGCACCTCGCGACCGATCACCGAACCGATGGACCACGAGATCGCACCGATCAGGATCAGTCCCATTGCGCCGACGTCCAGGCTGCCCGCATCACCGCGGAATGCCGCCGCGAGACTGGGTCCGCCGAGCAGCGCCAGGCCCGCGAGTCCCAGCGCAAGGCCGACCCACTCCTTGGGCAGCGGCAGGCGTCCACCGGGCCGCGTGCTCGCCGCCGCCACGATCCAGATCGGCGTCGTGGCCACCACCAGACTCGCCACGCCACTCGCAATGCGATGTGCGCTGAAGGCGATCAGCCCGTTGCCGACCACCAGCAGCATCACGCCGCCGATGATGCCGCCCTTCCAGTGTTCACGCTTCGGCGGCGGCGTCCCACTGAGTCGCAGCACGGTGTAGAGAATGATGCCGGCGAGCGAATGCCGCGCGGCGATCATGGGCCATGGCGGCATCGTCTCGACGCCGATCTTCACGCCCAGATACGTGCTGCCCCAGATGATGTAGAGCGCCGCGAATGCCGCCACGAGCAGGATGCGGGGAGGCGGTGCAGTGCGGGCGTCGGGCATGTCGAGAAGTTAATCGCCACGGCAAAGTCACCGCCCGTGCTACGAAAGCTTCTGGGTCGAGAGTGGCGTGAGTCGCTGCGTCGTCGCCATGGCGGACGTTCGCTGCCCATGTTCGAGCAGGTACGGCATCACGTCCGCCGTCGGCAGCGGTCGCGAGAACAGGAAGCCCTGCCCGAACTTGCAGCCGAGCTTCAGCAGCACCTCGTGCTGCGCCTCTTCCTCGATGCCCTCGGCCACCGTGCGCAGGCCGAGCGAGTTCCCCAGTGCGATCACGGCACTCGCGAGCGCGCTCGCGCCTGGGCCGCCGGCCACACCTTCCACGAAGCTCTTGTCGATCTTCAGCACATCCACCGGGAACCGATGCAGGTAGCTGAGTGACGAGTAGCCCGTGCCGAAATCGTCGATCGCGAGCCGCACGCCGAGCGACTTGAGCGACGTGAGGATGCCCACCGTCGCCTCGCTGTTGGCGAGCAGCGTGGTCTCGGTCAGCTCCAGCACCAGCTGGTCGCGGCGCAGCCCCGCGACGCGCAGCGCATTCGCCACATCGTCCAGCAGGTTGTCGTCGCCGAGCTGCCGCGCGGAGAGATTCACGGTGACCGTGATCGGGTGCAGCTCCGGCAGCGACCGGCTCCAGTGTCGCGCGTGGGCGCAGGCATGCAGCAGCACCCATCGGCCAATCGGCACGATCAGGCCCGACTGCTCGGCAATCGGGATGAAGTCTGCGGGCGGAATGCGCCCGCGTCGCGGATGATCCCAGCGCACCAGCGTCTCCAGACCGCTGACCTGGCGCGTGGCCATGTCCACGATCGGCTGGTATTCCAGCTGCAGTTCGTTGCGCTCGATCGCATACCGGAGGTCGGCGAGCAGGTCGAGCCGCTCCACCACCTCCTCGTGCATGTGCGACTCGAACTGCTCGACGCGTGCCTTGCCGCGCTTCTTGGCGAGGTACATCGCCAGGTCGGCGTTGCGGAGCAGCGCCTCGCCATTCGCGGCGCCGGTGCTCAGTGCCACACCGATGCTGGCCGTCACGAACGCCTCACCCTCCTCCAGCGCGAACGGGCGTGCGAACGTCGCCGCAATGCGGTTCGACACGTTCGTCACCTCGCTGCCGTCATCGGAGAGTTCCTCCAGCAGCACGGCGAATTCGTCGCCACCAAGCCGCGCTGCGGTGTCGCCGGCCCGGAGACAGGCCCGCAGCCGTTCCGCGCTCTGCGTGAGCAGCGAATCGCCCGCTGCGTGACCCATCGAGTCGTTCACTTCCTTGAAGTCGTCCAGATCCAGGAACAGCACCGCGGTGCGCAGCGCCGTGCGCGAAGCACGCAGCAACGCCTGTTCCACGCGATTCGTGAACAGTGCGCGATTGGCGAGTCCGGTGAGCTCGTCGTGGAAGGCGCGATGCACCAGCTGCTCTTCCAGGGCCACGCGGTGTGTGACGTCACGGGTGGTGAGGACAAGGCCGGACACCGTCGGATCGGTGAGCAGGTTGACCGCGACATTCTCCACCCGGCACCAGCTCCCGCTCGCGCTCTTCATGCGCCAGTGACTGGTGATGGCACGACTGCCGGGCTTGGCCGCATCGGAGAGGAAGCCGAGCATCGACACCACGTCTTCGGGATGGACCAGTGCGCGCAGCGCGCTGCCCTCCAGCGAGTGCGAGGCGTAACCGAACACCCGCGTGATGGCGGGGCTCATGTAGCGGATGGCGTCACCGCCATCGATGATCGTGATCAGGTCGGTCGAGTGCTGCACGAGCGAGCGGAACCGAGTCTCGTTGGCCTCGCGCGCCTCGTCGCTGCTCAGGCGTGAATCCTCGCGAACGGCCACCGCCTGTCGCAGGATGACGAGCAGTGTCAGTGCGAACATCACGCTGATCAATGCCGTCAGCTCGTCATTGCCCGTGCGCAAACCCAGCCCCAGCAGCATCGCGTAGCCGGCCACGATGGAGGCATAGGGCAGCAGCGAGCTGTGGAACATGTAGGTCGACCTGACGTGGCGGATCCGGCGCGTCGGGCTGCTGTTGAACTGCACGAGCATGCCGAGCAGCAGCAGCGTCACGCCGGCGCCGTTCAGCAACGCCGGTGCGGACGTGCCGACAAACGGCTGCCACATCGCCGCGACGTCGCTCAGCAGCTGCGCCGTGAGGCCGGCGCCGAACGTGCCGACGCCGACGCGATCCGCGCGATTCGCGAGCCGGATGAACAATGCGCCGAATGTCACCACGGTCATCAGCTGCAGCCCGGGCAGGATGACGAGCGTTGGCGAGATGCGCATCCACGCGGCAACGCTGCCGGTCGGATCGGTGCGCCGCATCAGGAACCAGACCAGCATCGCGCCCATCAGCAGCGAGATCGTGAGGTCCAGCGCGAGCGTGATGCGCTCGGCCGGTCGCCGCAGGTTGGTTCTGAACAGCAGCAGCGCGGGCACGATCGCACCGGTGCCCAGCACATTGCAGGCGAGCGCCCAGCTGGTGAACAGTTCGGGCGACGCCGCGTAGGGGCGCAGCGCCCATGCCGCCTGCCCAAGCGACAGCGCGGTCAGGCCGATGCCCAGCAGGCGCCAGGACCGCCGAACCGCCTCGCGCCGTTCAGCGGAGGCATGCAGGAAGCAGACGATCGCGTTCGCCACGCTCACCGCCAGCGCCCAGACGTCGCCGAGCTGACTGCTGTTCTCCCGTCCTGCCATGAGCGCAACGCCGGCCAGCAGCGACGCGCCAAGGGCGATCGCCGCCAGGCGGCGAGTCCAGGGCAACCAGTCGGCGCCCGGCAGGGACCATGGGAACACCGATGGGGGAGATGGATCCATCTCAGGAAGGGTCGGTCCGCCAGCACCTTCTCTTGAGCCGTGCTGCGCAATTCGTCCGCGACGGAAACGCCACGGCAGTTTTTGCGGTACTATGGATGGAGCCGTCCTGTCGGCCCGGAACTGCCCATGCCTGTCTTCATGTCGGAGCGCGCCTCCGTCTCCTTCCGTCCTGCGATGAAGAAGTCCACGAGTATCAAGCTGCTGTTCGTGAATTCCATCGTGCTCGGTGTGTCGGGCTGCGACTCCGAGCCGCCGCCGGTGGACCCGTGCAACACCAGCACCTTCAACGCGCAGGCGTGCGAGGTGGCGGTGCAGAACAAGGGCTACAACTACCACGGCGCGTGGGTGCCCATGGTCTACCCCAGCCCCTACCTGTTCTACTACGCGGGGTTCACGCGTGCCCTGGGTGCCGGTCGGCCGGTGTATGCGGCGCCGGCCGCGGTCTATGCCGGGAACTACCGGTCACTCGACGCACGCGCCTCGACGTATGCCGCGCGTGTGGCGCCGGCCGGCACCGCACTGTCGTCGCGGCGCATGTCGTCCATCCTGCGCCGGCCGGCGTCCATCGCGCGCGGCCGCTCCGGTTCCACGGTGCGGCGCGGCGGCTTCGGCTCCATCGGCCGCGGACGCTCGTCGTTCGGCGGCTGAACCCATGCGACGACTGCTCTGGATCGCGTTCGCGCTGGCCGCATGCACGAGCGACGAGGAGAAGGCGAAGCAGCGGGACGCGGCCATGATCGAGCAGGCGAAGGCTGACGCCGCCGCGGAAGCGGAGTTCGCGGACGACTCGGTGACGCTCGCCGCGTCCATCACCGTCGACACGGTCCGCGGGCTGGAACGGCGCGACAGCTACACCACGAGTGACGAGGACGATGACACGAGCGGTCCTCGCTTCGAGGCCATCGCCGCGAACGGACAGGTCTGCCTGCTGACGCCGACGCGATTCACGGTGCTCGTCGTTGGCGACACGCTGTCATGCCAGTGGGGCCCGCGCGAGTGAAGCGTGTCACGCACCCGGTCCGCGCGGACTGGCAGCAGAAGGTGGAAGCGCTCGGCCTCGCCTGGCACTCGGCCAAGGGCGCGTACTGGAACGAGTCGGCATACTACTCCTTCACCATGGACGAAGTGCTGAAGCTGGAGCACGCGACCAACACGGTGCACGCCATGTGCCTCGAGGCCGCGCAGCACATCATCGATCAGCGTCTCTTCCTGCAGCTCGGCATTCCGTCACACGTGATCCCGCTCATCGAGGCCGCGTGGGCACAGGAGCCGCCGTCGATCTACGGCCGCTTCGATTTCGCGTACGACGGACTCGGCCCACCGAAGCTGCTCGAGTACAACGCCGACACGCCCACGTCGCTCGTCGAGGCGAGCGTGGTGCAGTGGTTCTGGCTGCAGGAATCGTTTCCGGCCAAGGACCAGTTCAACTCCATCCACGAGCGGCTGATCGAGCAGTGGAAGGCGCTGCAACTTTTCCTGCAGGGCGACCGGCTGCACTTCGCCGGCATGGATGACATCGAGGACGGCATGACGCTGGCGTACCTGCGCGACACCGCGCAGCAGGCCGGCATTGCCTGCGAGACGCTGACGATGGACCAGATCGGCGTCACCACCGATGGCTACTTCACCGATGCCGATGATCGCGTGATCGAGTCCATCTTCAAGCTCTATCCGTGGGAATGGATCGTCGCCGAGGATGAGCGCTTCGTCCAGGCGCTGCTGCGCCAGGGCACGCGCATGCAGTGGATCGAGCCGATCTGGAAGATGCTGCTCTCCAACAAGGGCGTGCTGGCGGTGCTCTGGGACCTGTTCCCCGACAGTCCGTACCTGCTGCCCGCCTCGCTGGACATCGCCGAGACGCTCACCTGGGATGCGTACGTGCGCAAGCCGCTGTTCTCGCGTGAAGGTGCGAATGTCACCGTCACGATGTTCGACCAGACGCTGGTCGAGTCACAGGGCGACTACGGCGAGGAGGGCTACGTGTACCAGTCGATGGCGTCGATCCCGAACTTCGACGGCCGTCATCCGGTCATCGGCTCGTGGATCATCGGACAGGAATCAGCCGGCATCGGCATCCGGGAATCGAAGCGGATCATCACCGACAACCTCTCGCAGTTCGTGCCGCACCTCATCGAGGGATGAGCTGCCGCAGTGTCTGCACCGACTCGCCGCGCATGGCACGAGTCGGTGCAGCCGCACTGCCTCAGCTCGCGACGGCGGGCACGGCGCCCAGCACCTGCACCACGCGTGCTGCTGCGGCGCGGAGTTCCGCCGCCGGTGCCACCAGCGACAACCTGAAGTAGCGCGAGCCCGCCACACCGAAGGCGAGGCCCGGCGTCATCATCACCTGTGCCTCCACCAGCAGCCGTTCGACCGCTTCCCACGGCTCCACGCCATCCGGCAGCGGCAGCCATGCATACATCGCGGCATGCGGCGCATGCACATCCCAGCCCGCCTGCTGCATGACCTCGTACAGCGCATCACGACGCGACTGGTACTCGGCGATGATCGGCGCCGTCAGCTCGCGGACATGCTCGAGCGCATGTGCCGCCGCATGCTGGATCGGCATCGAGACGCCGTAGCCCACGTTGGAGCGGTAGGCGAGCAGGGCATCCAGCGCATCGGTGCGACCCACGACGAAGCCGACTCGCATGCCGGCCATGTTGAAGGTCTTGGAGCAGGAGTGGAACTCGACCGCGACCTCCTTGCCGCCCGGCACCTGAAACACGCTCGGTGCCACATGACCGTCGAACGTGAGCTCCGAATACGCCAGGTCGTGCATCAGCACCAGGTCGTGGCGACGCGCGAACTCCACCAGCTCGGCGAGGTCGGCGAGCGTGGTGACGGCGCCGGTGGGATTGTTCGGATAGTTCGCGATCAGGACCCGCGCGCGCGTCAGGACCTCGGCGGGAATGCTCGCCAGATCCAGCTGCCAGCCACGCGACGGGTCCATCGGCACCATGTGCACCTCGGCACCATGCATCAGCGGTGCGCGCACGTAGACCGGATAGCTGAGCGACGGCGCCAGGACCACGTCGCCCGGGCCGCACAGTGCCGACAGCATCTCGGCGATGCCTTCCTTCGAACCGGCCAGCACGACGGTCTCCGTCGCCGGGGACAGCTCGACACCGAAACGCATGGACATGAAGTCCGCGGCCGCCGTCAGCAGTCGCGCGCTCCCGCGGAACGGCGGATAGGCATTCGTGGGGCTGTCGAGGGCGGCCTTGCGCAGCGCCTCGAGGATCGGAGCAGGGGTCGGCTGGTCCGGGCTGCCGATGCCGAGGTCCAGGAACGAGTGCCCTGCGGCACGCGCCGCGACCTTGCGACGTTCCAGTTCCGAGAAGACGTACGGCGGAATGCTCGCGAGGGTGGGCAGGATGTGCACGGACACGTATTGGGCAGTGAAGGAAGTCCGCGGCGTTGCTGCGCGTCCACGGACATGACGAACGACTGAGTGGACCAGCTGCAGCGCGCAAATCGTGCGCTGCCTTCCGGTGAGGGAAGAATGACGATTCACCTGCTGCGAGGAAAGCCAGTGCAGCCTCGCGATCGCGATTTCGAACGTCTGACCGTCGCCTGCAGTGCGCGATGCGTGGGCACCCTGCTGCCATCGGTCGCATGACGGCAGTCACCAGTGGCACGGCTCGCTCCGGCAGGCGCGGGGTATCTTCCGTGATGCGTGCGTTCCAGATCCTGCTGCGAGTCCTGCCACTCCTGCTCAGCTTTCGTCGCGACCAGCGCCGGTGGCTGTTCATCGGCAACCGGCTGCCGCGCACCGAGGCGTTCCACGACGCGCGTGCCGAGCGCATGGTGCGCACGCTGGCGTCGCTCGGTCCCACGTTCGTGAAGCTCGCCCAGCTCTTCGCCGGCCGCGCCGACATCATTCCCGAGCCGTACGTCAGCGCGATCGGTACGCTCACCGATCGCGTGCCTGGCGTGCCGCCCGAGAAGATCCGCGCGAGCCTGATCGACAGCTACGGCGCGCCGCCGGAGACGGTCTTCGAGTGGTTCGATGTCGTGCCGTTGGCCGCGGCCTCGCTGGGCCAGGTGCATCGCGCCCGTGTCGATGGTCGCGAGGTGGTCGTGAAGGTGCTGCGGCCCGGCGTCGAGCAGCTGGTGGAAGGCGACATCCATGCCGCTCGACGCATCCTCGATCTCGTGGCCTCGCGCCTCAACCCACCGCATGTGGCCGGGCTGCGCACGGTGCTCGACGAGTTCGAGAAGCGCGTCGCCGATGAGATGGATTTCCGGCAGGAGGCGCGCTACGCGCAGCAGGTGCGCCGCAACTTTGCGAAGAGCCCGGGCATCCGCATTCCCGAGGTGATCGATGCCTACACGCGGCAGCGGGCGCTGGTGCTGGAGTTCATCGACGGGCGGCGCGTGGACCAGCTGGGTGACTGGATCACGACGGGTCGCGTGCAGGCCGACGACGTGCTGCGCTCCGTCATGGAGCTGTACGTGCAGATGATGATGGTCGATGGACTCTTCCACGCCGATCCGCATCCCGGCAACGTCTTCGTGGACACGCAGGGACGCCTCACGCTCCTGGACTTCGGCATGGTGGTCGAGGTGCCGGTCGCCACGCGGCGCACGCTGGTGCAGACGGTCTTCGCGTCGATCCGCGGTGACGTCGAGAAGGTGGTCGATGGCTTCTACGCGCTCGGCCTGATCGAGCCCGGTGCCGATCGCGCGACCATCGTCACGCTGGCGGCGCAGCTCATCGCGCTGGCGAACGAACGCACCACGGCCGTCGAGCGCATCGAGCGCGTCACGCGACTGGCCGAGGACGTGATGGCCACGCTGTACGACTTCCCGGTGCTGCTGCCGGGCGACATGGTCTACTTCGCACGTACGGCGGCGCTGATCGAGGGGCTTGGCGTGAGGTATGATGCGCGCTTCAACGCAATCCGGTTCGCCACGCCCATCGTGTTGCGCCTGCGCCGCGAGATCCTGTCGTCACTCGGTGAACCGCTGGGTGGTGAGCGCGATGTGGCAACCGCGATCGGCGCCACCCTTGGTTCGCTGGTCGCCATCGCGAGACGCGCCAGCCGCGAGGTCGTGACGACGCTCGCCTCGCAGCTGATCCCGGTCTTCACGTCGAAGGCCCCGTGACGGTCGCCGTGTCAGGCGCCATCACAGGCGCCGTTCCAGGCACCAGCGACGGCTGACGACGATCCCGCGCTACCGACGGATCGTCGTCACCGGGCGCTCCACGTCCACCGTGATCGCGCCGGGAATGTCGGGCAGCACGGTGTCGATTGACGGCGCACGCGTCTGCATGATGCTCGCGCCGGCGGCCAGCGGCATGCCCTGCAGCGCCGCAGCCTGACCAGCCGGATTCAGCGACGCCTGCGGTGCACGCGCGGATGACGCCGGCCGCGGTGCGCCCACGTCGCCCACTTCCAGCAGGTCCGCCAGCTGGTAGGACGAGATCGGCTTCGAATAGAGATAGCCCTGCCCGTAGTCGCACCCGAGGTTCAGCAGGTCCCACTCCTGTTCAGCGCGCTCGATACCCTCGGCCACGACCTTCAGCTTGAGCGAGCGGCCCAGCGCGACCACTGCCGAGGCGAGTGCGCGACCGTTCGGTCCCTTGTCCATGCCCGTCACGAAGCTCCGATCGATCTTCAGGACGTCCAGCGGATACTGCGACAGGTAGCCCAGCGACGAATAGCCGGTACCGAAATCATCGATGGCCAGGCGCACGCCGAGCGCACGGATGCGGTGCAACAGCGCCATCGTATCGGAACTGCGGCCCACCAGCATGCTCTCGGTCAACTCGAGCACCAGTCGCTGCGGATCGAGCTTCGTCGTTTCGAGCGTCTCGCGCAGCACGTCCACGAAGTTGCCGTCCACCATCTGTCGCGCCGAGAGGTTCACGGAGATGGAGACGGGCTGCTGGCCCGGCGGCACCGGCCACGTGTGGGCCTCTGTCGCAGCGGTCATCAGCACCCACGCCCCGATCTCGACGATACTGCCTGTTTCCTCCGCGAGTGGAATGAAGTCCACCGGCGATACGAGGCCGCGGTACGGGTGGTGCCAGCGCACCAGCGCCTCGGCACCGATGATCTGTCCAGTGCCCAGCTCCACGATCGGCTGGAAGACCAGCGCCAGCTCGTGACGCTCGATCGCCTTGCGCAGATCCGCCTGCAGCTCGATGCGATCCAGTACCGCTGCATGCATGCCGCTCTCGTAGAGCACCGCGCATGACTTGCCGCGCGCCTTCGCATGGTACATCGCCACGTCCGCGTTGCGGAGCACCTCGTCGGCCGATTGCTGCGGCTGCGCACGCGCGATGCCGATGCTGGCGCACAGGTCCACGTCCTTGCCTTCGACCTGCAGCGGACGTCCGAGTGCGGCCGTGATGCGTGCCGCCACGTCCATCACCTCACCTTCACCACGCACCTGTTCCAGCAGGATCGCGAACTCGTCGCCGCCGAAGCGCGCCGCCGTGTCGCTGTCGCGAAGGCAGGTGCGCAGCCGGTTCGCCGTCTGCACCAGCACCGCGTCACCGGCGGCATGGCCCAGCGAGTCGTTGATTTCCTTGAAGTCGTCCAGGTCGAGAAAGATCACCGCCACCTCGTCGTTCGTGCGCTCGGCACGTGCGAGCCCGTGTGCGACACGATCCTGGAACAGCGCGCGATTGCCCAGCCCCGTGAGTGAATCGTGCAGCGCCTGGTGGCGCAGATGCTCCTCGAGGGTGACGCGTTCCGTCACGTCGCGGATCGTGAGCACGATGCCCTTCACGTTCGTGTCGGCCAGCAGGTTCGTCGCCACGGTCTCGGTGCGCATGTATTCGCCATCGACGCGAACCATCCGGCAGCCGATGTGGCTCAGCGACGAACTGCCCATCAGCGACGCCGAGAAATGCGCCTCGTACAGTCCGCGATCCGCGTCGTGCACCAGTTCGGCCAGCGTGCGGTTCACCATCCGGTCGCCGCTGGTGCCGAAGACGCGCTCTGCGGCGGGACTCACGTACCGGATGATGCCGAGCGGATCGAGGATCGCGAACACGTCGGACGAATGCTGCACCAGCGAGCGGAAACGCGCCTCCGTCTCCTTGGCCATGCGCTCGATGTCGAGCCGCATGTTCTCGCGCACCGCCGTCAGCTGGCGAGCCATGACCAGCGCGGTGAGCATGATCGAGCCGACCACCAGGTCCGTGATGTGCGCCGACTCCTGCAGCGCCATCGTGAACAGCAGGCCATAGCCCAGCGCCACGGCGAGGTACGGCACGATGCTGAACCGTGCGCTCAGTGACAGGCCGCGCTGCACGTTCGGAATGCCCCTGGCATCGGCCCAGCCGACACAGGTGCCGAGCGCAATGAGCAGGTAGCCGCCGATCCGCACGACGTCCGTGACCTGAGCCATCTGCGGCGGATGGGTCAGGCTCAGCACGCTCCAGGCCACGTTGGCCAGGCAGGTGACGAGCAGCCCGGTCGCGATCCACCACGAGCTGCGCCGCAGCGTTGGACCTGGGTCCTGCAGTAGCAGCGACGCCGCAGCGACCAGCGTGATCAGGTCGAGGCCGGCGTAGGTGGTGTAGAGCGCGATGTCCTCGCTGCCACTCGTCCCGCTGAGCAACGGGCTCAGCACGAAGTGCCAGAGCACCATGCTGGCGGCGGCGAGCACCGTCAGCGTGTCCATCGTGAACCGCAGTGCGTCTGCGCGCGAGCGAGCACCTCGCGGGAAGGTCAGCACCGCGATGAGCCAGAGCGGCGCGATGAGCAGCTGCGGCGTGTGGCTCCATCGGTCGTACATGGTCGTGCGCCCGACCAGCTCGAAGTATGTCCAGGCGCCGTCACCCGCCGCCTGCACCAGCAGCGCGAGCGCCACCACCTGCCATGCGAACTGCGTGCGCGCATCCGACCTGCGACGCGCCGCCTCACCCGCAAACCAGGCGGCGCCGAGGCATGGTGGAATGAGCATGACGTACTGCAGGATCTCCGGCGCATCGAACAGCATCAACGCCGCGTACAGCAGCGCGAAAACGATCGCCACGCGCACGGCGAGCAGCGCGCGCGGTTCGAGCGTGTGCAGCCGCTGCGTCGTGAGGAAGATCGGAGTGGGCAGTGTCGAGTGCATGGTGACGCGAAGACCGGACGTACGGAGCGCGCAGCGGGGTGGGCGCGGGCTCCCGTTCTCCCTGCAAGACACGCTCGGCCGGTATTCGTAACACGCGCCGGTCGCCGTCCTCTGGCCGATGGCCGGACCGCGCGGTGCATGCGTTTCCATGCGTCATCCGGCAGCCTGCACCACGAAATCGCTGCACACGTCGCGGCCCATCGCACGTGTGCAGCGGTTCCCTGACCGGTCCTCAGCGGAGGCGGGGAGCATTCCGTACTCGCGGGGTAGAACGTGGCCGAGCGATATTGGTCCTGTTCGTCCCGCCCCGACCCAGACTGCCACCATGCCCCTGACGCATCTCGCTCTCGCCGCGACCCTCGCCCTTTCCGCGCCCGTGGGTGACCCCTGGGCCGCCATGACGCCGGCGCTGCTCGGCAGCCCCACCGCCACGGGTTCGGGCACGGTGGCCGATCCGGTGGTGATCGACTGGCGCACGCTGGGTGGCATGAACCCGCAGACCGGTGCCGTGGCACCGGCGCTGCGCGCCCTCAGCGGGCAGGTGGTCCGGATCGCCGGCTACGTCGTGCCGCTGGACGACGCCAGCCAGGAGGATGCGGAGTTCCTGCTGGTGCCCTACTACGGGGCCTGCGTGCACACCCCGCCGCCGCCGCCGAACCAGATGGTGCTGGTCGAGATGGATGGCCGGAAGAAGGTGCGCCTCGACCTGTTCGAGGCCATCTGGCTCGAGGGCACGCTGGGCATCGATCTGGTCGAAAGCCTCTACGGCACCGCCGGCTTCACCATCAAGGGCCTGAAGGTGTCGCCGTACGTGAAGAAGTGAGCACAGCGGTACTGCCTGGCGCCGCGATCTCGATCAACGCGCTGCAGTTCTCGTATGGCAGCGGACCACGCGTACTGGACATTTCCTCACTCGTCATCGAGCGCGGCAGCCGCGTCTTCCTGCATGGCCCATCCGGCTGCGGCAAGACCACGCTGCTCGGCATCCTCGCCGGCGTGCTGCATGCCACGAACGGTTCGGTGCGCGTGCTGGACCGTGACCTGAACAGCATGTCCGGCGGACAGCGCGACGCCTTCCGCGCGGAACATGTCGGCTACGTGTTCCAGCAGTTCAACCTCATTCCGTACCTCAGCGCCTACGACAACATCGCGCTGCCGTGCCGGCTCGATGCGCGCCGGCGCGCGCGGCTCGGCACCGTCAGTCTGGACGCGGCCATTCACGACGTCGCGGCACAGCTGGACATCACGGCGCTGCTGCACCAATCGGCCACCGCCCTGAGCGTAGGTCAGCAGCAACGCGTGGCCGCCGCACGTGCGCTGCTGGCATCGCCAGAGCTGGTGATCTGTGACGAGCCGACCTCCTCGCTCGACACTGACCGGCGCGATGCCTTCCTCGCACTGCTCGCCAGCAGCGTGTCGCGCGCCAACGCCACGTTGCTGTTCGTGAGCCACGATGCGTCACTCGGTGATCGCTTCGACGTGCAACTCTCCCTGCCCGCGCTCAATCGCGCCGCCCGACCGGACGCGGCATGAACGTGCTTCTCGCGCTCGCCTGGCGCTCACTGCGCAACCGGCCGGTCACGTCGCTGCTCACGGTCGTGGCGGTGGCACTCAGCATCACGCTGCTGCTCGGCGTCGAGCAGGCACGCCGCGGCATGCGCGAAAGCTTCACCGGCACCATCAAGGGCACCGACCTTGTGGTGGGCGCACGGGGGGGCACGCTGCAACTGCTGCTCGGTGCTGTCTTTGGCATCGGATCGCCAACCGGCAGCGTGCCCTACGAGGTGTACGAGCAGTGGACAAAGCATCCGGCCATCAGGTGGACCGTGCCGCTGGCCATCGGCGATTCGCATCGCGGCTACCGCGTGCTCGGCACCACGCCGGCACTCTTCGAGCACTGGCGCTACCGCAGTTCCGGCACACTGACGTTCGCCCAGGGCCGCGTGATCGCGACGCCGGGGGACGTGGTGCTCGGCAGCGAGGTTGCGTCGAAACTCGGCTACCGCATGGGTGACGCGGTGACCGTCGGTCACGGCCTGAATGCCGTCGCCGGTCTCGGTGATCACGAGGCGCATCCGTTCACGGTGGTCGGGATTCTGAACCAGACGTTCACGCCGCTGGACCGTGCGCTGTTCGTGACGCTGGATGGCATCGAGGCGATGCACGAATCGGGGAGTGCCGCGGGTGGATTGCCGGGGGCGATGCCCGGAGCGATGCCCGGGGCCGAGCCGCCGCCGGCGCTGCCCGGTGCGTCGCCGCCGGCGTACACGCCGCCTGCCAACATCTTCGAGGACCAGCCACGCGCGCTCAGCGCCTTCCTCGTCGGCACGAAGACGCGCTACGAGACGCTGCGCCTGCAGCGCGAGATCAACCAGTTCAAGGCGGAGCCGCTGACGGCCGTGATTCCGGGCGTCACACTCGGCGAGCTCTGGCGGACCCTTGGCACCGTCGAAGGGGGCCTCCGGCTGGTGGGAGCGCTCACGATCATCGTGGGACTCATCGGCATGCTGGTGGCACTCTACTCGTCGCTCGAGGCACGGCGCCGCGAGATGGCGGTGCTGCGCGCGGTTGGTGCGCGACCGGCCATGATCGTCTCGTTGCTCGTGCTCGAAAGCGGCCTGCTCACGCTGCTGGGGTGCGCCGTCGGCGTGGCGCTCACGATGGGCGGCTTCGCGCTTGGACAGGGCCTGATCGAGGCGCGGACCGGGGTGCACATCGCGGTGCAGCCGCCTGGCGCTCTCGAGTGGATTTACATCGGCGTGGTGCTCGGCGCTGGCGTGCTGGTCGGACTCGTGCCGGCATGGCGTGCATACAGGAGCTCGCTGGCCGACGGATTGAGCCCACGGCTGTAGCCGAGTATCGGCCCTCTGGCGTAGACGCACACGATCGTGTCTTTTAATGCACTCAGGAGTACCGGGAAGTGCCGTTCAACAGGCCGATCCCGTCACGAGCTGTGACCGATACGGACGTGGCATCGTCCACCACATGTCAGCGCATTCGTGGTGCAGGTTGTCGACGTACCGCTCGATGTGAAGACACCGCGTGCTGGAGTGATCCCGAGCACTTTGCCGCGTGTTGGTCGGGTCGTCTCCCTGCGGGGAGGCGGCCCGTCTTCGTTTCAGCCAGCCGACCCCGTGTGCGCATACGCGGCCTGACACGCGGGATGACGCCCGGCATCGATCGGAGATTCCACCGCTCCATCGTGCTGATGCAGCCGACGGCAGCACGAGCGCCCTGTCTCGTGAGAGCATGATCTCAGCAACGCGAATCCGCACGGTCTCGTAGGTTCGTCTGTGACACTGACACTGACACTGACACTGACACCGACCTCCGAGGCATTTGCATGATCCTGTTCGTTCGCCGACTGTCGCTCGCCGCCGCCATGGCGCCGGCGTTGCTCACCGCCCAGCGTCCCGCCGAGGTGCCGACTGCGCCCACCGCGATGGCACGCCCGATCGCGCAGGATCAGTGGCCCGCATACGTGCGGCGCACGCCCGTGGTCGACCCGGTGCTGCTGCGCATCATGAACGAAGGCATGCAGCAGTCGCAGGCTGCCGACCTCGCGCAGGTGCTCACCGATTCGATCGGTGCGCGGCTCACCGGCTCACCGGGCTTCACGGCGGCCGGTGACTGGTTGCTGAAGAAGTACGCCGCGTGGGGCATTCCCGCGCGCAAGGAGATGTGGGGCACGTGGAACGGCTTCAGGCGAGGTACGCTGCATGTGGACCTCGTTGCACCGCGCACGCGGACACTCGAGGCCACGATGCTCTCGTGGAGCCCTGCGACGAATGGCCCGGTGACCGGCGATGTCGTCGTGCTGCCTGACTTCGCGACACCCGACGCCGCGCATGCCTGGATGATGGCCACGCGCGGCAAGTTCGTGATGATCAACGCGCCGAATGTCACCTGTCGCAGCAATGCGCAGATGGCGGAGTTCGCGACCGCAGAGACGATGGCATCGATGCGTGCGCAGCAGGATTCGCTGCGTGTCGGCTTCAACAACCGGAACGTCGTCGCCGCAGGGTTGCAGGACAGCCTGAAGCTGTATGGTGCCGCTGGCGTCGTGACCTTCGGCTGGTCCAGCTATCCCGGCATCAACAAGGTCTTCGGCTCACCGCGCCAGCGTGTCCCCACCTTCGACCTGAGCTGCGAGGACTATGGCCTCGTGTATCGTCTCGCGACGAAGAATCAGGGGCCGAAGCTGCGCGTGGATCTGCAGAGCGATTTCCTCGGCGAGGTGCCGGTCGGGAACGTGCTCGCGGAGATCAAGGGTGTCGGGAAGAAGGCGGGCGAAGTGGTCATGCTCTCCGCACACATGGACTCGTGGGAAGCCGGCAGCGGCGCGACCGACAACGCGACGGGCACCATCACGATGCTCGAGGCCATGCGCATCCTGAAGCGCGCCGGGTTTGTGCCAAAGCGTACGATCATCGCCGGCCACTGGGCTGGAGAGGAGCAGGGCCTGAACGG
>Ga0105047_10005081_pt1 | contig 22732 bp, 16 predicted proteins | sample MAT04_FD_78384 | JGI IMG/M metagenome (GOLD analysis project Ga0105047, IMG submission 78384) | Freshwater microbial communities from Lake Fryxell liftoff mats and glacier meltwater in Antarctica - MAT-04 (megahit assembly) | ecosystem: Environmental > Aquatic > Freshwater > Ice > Liftoff... | reverse complement strand
CGATTCGCTGTGCCAGCCGCGCCAGTGTCCCGGTCGGCACGTGTCGGTACTCCTCGGACGTGACCAGCTCGTGGATCGCGCTGACTTCAGAAGCCGTGAGTTGCTGTGGTGAGGAACGCGGGCAGGACGATTAGTCATCCAGGGCACATCCTTCCTGCCGGCTCCAGGCGTGATAGCGCGATGGCGACAATCGGACGACCCGCAGCACAGACCGCAGTGGCAGCGCCGAACACGACCGGTCGATGGCCCGCAGCAGCGACCGCTTGTCGCTGCCCTCAGGCAATCGAACCTGGTTCAGTGAGTAGCCAGACATCCTGAAGACGACCAGCAGGACCGCAGCAGGGCCGACAGCTTCTGAGCCCGCTTGCGAAGGCGAAGGACTTCTCGCTGCAGCTGAGTCGCATCCATGCCGAGGGCATCGACGGAGACCACCTGGGCGCCAGGGTCCTTCAGCCAGCCACGCGCCGTCGAGCGCGGGACGCCTCGCTGAATGGCGCAGTCGATATCTCGTGTGGTTCGGACAAGATCCCGGAGACGGTGGTCGTAGCGGCGTTGGGTGCGAGTTGCGGTGGCCATGCCCTATCATGGTCACCGCCGCTGGCCGATGGCAACCGCCGGTTCCGATCGGCTAAAATGGCGAGAACTCGCGCAGAAAAGTGCTAAATGTTGTGACACACAGCTGGGTGGACCAGCACAGGAGGTTTACTCGAGAAAAGCCGCTTGAAACAGGCTCTCTTTGTCCGGACATCATTTCCGAACAAGGTCCGTGTCGCGCGCCGCCGATCGCGAGCCACGGTCTGCGAACTTGAGGCGGGTTCTCCCGACCTAAACTAGCGCGCCACCTCTCGACTCTACTGACACACAGCGGGGCGTGTTGCCGCAACGGCCCCTGCCTTTTTTGCTGCCAGCGACGCCGGATTATCGGGCTACTTCGCTTCCCGTGCAATCAGTTCCAGGCCATTGAGCAGCGGAAGCCCGACCCGCGGAACGCACTCGAGCGTCAACGCCTCGCTCGGATCGATCTCGAAGGACTTGCTCAAAGAACGGTTGACGCCGCCGGACTCGCGGGCGATGTCAAATCCCTCCAGCACAGTCCGTCCCTGCAGCATGACATCGAAAACCCGTTCGCCGGGCTTCTTGGCTTCGATTTCCGCAAAGTGCAGACGGAGCAGATAGCCCAGCGGTTCCAACGGCTGCTCGCTGGCGTGCATGCGGAAGGACCCGGCCGCGAACTTCAGCCCCAACACATCCAGGTTCGAGATCGGGCCACCGGTCGTGTGGAACTGGGCCAGCAGCCGCTGCCGCGACAGGCCCGCCGATTCCAGAACGCGCCAGGGAATGCTGACCTCGACGCGGAAGGAGTCGTCGTCGGCCTTCGAGGCGGCGCCCCACGCTTCGGTGGGAACCACGCGCTGCCGCGCTGCGAACACCACCGTGTTGCCAAACCATTCCCGGCGTAGAGCTGACGCCGGCAGCGCCTCGCCGGCTTCGGCCTTCTCCGTCAGCACCAGCGATAACATATTCCCCTTTCCCAGCAGGGCCCGCCGCGCGCCGACCCCGCCGGTGATGTTGCGGTCGGCCGACGCCGGGTCGTAGATCACTACCTGCAACTCGACCACGTCCCCGACCACGCCCTTCAGCTTCAGCTCTTCAAAGGGAATCGACGCCTCGACCCACAACGCATCAGCTTCCAGCAGCGCGGCCATGGCCGGCTTGATCTCGCGGACCTCGCGGACCCGTTCCAGTTCTTGTTTGCTCGGGTTCTCCTCGTCCACCACATCGGGCGCCGGCGCGCTGCCCTTCACCGGCTTGCGCGCGGCCAGCGTCACCATGCCGACTGTCTGATTGCGAACGTCGATCAACGCTTCCACGGCGGCCGGATTCTGCCGGTTGCCAAACTGCACACGCAGCCCGGGACTTGGCTTTTCGGCTTGTTGCGGCGCGAGCTGCGCCAGCAATACCAGGCCCTGGTCGGTCCAGCCGACGCGCAACTTGCCCCGCCCTGGGTCCAGCGGCAACTCGACTCCTTGATCGCGCCAGTCGTCCGGCTTGCCATCGAGCGTGACGTTCCCCACTCGCGGGGCGGCAACCACTCCATTCACGGCGCGGCTCGTCTTGGTTCCTTCGGCGTTCACCGTCAGATGGACGTACGACGAGGTCAGTGCGTCCTTGAAGAGCACGTCGAAGTAGCTGTCCTTCCACGGAGCCACTACTCCTTTGCGATCGATGATCGGCTGCTGCTCGTAGCCCAGGTACAGATGCTCGCGGTCGCTGCGGGATCGCACGCGGCCTTTCTTGATCAGGCTCTTGGAGTCGGTGGCCAAACTGAGCCCGGCGTCCCCTTTCCAGGCTTCGTCGTCCAGCGCCGCGTCGAGCTTGGGCGGTGACTTCACCGCCGGGGCCAGGCAGACCGACTTGGGTTCGCGGTACAAGAGCCCCAGCGAGAGCTTCTGCACGCCCGAGATCGCCGAGGCAAAGACCCATGGATCGCGAGCTCCCTCGATCACGACCTGGTCGGCATTGACGCGAAGGGACTGCCCTCCTTCCAGCAACTCAAGCTCCGCCGGCAGCCCCAGCGCATGGGGGCTTGGCCCGATGGAGCCCCCGGTGGCCAGCATCATCGGCTGCCGCGGATAGCCCAGCCACAACTGGCCCGACTCGTCGCGGCGATCGCCCGGCGCTCCCAGGTTCAGCGCCAGCCGCTGCATCGGAGCAACGCGGGTCTTGTCGACAAACACCGCCCAGTCTTCTTGCTTGCGCGCGTTGGCCGGGGCCAAGGCCATGGTCGTCGAGAAGTTGTACGGACAGAAACAGTCGCCGACTCCCTCGGTGGAGACCAGCACGCCCAAGGCCGGCACGATGGTGATGCGGCAGCCGGGGCGAACTCCGGCAAAGTTCCGCATGCCGCTGTCGTCGGCCAGGTCGTACATGCCGATCGTGCCGGAGCGGAAGAAATCCATGGTCTCCGACGAGATAGTGCCGCTGCAGCCGTACCCCCGCAGGTACCTGCGGTCCTGCGAATCACCCGTGATGGGGTTGATGCGGTCGCGAAGTGCAGGGCTGGCTTGGATCGCCAGGGGAGGCCGCGGCAGATTGCCATCGTGGCGCACATGCAGCGGCGCCCGGCCCCAACCCTGCGCGTGCGCGGGCAACTCGCTCAACGGGGCGCGTGCGACATCTTTCCAGGGGTCGAGCCCCGGATTCGCCGACGACGCAAAGATCGCCGTGCCGTTCTGCCACGGGTCGCGTCCCTCTGTCAAAGGACGTGCGCGGAGCCGAACCTGAAAATCGCTATGCAGGGCGATCTCGGCCGCAAGCTCGAAGTCGGCCGGCTTGTGCCCCGTCAGCTTCTCGAGCTCTTCCCAGGCGATGGCCAGGCGAATCGTGCTGCCTTCACGCGCCAGGCGGACCTCGGGCGCGACGGCCCCCACAAAGCCATCGAACTTGCGCAACGTGCCGAGGGAGGTATTCACGATCAACGGAAAGGCGCCCCGTCCGCCGGGCGTGAGTCTGGCCCCGGTCTCGCGGAAATCGAACCACAGCGTCCAGCAATCCTTGTCGTCCGGCGTGGGGGTGCTGGTGTCCAGCGTTACTTCCAGGGCCGTCTCGGTGCGGGCCAATTGGATCGTTCCGCCGTACACGCCGGCCGGCTTCGCGGTGAACGTCTTCGCATCCCTCAACGACAGGATCACCGGCGCGGCCGTGCCGAAGATCTTCAACAACCGCCCCGTCTGCGCGTCGCATTGCAGCACGCGCGACGGCAGGCCGACGTACACGTGCCGGTCGTCGGCCGAGAGATACTGATAGTTGCCCGCCGCGCGGGTCCAAAGCTCGAATCCGTTGTACGCATCGACAGCCGTGACGTAGCCATCCCCCGCCACGATAGTTCGCCCAAAAGCCACCACCGGCGGAGGCAAGCCCTGTCGATGTCGGGCCAGCGTTCGCTCGCGCCCCGGGCCGCCGAACCATAGCAGCTCCAGCGGCCACTTCACGCGTTGGTCGACTTCATGGGGCGAGTTCCAGTCGAAGGCCCCTTCCAGCGGGCCTCGCTTCAACACGGCGCCGTTCAACTCACCGGCCGCAGCGCCCGCCTGCCGCGCGAAGCGGGCCATCTCTTCAACTGGCGTGTTCAGAAAACGAATCTCGCCAGTGCACGGATGCACCATCCGATACAGCTCCTCGGGCGGTATACCGGCCGCATTTCCATCAATTACAATCTGGTTGGCAAAGTAGTTGGCATACGGCAATCGCCCGGAGGCCGGGAGCGCATGCACCACCAGCCCTTGCCCGTAACCGCGACCCAGCAGCCGACGCCGGGCGTCGGGAATCGAAGCCGTGTCGGCCAGCAGGCAGATCACATTCAGGTTCGTGGCGCTGGCGTGCTGTTCGGCGGCCGCGGTCCCCTGGCTGCCAACGACCAAGGCAAAGCCAGTCCGCGGAGGTTCATCGGCCCGCAATCGCCGCAAAGCAGGGACATTCGGCCGCTGGGCCGCGAACGCACAGAGGGTGCCGCTATCGGTTGCGGCATAGAGCACCCCGTCGGCAACCGCCAGCCCGTGCACCTTGCCATCAACCTGACCCTGCCAAGCCAGCGTTCCGTCGGCCGCGCGGATCGCCGACACGCTGCCGTCTCCTCCGGTCACCAGCACGTCGCCCGCCAGGATCAGACTATAGGTCCGCGGGTGATCGACCTTCCAAAGCCGGCGCAGGGACTCGCCGCCGGCGTCGAGGGCTTCGATGCTCCCCATGCCCGAGGCATAGAGCTTCCCCTGGGCCAGGATCGATCGGTCGCGGCCTCCCAGCGGCATCACTTGTCCGCGCCAGCGCTCGTGCCCTTGCCGGACACTGCCGGGGAGCGCGTCGTAGCCCAGCCACTTCTTTTGCGAGGTCACCTCGCCTGTCGCCAGATCGTAGAAGGCGACCCCATCGCCGCGGAACAGTGGGGCCTCGCCCAGGCGAATCTCCTGATCGGGCTGCCAGCCGCGGCCGCCCGCCATTACAAAGCCGTCTCCCCAGCGAGCCCAGGTCGAGCCCGGCTTCTGCTGTTGCCAGTGCAGCAGCTTCCCCGACCTGGCATCCAGGACCGCGGGCGCGCTTTGCCCCGTCGGCACCACCAGCCGCGCCCCATCGGTAAGCAGATAGCCTTGCGGAGTCGGCCCGCCAAACGACACCCCGTCGTGCGGATATGAAAGGTACATCGCGTTGAGCGTATCGTTGCACCAACGCTGCTGCCCGGTGGCCGCATCGAGGGCGTAGTAATAAACCCCTTCGGATGGGAACATGCCGGCCGTTGCGTAGACCGTCCCCTCGTGCACCACCACCCCGGTCCGGCAGGGCCAGCGCGAGATCATCCGCCCGTTGCCGGCGATCATCCGCTCACGCCGCGCCGCGTTGAACTGCCATTGCACCTTGCCCGAGCGCGCGTCGAGGGCGTAGATCACCCCATCGTCGCTGGCAAAGATGCAGCGGCCTTCGGCCAGGTGCGGCGCAAAGCGAACCGGCGCGCCAGTCGTAAAGGTCCACTGCACGGCACCGTCGCTGGCTCGCAAGGCATAGACCGTGTCATCGGCCGACGAACCGAAGTAGACCAACCCCTCGGCGGCCACGGGCTGAAACGCAGAGTCGAAGCCGAACATGTTGGCGGTGCGACCCGGCTCGGTCCAGGCAGGCCGCGGCCGTTGTGCGGCGCGATGCACCCAGAGTTTTCCCAAAGGGAACGCCAGCTTCTCGGGTGTATGGGCCGAGCGGAGAGCGTCCCGATCGTAGGCAGGCCAGTCGCCGCCATGAGCGCGCACAAAGCCAGAAAAAACGAATACCAGCGCCCCGAGGACGATCCGCAATTGACCGGCACGCCTTCGCGCGCATCGAGGAGCTAACGCAAGGAAGAGATTCGTCATGGGAAGCTCGCGGGGCGACTGGTTCCTGGTTATATAAATAGTGTTTATGAAATTAGGATGCAACAAGAATCCGGGGCCTCTAAAATGGCGAGAACTCGCGCAGAAAAGTGCTAAATGTTGTGACACACAGCTGTGCTCAGAACCAGTGCAAGCAACGTCGCCAACCCCAGCAACAACCCCGAGGACGGCTCCCAGCGAACGAAGTCGAACGCCGCGGACTGAATACGGTGCCCCAACGGACCGAGCATCGCGTCGGCCAACGAGCTTTCATCCCAGGTGCCGGTATAGCGTCGGCCGTTGATGAAGAAGGTGGGCGTGGCCCGCGCGCCGCTGCGCTCCGCGCTAGCGGCGTCCTCGCCAAAGCGCAACTGGGCAGCGGAACCCTGAGCCACCTTGAGGGGCAGATCGAATTGGCGCGAGAAGTTTTCGAAATCTCCCGCCGCGAATGCGGGGCCATGCTCCATCAGCGCTTCGTGAACTTCCCAGAACCGTCCGGTTTTCGCGGCGTGCTCCGCCAGCTGCGAGGCGCGCAGGGCGTCCTCGCTGCCGGCGACGGGCAAGTGCCGAAACACGTACCGCATCCGATCTCCAAATCGGCTGCGCAACTCTTAGACGACATCGTGAACCGCGTGACAGTGCCGGCATGTGTAGCTGCCGTACTCGACAAGCGTCAACTCGGCGTCGTGGGGTCCAAGAACGTGGTCGCGGTCCAGGTCGACCGGAGGATCAAGCCTGTCAGGGGTTCCATCCAACATCATTACAGGATCTCCTCGCCACGCGGTTGCCCAGGTTGGTATGACTCAACGAAACGACTTAGGGCACGCGAGCCTCAATCGCCACTCTCCGTACGGTAATCCCTCGATCGCCTGTCGCGCGCTCCGAGCATCGTGCGAATGAGCGCGTTCCGAGCGCGTCGGGCGGCAGTGATTACCGCTGCCGCTGCATTCGAAGAGGACGCGTTCACCGACACCTTCCTGTTGCCGGTGAGGGTCAACGTGATGGCACATCTCTTGTCGACGCCGCCTCGCGGACCGTTCACGTCCTCCAGCGAGGCTGCGGTCGAATGGATCCCCTGCGGGAACCGCGCGGCGATTCTCTGCAACGAGCGGTCGAGCAAGACTTGCAGATCCGGCGCCCATTCCGGCCCTCGGCCTTTGATCCTCAGCGTCACGGCGTCGGGGCGGGTCTTTCGATTCGGATTCGATTGCATGTCCAATTCCTTCTTGAATGGGCTATTATGCGGGTCTTCCGCTAGGCAAATGCAATCGCTGTACCATTGGCCCGAAGGCGTAATTGCCCGCATCAAGGCTTGCTACGGACAGTCGATGCCGTCAGGAGTGTCAACGGGCGTTGACAGGTGTCGCTCGCAGTTGTCGAGGGTCCCCGCTATCGCAGTAAGATCAATGAGCCCATGAAGAAGCCGAGCAACAAATCGAGTAAGAGAACGAGCAAGCAGGCGAACCGTCCGACCAGCACGCCCAAGCAGGCTACTGCGAAGATCTCCGTCGATGATCGCTCGTTTCGAGCGGTTGCCGACTACACCTATGACTGGGAAAGCTGGCACAATCCCGAAGGGGACTTACTTTGGGTGAATCAAGCGGTGGCCCGCACAACGGGTTATTCCGTGGACGAGTGTCTGGAAATGAAGGACTATCCGCTACCGATTGTCGTCGCCGAGGATCGCGAACGCATCGCGGGTCTTCTAGCTTCCGCACAAGAGCGTACAACGGGCGAGAACGAAGAGTTCGGCTGCCTGTACCGTGGCGGAGACATCCGATGGATGGCCCTCTCTTGGCAACCCATGTACGACGCGCGGGGCGAGTACCTGGGCTTCAGGACGAGCGTCCGCGATGTCACAGAGCGCCGCAAGCTGCGCGATCAACTTCGTCTGCACGCTGACCACCTGGAACAATTGGTCCAAGAGAGGACCGAAAAGCTGCGGCAGCTCGAGCATCGCCAGCGTCAAATGGAAACGCTCGCCGCACTGGGTCAACTGGCCGCCGGTGTGGCCCATGAGATCAACAACCCATTGGCGGGAATGCGAAATGCCTTCGAGCTGATCAAGTCGTCTCTCACGCCCGAGCACGAGCATTTTGACTTACTCGAGTTGATTGATCGCGAGATCGAACGAATCAGCGGAATCGTCCATCAGATGTATCAACTCTATCGGCGGGCGCCACAGCAGCCGGCGGAGTTCGACCTGGCGCAAGTTGTAGGTGAAGTGGCGATCATGCTGGAGAATGCCGCGGTCAGACGGGGAGTCGCGATTCAGGTCGCCCCGTCGGCGGAACCGCTGCGAGTTGTGCTGGCGGAGGGAGAGGTCAAGCAGATTCTGTACAATCTCATTCGTAACGCACTGCAGGCGTCGCCCCCCGAATCAACCGTTGAAGTCACTGTGGACCGTCGCGGACATAATGTCGCAGTCCGTGTCGACGACCGTGGACACGGAATTCCCCCGGAGGTGCTGCCCCACATCTTCGAGCCGTTCTTCAGCACCAAGCAAGGCGAAGTGCAGGCGGGCATGGGGCTGGGGCTTTCCGTCTCTCGCAGTTTGATCGAGGCGATGGGCGGGCGCATCGAAGTACAGACGAGCGTCGGCGAAGGGAGCCGATTCGCGGCCGTGTTCCCCTTGCGACTCGAATCGGCGCAGGGACCGAATCATGGCTGACCAACCACTCGGACGGATCCTGATTGCTGACGACGAAACCTTGTATCTCAGAACGACGTCTCAATTGCTCACCAAGGCGGGCTACGAATGCGTCGCGGTCCCCGACGCGAAGAAGGCGCTCGAGCTGCTGAATCGCGAGTCGTTCGACCTGGTCCTCTCGGACCTGAACATGCCCGGCAATCTCAAGTTGGAATTGCTGCGCGAGGGACGGGGGAAATGGCCTTCCATTCCGCTCATCGTCGTGACAGGTGCCCCCACGATGCCCTCGGCGATTGAAAGCGTTCGGCTCGGGATCTCTGACTATTTGCTGAAACCAGTGAAATACGAGGACCTGATCTCCAGCGTCCGTCGCGCGCTGGCCCATTCGCGTCGTTCACCGCAGGAGCCGGAGAAGCCGCAGACGGGCGGAAAATCGCCGGAGATCATCGGCGAGAGTCCCCCCATGCGGGAGTTGTTCGAGATCATCGACCGTGTCACGGGGACCGATGCGAACATCCTCATCACAGGCGAAAGCGGTACCGGCAAGGAAGTCGTGGCTGCTGCGATCCATCGCCGTAGCCTGCGGGCGAAGAGTACCTTTCAGATCATCGACTGCACCGCGGTCCCCGAGTCCCTGTTCGAGTCGGTCCTGTTCGGTCATGCCAAGGGGGCCTTCACCGGCGCCATCAAGGATCAGGTCGGCCTTTTACTTCAGGCCGACAAAGGAACGGCCTTCTTCGATGAAATTGGCGAGTTGCCGCTGCCGCTTCAAGCAAAGCTGCTGCGGGTCATTCAGGAGCAGACCTTCATCCCACTCGGCAAATCGGTGCAGGAGCAGATCGACACCCGTTTCATCTGCGCCACGAACCGCGATCTGGAGTTGGAGGTCAACGCCGGGCGATTCAGGCGGGATCTGTTCTATCGCCTGGCCGTGATTCACATCGAATTGCCCCCTTTGCGAGCACGGGGCGACGACGTCACGCTCCTGGCACGGCACTTTCTGAAGCACCTTCGCGGGGCGCACCAGCAAGCAGTCGACCTTTCGGACGAATCGCTTGATTTATTGCGCGGCTATTCCTGGCCGGGCAACATCCGGGAGCTGCGAAACGCCATCGAACATGCGCTGGCCGTCGCCAGGGGAGACGTGATTGCGCCCGCCGACTTGCCTGTCGCACTAAGAAGGCGCGTCGAGAAAGGATCGGAGTCTGAGAAAGGGGCCTTGCTGACGACGTCGCGTCAAGACGCTTTGGACGATGCCCAACACAAGTATTTGGCGACACTGCTAGACCAGAATGCGGGCAATGTCTCTCGCGCCGCAAAACAAGCAGGGATGTCTCGGCAAGGATTGCACAAACTACTCAAGAAGTACGGAATTGAAGCGAACGACCACCGCTCCTGATCGCGATGGGTAAGGGTCCCCGTCCTCATCGTCGGCGCGAAGCGACGCTTGGTAGAGATCAACTTCCAATCGCTTGTCGAGCGCGCCTTGGTCAAGGAGTCTACAGTTCGCGAGGGTAATGACTCCCATAGGTCGTCCCGTGTCATCGATCACCGGCGCCTCGTTCATTCCGTTGCGCACCAGGAAAGCCATTGCCTCTCGAAAAGTAGCGTCACTTCGAATCGAGCAACTCCCCCATCTCATCCAATGGGAAATCCGCTGGGCCCAACGGTCGAATCGACGCGATGATTCGCGATTTTGGTGAGTCATCACGAGTGCTCCTTTCTACCTTTGTTTAAAAGGCTGCCTGCGCCGATTGGTCCGTGGCGCGGTTCTCACCCGAGCGGGAACGCGGTTTCGCGCTCCGGTTGATAGACGATCTCATCGATTCTGAGTCGTCGCCAGCCCCCCGGCACGCGCCAGAGAACTTCGGCGTCGACCTTTTCACCTAGGATCGCCGTGCCGATGGGCGCAAGAACCGATAGTCGGCCTGCCGCGATGTCAGCGTCCTGAGGAAACACGAGCGTGTAGGTCTCGCACTCCTCCGATTCGAGATCGCGCAGAACAACCGTAGAGTTCATGGTCACCACGTCATTCGAAACTTCGTCCGGCGACACAATCTGCGCCCGTTGAAGCTCGGCCCTCAGATCGTCCAGGCGAGGCAATGGGCCGATGACGTTCGCGAACTCCGACGAGAGGACGGCCTCGAGATTGCGACGGTCGGACTTGGTCATGACGATGTTTCGCATGCTGATCTACCTTCAGGCTGGAGAAAGTGAATAGACGGGATCAGCGAATGCAACTTTCAGACCACAAGGGGCCGAAGAGGGTGGCGCACCCCTAATTGCCAATCGCAATCGATTGAACTCGCTGCTGGGCTCCTGCCCTTCTCGGAGCCAGGATCGACGTCGCTGGCGGCGCGTCAACTGCGGTTGACACCTGCCAACGCCAGGCGACAGTCCCCTCATTTGCTCACGCGCGCCCCGTCCTAAGGGCCGCGGAACCGGCACGCATGTGGCTCCGGACGCACTGGCACGCGGGTTGCATTTGAGTGCAGTTGTCCACAACGACCTCTGAAAGGAACGACTGCCATGACCCAACATTCCAGCCGCCAGAAACCTTTCCCGCGCGAATTGTCATTGTCCTTCCCGGCAATGCCGCTTCGTCCACTCGGCGATGGGTCAGAGGCCGCGCGACCCTTGGAAGACGCCCGCTCGGACTCCGCGCAGCTTGTCTTTCGCACGCTGGTGGTGCCGCTCGATGGGACCCAGCATGCCGAGCACGCGCTCCCCTATGCGTTGGCCATCGCCCGACGGTCGCGGGCACGGATTCGCCTGGTTCGCGTCCACCCACGCATGGATCAGTTCGAGCCGTGGCACATGTGTTCGGTCCACGAATGGAATAGCCGCGAGAAGCGAGAGGCCTACGACTATCTTGTCGATGTCGCGATTCGAATCGCGCGCGTCAGTTCGGTTACGGTGGATGTCCGGCTCATCGACAGCACCGATGCCGTCGAAGGTTTGGCCAAGCAGAGTGCGCGCGCGGACCTGGTCGTGATGGCTTCGAGACGACGAGGATTCCTGCGGCGGTTGTTCTCACCCAGTGTCGCCAACGCGTTGCGACGGCGCATTCGAACTCCGGGCCTCTTCGTACAGGGGTATCCCTACCCCGTCGACTTGACGGGGGACCCGATCGCTCGGCGCATCGTCGTCCCGCTCAACGAGACGGGGTTCGCGGAGCGCATCCTGCGTGTCGCAACTGCAGTCAGTCGATTGAAAGGAGCCCCGATCTCGCTGGTGAATGTGCAGAACCACGACTGGAGCCGGGGGGCTTCTGAGCATACGACTCCTACCGGATATCTCACCAGGATCGCCGACGACGTGAGGCGGGATGGTTCGCCCGTTAATGCCCATGTGATCACGACGAAACAGTCGATCGCCGCGGCGGTCGCATCCTTTGCCAAACAGCGAAAGGTCGACGTGATTGCGGTGGCGACTCGTTCCGACGGAGACTGGGCGCAGGTGGTGCAAGGGGACATGGTGGACAGTTTGATTCGGCAAACGAACCTGCCGCTGCTGGTGCTGGGGGTCGACAGCAGGCGCAAGCGGGCTGAGGCAACGACCATTGTTGAGTTGTGACGCTCCACCTGCTTTTGCGACGGGTAGAGCGCTCATATTGCAGTTGATCGATAGCTTGAATCGACCAGGATACTGGTCGCACCCGTTTCTGGCCCGAGAGTTGCGTAGCAAATGGCATCGTTCGGTGTCCCAGCATACCGGGGACGTAGGGGCTTAGTTACGGCCGGAAGTACCTATTGAACCAGCAACCTGGCAACCACCCACGATCGCGACTGGCCGCGAGTCGGGGCCGTGGGCCACGGGGACAAGGGTGGCGCAGCAACGCGGGACGTGGCAACGTGGGCTCGAACCAGCGTTGGTAGGGTGTCAGCCGGTAGACGATGCAATTCACGGATGGCACCACAAAGTGGCATCGCGGTATCGTGACAGGCTACTTCTTGCGTGTCGCGATCCATTTTTGGTATTCCGAGGAACTCTCTAGTTTGGCGAATCCTTCCACGAGGCGGACCTCGGCTGGAGAAAGCCCAAATTGGTCCTCCAACAATGCGTTTGTTGCACAGGCTTCTTTTGAATCGCTGCGAAAGTATTTCCCGACGGAGGCGAACCCAATACGGGAACGCGCTCTTGGGTGAAGTGCGGACGGCGCGATCGATGACCTCTTCGGCGTTCACATCGTTGGACATCACGCCGAGCAAATCGAAGTGAACCGTCTTCCAAATCGGGACTCAAGTTTTGAGACATATTCTTTCGTATCGGGACCAGGGCCGACAAGCAAATGTTGGTTGAGGATGCTCCATGTGAACGTCGGCCCGTCACCGACTTCCTTACGAAACGCGAGTAGAGCAGCACGAGTTTCGGGCGTTCCGACGGATAGCGCAGCGTCGATCTTCAACTGCATCAAGTGCCGATCTCGCTGAAGGGTTTCGGGCAACTTGGAAAACATCTTCAGAGCCGCAGAGCCTTGTCCGTCTTGTACGGCCCCTGCGAGTGCGTTGATATCCGGAAGGTGTTTGAGGAAGTCGTGATCCCACCCCTTCAGTTCATCGATCACCGTGGGCGTGTTCCGAGCTGCGGCCTGCAAGAATGCCCCCCGGAACGTCTGCGCCATGGTGTCGCCGGTACTGAAGTTAAAGAGATCGACCACCTTCACGGCGCCATTCTTGTCTCTGACCATGGTGAGTTCATGAATGTTGGTCAGGCCGCGGTAGTTGTGAAGAAGAAGCGTTGCCACCCATTGTCTGTCGCGTTGTTTGACTTGTGCGACGCTGTAGTCTCCGGCCCTTGCCGAACGGTTCAAGACGCGAATCAACTCTTGGTTGAGGTACTTTGGATAGCCCGTGGGCAAACCCGCTCGCATCTCGTCACTAACCTTAATGCCCTGGCTCAGACGTTCAGTCGCTTCCCTCCAGTCGGTAAGCTCGGAAACCGAGGCGGTATCCTTCTCAAGCATCTTTGAGGCAAAGGCTTCACCAATGCGCCGGCATTCCGACTCCGTGACAGGCTTCGCGGGTTGCTCGGCCACAACAGAGGCTGTCGAAAAGGCTAGCAAGAACAGTTGTAGCCAGAATGTCTGCCGCATTATCTCCCCCATCCAAAACATGAAAAAGGTTCCTGCGAGACGGAATGAGAATCGATGACGATACCGCGATGCCACTTTGTGGTGCCATCCGTGAATTGCATCGTCTACCGGCTGACACCCTACCAACGCTGGTTCGAGCCCACGTTGCCACGTCCCGCGTTGCTGCGCCACCCTCGTCCCCGTGGCCCACGGCCCCGACTCGCGGCCAGTCGCGATCGTGGGTGGTTGCCAGGTTGCTGGTTCAATAGGTACTTCCGGCCGTAACCAAGCCCCTACGTCCCCGGCGGGAACCGCCGCGTCTTTCTTTGCGCCGCCGCCGAATCACAAAGCGGAGCAGCACAAGCGATTAGCTTCAACAGTGGCTACTTCTTTCCCAGTACAAGGTCCACCGCCCAGCACCCGCGGGCGTGCGGGCCGCCGTCACGGCAGTGTTCCACCAACGCGGCATCGGTAGCCGGCGTCTTCCAAGGCATCGCCCAGAATCGGCAGAACGTCAAAGCTGCGGTTCTCATAGATGCCCTGCCCCAGGCGGATAACGGTGGACGAGCGCCACGAGGGCTCGGCCGCGACTGGGCGGAAGGGGTTGCCGAAGATGCAGCGAAAGAGATTACAGAGGTACGCCTCCGCGGAGTTTGCCGGCATCGTTCCGCCCAAGGGTGTGGAAGTGGTTGTCATGCTATAGGCGGCATCGCCGGGGCGGGCGTGTGTGGCGGCAATGGCCATATCGATGGCAACGCGCACTCCGCTTGGACAGTTCCCAAAAGGGCCAATCGGCAGGCACCTTCTCGATCCTCATGGTACGAGTCCAAACAGGTCAAAAGTCGTCCTTCGGCATCGAGCCAGAACCCAACAAGAGATAAAGTGCCGGAACCAGGCAGAGATTTAGAATCGTGGACGTCACGAGTCCGCCCAGAATCACCACGGCGAGCGGATACTCGATTTCGTTTCCTGGACTGTTGCCACTCACTATGAGCGGTAGCAAAGCCAACCCGGTCGTCAGAGCCGTCATCAGGATAGGCGCTAACCGCTCTTCGGCGCCTCGCAGGATCAACGAAGGGCCGAACGGCTCTCCCTCATGGGCTTCGAGATGCCGATAGTGGCTCACCATCATGATGCCGTTACGAGCGGCAATCCCGAGAACGGTAACGAATCCTACGAGTGACCCCAGAGAAACCACGCCTCCGGTCAACAGCACACCGAAGACACCTCCCGTCAGGGCAAACGTGATCGTCAACATGACGATGCCCGTCAGTCGCCAGGATTGAAAGTCGATGTAGAGGAGCAGTACGATCCCGCACATTGCCAGTGCCGAAAACAAATACAGTCGATAGCTCGATGCCTGTTGCGCGGCATACTCGCCCAGGAACTCAGGATGGTATTCGCGATCGAAGGGAACCTCGCGCACCTTGGACTCGATCTCTCGGGCGACGGATGCCAAGTCCCGTCCTTGCACATTGCAGGTGATATCGATGCGACGAGATGCCGCCTCGCGCTTGATCTCGTTGGGCATAGAGACCATTGTGATCTCTGCAACATCGCCAAGGCGAGTGGGTGCGCCCGAAGGAGTATCCAGCAGCAGGGACTGTAGTGAGGCGATATCTGCTCGCACGTGGGGCTCCCCCCATACCATCACCGCGTACCGTTTCTGTCCTTCGTAGACTTCACCGACTTTCGTTCCTCGAAGAAGCGTTGTCGCGGCGCGACGCACATGTCCAGCAGTCAGTCCAAACCGCTCCGCGGATTCCGTCCGAAGCTGGATTTGGATTTGAGGGACGAGCACCTGGGGCTCGACTTTGAGGTTGGCGACACCCCCAACTTCGGTCATCACTTTTTCAATCTCTTTGGCCTTAGAACGGAGAATTGGCATCTCAGGGCCAAAAAGCCGGACCACGATACTCGAACTCGTTCCCGAGAGCACTTCTTTGCTGCGTTCCTTCAGGTAGGTCTGCACGTCGCAGAACATTCCTGGATAGCCTTCCATGGCATGCTGGATTCGGCGAACCGTTTTCGTGTAATCGACGTCGGGATCGATGCTGATCCAAAGCTCGGTGAAGTTCGGGCCGACCACTTCATCCGCCACTTCGGCGCGGCCGATATGCGAGCCGAAATTGCGGACGCCGGGTATCGCTCGCAGTTCTTTGCTGGCCCGGATCGTCATGCGGTCCATGGCTTCGATCGAGGTGCCGGGCCGCTCCAGGAAGTGCATCAGGAAGTCAGTCTCCTGGAACTCCGGCAGAAACTCCTGGCCCAGTTGCGTCGCAGTGGCTGCCGTTAGCAGCGAGATCGCCCCCAGCGTAAAGACAACTGCCAAGGGATGGCGGATCAATGAAGGGAGAAGGCTGGCGTAGGCGCGGCGTAGCCATTGAGCGACCGGCGCCTCCTCCCGGGCTTGCCGTTTTCCGGTGAGGAGCATGTACGACATTGCAGGCGTGACCACTAGCGCTACGAGCAGCGACGCCATGATGGCAAGCACATAGGCAATGGCCAATGGGCGGAAGAATGAGCCCGCGACGCCATCCAAGAAATACACCGGCATGAATACCAGAGTCACGATCAGGCTGGCATAGACAACAGCACTGCGGACCTCCAGTGAGGCCTGTAACACCACTTGAAACGCGGGCTGCGGTTCCGTCGATGCGCGGTTCAGACGTAGTCGACGGACAATGTTTTCGACGTCGATGATCGCGTCGTCCACGACCTCGCCCAGTGCGATGACCAGCCCTGCCAGGACCATTGTATTGATCGTGACACCAAAACTGGTGAGGACGACCACAGCCGCCACGAGCGACAGCGGAATCGCGGTCAGGCTGATCGCTGCCGTTCGCCAGTCGAACAGGAACAACACCAGTACCACGATCACCAAGCCGCAGCCCACGAAGAGCGCGTGCTGCAGATTTGCAAGGGCTCGTTCGATGAAGGTAGCCGGTCGGAAGATGGTGGAGTCTATGTCCACACCCGCCAAGCCAGGTCGGAGCCCATCGAGAGCCGCTTCAACCTTCCGCGTCACCTCGAGCGTATTCCCTTCGGGCTGCTTTTCGACAATCAGCAATAGGCCTGGCTGATCGTTAATGATGGCATCGCCGATCGGAGGGGGGGAGCCAATGACCACATGGGCAACGTCACCAATTCGCAGAGGCGCACCGCCTCGAAAGTCGACGACCGTGCGTGCCAGGTCTTCGGGACTGAGGATCGACGAGAGATGGCGGACGGCGAAACGTTGGTTTGGCGTATCGACGAATCCGCCAGCATCCAGCACGGTGGCATCGCCAGCCGCACGAAGAACTTGATCCAAGGTGACCCCGTAGGTGCGAAGTCGGTCGGGATCAACAAGCACCTGCAACTGTTTGTCGCGTTGTCCCCAGATGGCGACGTTGGCCACGCCAGGTACGGCCATTAGCTTCGGGCGAATTGTCCACAATGCCAGTTCAGTGAGGTCCCTCTGCGAAAGGGTTGTCGACGACATGCCGATCTTCAGAACCCGGCTCAGCGACGATAGCGGATGGAGGATCACCGGGGGGCGAGCGACGGTCGGTAAACGGGGTGTTTCCGCAGCCACTCGCTCTTGTACAAATTGCCGCACCCGATGAAGGTCGGTCCCTTCGGCGAAATGGACCACAATCGATGACAAGCCGAGCACCGATTTTGAGCGGATCGTCGTCATCCCCGGAGTTCCGTTCAGCGCGTTCTCCAAGGGCATGGTCACCAGGCTTTCAACCTCTTCCGTCGAGAGGCCCGGCGCTTCGGTTTGCACTTCGACGCGAGGAGGGGCAAATTCGGGAAAGACGTCGAGCGGCGCGGTCGACAGTGACCGAAAGCCAAATACCATGAGCAGAACGCAGAGCGCCAAGACTACAACTCGTAGCTTCAGCGCAGTCGAAACGAGCCAACCCATTTTGTAACCTTATTTGCTGAAGCCGGTTTCTGCGCCAAACAGCTCAATGGCTCCTTCCGTGACAACCTTTGCACCAGGTGAAGGCCCCGACGCCAAAACAGCGATTCCGTTCAATGTGTACCGCACTTGCACACGCTCTCGTCGATAGGTCCGCAGCCCGACATGCTGGTACACCCATGTTCCGCCATACACATCGTGAACTACGGCGCCCCAGGGGAGGACGAGGCTTTCCGCCTGGCCTTTGAGCAGCAATTCCACGCCGACTCGCTGGCCCGGAGTGAATTGCGCTTTGTCGTTCGCGAGAGCGTAGAAAACGTCCACCGTGGCGGTGAGCGGGTCGGCCGATGGGGGGGCCGAAACCAGGACGCTGCTCCAGGTGTGCTCGCCAGGCTTCATGCTTAGACCCCCAACCTTGGCGGGCGAATCAGTTGCGATCTCCGGCAAATCGCCCACATAAACGGGAACACGCACCCAGATTTCCGAGAGATCGATGACTTCGAAGAGCGCCCCCCCGGTCGGCACGTTCTGGCCAGGCAGTGCCGAGAGGTTTCGCAGAATGCCTGTCTCGGGGGATTCAATGGTAATTGGCGTGGATCGACCTGTAGCGGCGTCTCCCAGTGCCTTGGTAAATATCGCGAGTCGCGCTTCTGCCGCCTCGGTGGCTCGCAGCGCTAGGTCATGCTGCGCCTGCGACTCCTCGACGCTACGTTTGCTACCTGCCTCGTCCGAGAAGAGTCGCTTCGCGCGATCGAGGGCTAGCTTCATGGCGCCCAGTTGAGTCCGTGCGTTCTTTGCCTGACCGTCCACCTCGGCGCGTGATGCGGCAAGCGTGGTGCTGGCCTCGGGCGAGAACAGAGGCAGCAGGGAGAGAATAGGTTGGCCTTTGGAAACCGGCTGCCCTGCCTTGGGTAAGCCGTTCACTGGCGCTTGCAATGTCCCGCCCATCGGGGAGGAGACAAGAATTGTGCGCCCCAGGGGCACCATAACCTCGCCGCCGTAAACGCGGACGCGTTCCACTCTCTTCTTTTCGACCTCGGCGATCTTCACGCCCAGCCGCTGCTCGGCCTCTTGCGAAAGCGCGATGGTTCCCAAGTCGCTTTCATTGACTTTCTTGACGACCGCGGGAGGAGCAGGCTTGGCGAATTTGCCTTCCGCGGGAGTTCCCCAAACGCCCCGCCAGGTTCCGTAACAGAGCCCACAGACGACAAGGGCACCCGCCGCAATGAAAACAATCAGACTTCGCTGGGTCATTTGGGTGGCTTCGCTGTCCCGGCGGGCGCATCCTGCAGTTCCGGCGGTTGATCGTTCAGGGGAGGGGATGCTTCGTGAGTGGGCGGTTGGAGACCTTCCAAGTGTCGTCCAACGCTTCGCTCCAAATCGGCCCAGGCGCGACGCAAGTCGGCATGCAACTGAACTTCACGAGTACGGCTGTCAATGAGTTGCTGTGTCGTCTGCAGCACCACGACGTAGGGGGTTTCACCTTGGCGATAGGCCTTCTCGGTGCGGCGAATGGCTGTTTCTGCTTCTGGCCGGACCTGTTCGTCAAGCACTTTCAATTCCGCGCGAGTTTGCGCGAATCGCATGCTCGCCTGTTGGACATCAAGCACTATCTGGTTGTGAATGGTTTGCCTCTGCCGCTCGGCCTTCTCCAACTCCGCCTCGGCGCGGGCGATATTGCCCTGGTTCCAGTTGAAGATGGGCAGGGTGACGCGGAATGCCGGGCCGAACTCATGGCCGCTTCGTCTACCGCTAGTTGCATCCAGCAGCCCGAGAAACCGAAACCAGACCACTTTCGACAGCCGTAGTCTCTCGGCCGCGGCCGCCGCAGCTTGCCTGGCAGCTTGTGCGTCCGGGCGATCGTTGGTCGCGAGGCCTACCAAAGTGTCCGCACCGAGGGGCGTGGGATACTGCGGCTGGATCAATTGGAGCTTCAGTGTCTCCCGGTCGTCCGATAGCCCCATCAGGTTGCGAAGCCGCTCATCGGCTAGTTGAACTTCAAGGGCGGTCCGCACCACGTCCTGCTGTGCGCGAGCGGCATCGATCAAGGCGGTTGAGACCTCTTGCGGACTGATGTCCCCGGCATCGAGTCGAGCCTTGGCCGTGTTGGCAATTTGCCGGCGAATCTCAATGGCATCGAATGCGACCTGCTGACGACCGCGCGCCAATACGGCATCCGCGTACGCTTGCCGTGTGTCACGAATCAGGTCGAGACCCGATTGGGTCAGCCGTAGGCACACTCGCTCGTACTCGCGCTGGGCAGCGGCCACCCGAATGGGCCGAAGCCAAATCGCCTCCAGCGGGAATTCCAGGGCATACTTGAATGGCTTGTCGGTTACCGGGAGGAAGTAGATGAGTTCCGGGTTGGGAAGGAGGCCGGCCTGTACCAGATCGCCCCGAGCGATGCCTAAATCCGTAAGCAGCTCAAGGAAGGCGGCGTTGTTCCAGAGCGATAAGAGGACGGCCGCTTCCTCGGTTAACTCTGTTTCCAGCGAGATTCCGTTGGGATAGACGACTTCCCGAGGACATCGAGCTGGCCCCAGAGAAGTGCCAAACCGGCAAGCCAGATTCGAGGATACGCATTGTCGGTCGACCAGGCAGTATTTGCCCCCATTCGCGCAGCCTGAACTAAGGATGCTCAAGAGCATGAGCGCAAGACTCATCCAGCAGCCGGCAATCGCGGACGGCTGATTGAGGGGAAGGGGGATCATTCGCTTCGATTCCGCAGGTCCGAGCATTCCCAATTTGCCGATATCTCCGTCATCGACCATGAATGCCGGTCAATTCTAAATTGCGTGTTATTCGGCCTCGATGCGACTGGCATAAACCGCAAACCTTTCCATCTGGACCCTCAGCGAGATTCGGTTATGACGGTAGGAACGGACTCTAACGATCGCTTGGAGTCTTGAGACTGCTGTCCGGGCTCTGCGGGCAAGACGATGCGAAAGCAGCTTCCCTGGCCCAAAACGCTCTCTACCTCAAGCCGCCCACCGAGCCATTCCATCAGGCGACGGGCGATGGTCAGGCCCAGGCCAACCCCCGGCGTTCCGAGCCAGCGAGCCTTTTCCGATCGGAAAAACGGTTCAAAGACCTTCGCAACGTCTTCACTTTCCAATCCCACTCCCCGATCTTCGACGCTCAGTGTAACGCTGCCGTCGCGGCTCACAACTCGAACGACGATGGGGGAACTGGGCTCGCTGTACTTGCATGCGTTGTCCAGCAGATTGTCAAAGGCCTGCCCGAGGATCGTAGGATCCGTGAGCACGAACAGCTGCGAAACTCCAAGTTCCCAATGAATATCTGCAAATCGAACGTGGTCGCGCCAGGTGTCGCTGCGTTCTCCGCACCACGCATAAAGGTTAATTCGTTCATAACTCAGTATCGAGGAGGATGGTTCCTGCCTAGTGAGCATGAGTAAGGTTTCAACGACTTGCTGCAGGTCGCGGCCCCGGCGCTTTACGACCGAAAGGACTCGCTGGTACTCCGAAGGACTCCGGTCGTGACGAGCTGCGACATCTACCGCAGTCAGAATGGCGGTCAGCGGAGTTCGTAGTTGATGAGAAGCATCGCCGGCAAAACGCCGCTGGGTTTCGATACTCTCGCGAAGCGTCGTGAGCAGATCGTTGAAAGCCTGCCCTAGCCCGGCCAGTTCATCACCAGTCGCCGGAATCTCTAGAAGTTCCTGGCTGCCTGGTTGCCTTCGCAAATCGCGCGCCTTCTCGGCCATCCGCGACATGGGGGACAGCGCCTTTTGGCAGAGCCAATGCCCGCTGACAGCCGCCAGCGACCAGATGGTCAAGGACACCACTGCCATGGCGATGGCCAACAGAGATAGCGTCGCGGCTATTGGGGCCTCGGACAAACCAACAGTGATGAGGAAGCCCCTTCGCAACGCCGTTCGATCGGATGGTATCGGGCGAGGAATGACCCTTGGAAGTGATTCTTGGCCTTGGTCGATGGCCTCAGCTTCAAAGTGGCCCGCATTCAGGCGACGACGCATCAATCGCCAGTCCCTCGCATCGACTGGGAACGAGAGGGCGGAGTCGCCTTCAAGATTCGATGAGTGGTCGACGAGGTGCCCCTCGTCATCGTGCAGCGTCCAGCGTGCGCTGGTCAGATCAGAAGATCGCCCCAGCGTTACTTCCCGTTCGAGCGGCTCCCATTCAACGTCCTGAGGGTGGACTTCGATCGAGGCAACCATAATGTGCATGGCCGCATCGAGTTGCCGATCCAGTTCTGCGTGGAGGTGGTGACTGGCCAAAACATACAAAGTGGCCGAGAAGCCCAAGAGCACCAGCGCCAGTGAGGCTAAGAAGAAGAGCGATAGACGGCTAGTGATGCTCATTCCTGCTTCGCTTCCGGGTTGCCGAGCACGTATCCCGTTCCTCTTACTGTCTGAATCAGTCTCGGGCCGTGGGCTTCCATCTTCCGGCGCAGTTCCATCACATGGACTTCCAAGGTGTTCGAGAGTCCGTCGAACTGCTCCTGCCATACATGCTCGTACAGCCGCATTCGCGACAAGATTTCGTTGGGATAACGGAGGAAGTAGTGAAGTAGCGCCTGCTCGCGCGTGGTAAGCGGCAGAACGTGGCCCGCCCGTTCGGCGCGATTGACGGACAAGTCCAGTACCAAATCATCGAATCGCCAGGCGAACTGATCGCGGGGTGTGCGTCGAAGCAGGGCCTGTACCCGCGCCAGTAGCTCATCGAATGCAAAAGGCTTGCATAGATAGTCGTCAGCCCCAGCGTTCAAGCCTTCGACCCGCTGAGCCACCGCGTCGCGCGCGGTCAAAAACAAAACGGGCGTAATTCCCCCGGACTCCCGAAATCGCCTCAAGAGCGTCAGTCCGTCGGCACCAGGCAGCCACCAGTCGAGGATAACCAAGTCCCAACTCGACGACTCCAGGGCATCACGCCCCGCGTAACCATCGCTGGTACTCGTGACGAGTAGTCCTTCTTCACGAAGGCCTTGTGCCACAAACTCGGCGATTTCAGCGTCATCCTCGACCAAGAGTACGTGAAACGGCATGGGACTCTCGGCATCGTCATTTGGGCCTAAGACAGCCAGACCGCCCGTAATTCTAGAGCGATCTCGAAGTCTTGCGACGAGCAATTGATAAATTCGAGCTTATCTTGGCACCATCGCGAGGAAGTGTGAGGGTGGAGTCGCCATCGCGCTGCGGCGAAACTCGTCCCAGTTTCCGT
>Ga0105047_10005080_pt1 | contig 22733 bp, 22 predicted proteins | sample MAT04_FD_78384 | JGI IMG/M metagenome (GOLD analysis project Ga0105047, IMG submission 78384) | Freshwater microbial communities from Lake Fryxell liftoff mats and glacier meltwater in Antarctica - MAT-04 (megahit assembly) | ecosystem: Environmental > Aquatic > Freshwater > Ice > Liftoff... | reverse complement strand
TCGATCCACGACGTCTCGACGGAGCAGCTGGCCGAAATCGACCTGCTCGTGGTGGGCGGACCCACCCATGTCCACGGCATGAGCCGCGAGGCCACCCGGACGTCCGCAGGGGAGGTCGGGACGGCGCCGGACAACTCGCTCTCGCTCGATCCCGATGCCGCCGGCGACGGTGTTCGGGAGTGGCTCGAGTCGATCGGGGAGTCCAGTGCTCGTGCGGCGGCCTTCGACACCCGGGTCGACATCTCGCCGCTTCTGAGCGGCCGCGCCTCAAAGGGGATTGGCAAGCAGCTACGACATCACGGGTACCGGCTCCTCGTCGACCCCGAGAGCTTCCTCGTCACCAAAGCGACACAGCTCGAGTCTGGCGAACACGCACGGGCGCGCGCTTGGGGTGAACAGTTGGGCAGGCAGCTGGACACCGACGGGCACTGAGATCGAACACGATGACCCGCCCTGTTCCCCGGAGTCGCATCATGACGAAAGCGGTGCCGGAGTCACTTCCGGAGTCGGCGAAGCAATCCTGGGCCGACTTGGGCACAGCGACCGACACAGGCGATGTGGTCTTCGACCCCGACAGTGTGAACACGCTGCCGGCGCCGGTGGCGCGTTGGCTCCGCCATGGCATCGCCCCCGGCACCCGCCTGCGGAGCGGGGTGCAGCTCTCAATGCATGGCGACATCCGGATCAGGAAGTGGATGCCGTTCACTGCCGAGCAGATCGTGGCGCCTACCGGCTACATCTGGGCCGCCGAAGCCGGACGCTTCCCGATCAAGATTCGAGGCTTCGATCGCTTCAGCGCGGCAACGGGCCAGATGTCGTGGCGCCTCTTTGGTCTTGTCCCGGTGGTCGATGCCGTTGGACCCGATGTCACCCGGAGTGCCGCAGGACGGCTGGCCAGCGAGATCATCGGTCTCACCCCCGGTGGTGCACTCAGCCCAACCATCACCTGGCACGGCATCGACGATCACCGAGCCGTCGCCACCATCCTCATCGACGGCGCCCAGCACGATGTCACCATCGACGTCAGCGACGCCGGAACCCTGAGGACGATCTCGCTCCCGCGGTGGGCACAGCCCGACGATGACCCCTTCCAGCTCCACACCTTCGGGGTGATCTGCGATGGCGAGTTCACGACCGATGGGTACACGCTGCCGCGCACGATCAGAGCAGGATGGTGGCCCGAAACCCCTCGATGGGCCCAGGGCGAGTTCTTTCGCGCCACCATCGATCAAGCCCGGTTCTTCTGACATGGCACGAGAGTGCATCGCCGGCCCCGACGACCGATCCTCTCGGCGCTTGCGCAATCAGACCGAAGGACAAACAAGGAGCTCCCATGACGGACAAGGCAACAACGTGGCAATGGACGGCGGTCCGCCACGCCCCAGCGGCCGGTCGGGTACCCGAACGTCGCGCATGACGACATCAGCCAGCCTTCGCCGGCAGGCACACCCAGCACCTCGAGCACGGCATCGTTCTCGAAGAGCAGCACGCTGGTCAACGAGGCGCCGACCCCCTCGGCGCGAGCCGCAAGCATTGCGCTCCAGGTCGCCGGGTAGATCGAGCCGCCGGTCGGGTCATGTTGAACGAACGAGAACATCAGGAGCGGGTAGATCTCGAAGTTGTCGGCCAGCCACTGCGCTGACCGGCGGGCCTTCGCGAACGTCTTCGACTCGTCGCTGTCCGGGTCGGCCGCCGCGGCAGCCACCCGCTCGGCATAGAAGCCCTCCCACAAGATGGTGATGCAGCGCCGATAGATGGGCCCGATCTGCGCGCGCACGTCGGGATCGTCGACGAGGAGGAAACGCCAGTTCTCCCCCCTGGTGATCGCGACATCGTATGGCAACCGCGAAATGGCGGGGCGAGGTGGTCTGGGGTTCAGGCAGGCTCGGGTTTGGTGGGGACCCGGCCCACGATGTACCAGGTGCCCACCACGCCGAGGGCGACGACCCCGAGAGCGATGGCCCACCGTTCGCGCAACACGATGGCGCTGATGGCGATGGCGGTCCACATCATCGAGATGGCGATCACCTTGATCCGGCGGGGCATGCCCAGCCCGGCGCGGTGGTCGATGACCATCGGTCCGATCTTGGGGAGGTCGAGCACCCACTGCTCGAACCGGGGGCTCGACCGACTGAAGCAGTAGGCGGCGACGATGAAGAACACCGTCGTCGGCAGACCGGGCAGGACGATTCCGACCCCACCGATGGCCACAGCGACCCATCCGGCCGAAAACCAGGCGGCGCGGACCATCCGGCTGCCGGGCGGCGCCGGTGCCGGAATCATCGCGCCAGATGGATGATGTCCTGCACGAGCAGGACGGCGAGCAAGGTGATGACGCCGAGCGCCGCGGCCGAGAAGTACCAGCGCCACTTGTGATCGACGGCGAAGAAGCGACGGATCGTGAACACGTCGCACACCATGGCGAAGATGCCGATGGTCATGCCGAGGATCACGCCGACACCCTTGGCCACGCTGACTGCCGGCAGCGCGAACGGGAACACCAGGTAGGTGAGCGTGCAGCGGGTGGCCGAGATGAGCATCGACTTCTGGAACGTGGCCAGCGCCGCGTTGTCGGAGACCCCGGCGGGGCGCTCCTTGATGCGCAGAACGCGGCGGACAACCTCGTCGGCGCGGGAACGCTGCGGCGCCGGGCGGCCGGCGCCGTGGGGGAAGGGGCAGACTCCCTCGGGCGCCACTGCGGGCGGGTGTTCGATCAGCTCGGATGACACCTCCGAAGTCTACGACCCGACCCGGGAGCGGGCGACTTGGCGCCGGCGCCGGGCCCGAGGTTCCGCCAGCGGGTTCAGCCTCGGGCTATGCGGTCGAGGAATCGTTCGAGGTCGGGGCGGACCGCTTCACAGACCGGTCCGTGGCTGCTGCACAAGGTTCGGTCGTTGAAGATGCGGTAGTTGACCGGATACCCGACCGACCGGGCGGCGGCGATGAACCGCAGGGCGTGGGCGACGCTGACCACCGGGTCCTTCGCTCCATGGATGATCAGGCCGGGAGGGTCGCCGGCATCGATGTGAGCGCTGGGCGACGCGGCGGGATTGCCGCCGGTACGCCACGCGTCGTGGGCGGTGACGGATCCGGGGACATCGAACTCGAGGAGGCCGCCGGCGGAGATCCAGCCGTCGACCGGTGGGAGGGCACCGAACAGCGCAACGTTGCCCTCATTGCGGGCGAGCGCCAGATCGCCGACGATCGCCGCTCCCGCCGAGTGGCCGAAGACGACGATCCGGTCCGAGCTGAGACCCAGTTCTCTACCCCGCTCGGAGCGCACGAAGTTGACGGCATCGGCGAGGTCGAAGACCCCAGCGGGAAACGGGTCGAGGCGGTAGTCGATGGACAAGACGCCCCACCCCCTCAGGGTCTGGCCGACAACCGGTCCGCCGTACTTCATGATGTCGGCCCGAGAACCCGAGTCGAACCCGCCGCCGTGGACGAACACGATCGTTCCGACATTGCCGTTTGCCGTGGGGAGATAGATGTCGCCGATGGTGGCCGCAGAGCCAGCCGCCGAGTAGGGCACGGCAACGACAGTCGGCTGGAGACACCCCGACGTGAGGAGCGCGACAGCGAGGAGACAGGCTGCACGCAGCGGTCGGGTTGGCATGGATCCTCCGGGAACGACGGCTGGGAAGTGTACCGAAGGCAGCGTCGGGAACAGTGCGTTGACATGGCATCTCCCGCTCGCCAAGGATCGTTGCCGTGACGACCGCTACAGCACGCCGCGAGTCGTTGGACGCGCTGCGCGGACTCGCCATGGTGATGGTGCTCGTGTACCACATCGCTCCCGATCTGCTCCCGGGAGGCTTCGTCGGGCTCGACGTTTTCTTCGTCCTGTCCGGCTATCTCATCACGGCACTGCTCCTTGGGGAGCGGGTCAAGCACGGCCGAATCTCGTTGCGCCAGTTCTGGGGGCGTCGGGTCCGCCGCCTCTGGCCCCTCAGCTGGACGGTGCTCGCTCTCGTCTGCATCGCCAGCTTCGCGGGTGCGTGGGACGCCGATCAGCAGCGTGGTCTTCCGGGCTCAGTCCTGGCAGCGTTGCTCCAGGTGGCGAACTGGCATCAGATGGGCCACGGCGGTTACGTCGACTCGTTTGCCGGGCCGTCCCCGATCCAGCACTACTGGAGTCTGTCGCTCGAAGAGCAGTTCTACCTGCTGTGGCCGCCGTTGTTGGTGTTGCTCTTGCGCTCTGGCCGCCGCTGGACCGTGCCTGCTGTCGTTGGCGCGGGCCTCGTCGCCTCCGCAACCGCGGGCTTCTGGATCCACGAAGCCGACCGGGCCTACCTCGGCACCGATACCCGGGTCGTAGGCATCCTCGTCGGCGTGATGTTGGCCTGGGTGATGCGGAGCCGTCTGCTGGACGGCTTCGACGGCATGTTTCGTACGGTGTCGCTCATCGCCGGGGCCATCGCGGTGGTCGGGCTGGGGGTGCTGTGCTTCGTTCTCAAAATCACACCGGTGTCCAACGCCACCTTTGGATTCACGGGGTTGTCGCTGCTCAGCGTCGTGGCGGTGATCGGGGCGCTCAACCTGCCCGACATGCCGGCGGTGATGCGACCCTTCGCCTACATCGGTCGGATCTCATTCGCTCTCTATCTGGTGCACTGGCCGCTGCTGGTCATGTTGCGCCCCGATGCCTCGGCGCTGACCCGTTGGATCGTCGGCGTGCCGGTGTCCGCGGTCATCGCCATTGGGTTGCACAAGCTCGTCGAGCAGCCCTACATCCGCCGGACCGATCGTCCGGTTCTGCGCTGGGCGAACGTGGCGGCCATCGGCGCCGCCGTCGTAGCGCTCATCGTGTCGGTCCCCGAGGGGTTGACCCCGACCGAGCAGGTCTCGGAGTCGCTGGGCCAGGTCGCCGACCCCACACTGCCTTCCGCTACGGCCGCGCCGACGACCGGTGTCGGCGACCCGGACGCCACTGAAGGTGACATCGTTCCCGCGCCCACCACGGCAGCGCTGCCCCCCTGTGTTCCCGTTACGGCTGCCGCGCCAACCTTCGGTGGCGGCTCCAAGTTCGACCCGAAAACCGTCGAGAACATCCCCGATCCCGGTTCGGCTGCGTGCTCGGACCAGCTCGTCGTACTCGTTCTGGGTGACTCCACGGGCCGTGGTGTTGCCAACGGGCTGGTGTCGCTGGCGGACCCTCGCATCCAGGTGTGGGATCGCACGACGCTCGGCTGTTCGCTGGGTGACGAGTCCTGCCCCGAGTGGCGGACGACCTGGGCCGAAGCGGTCACTACGGTGAAGCCCGACGTGGTGTTGATGAACCACGGCGTGGTGTCGGACTTCAAGGATGTCGATGACCCGCCCTTCCTGAGCGATGAGGGGGAGGCCAGCCGTCGCCTCCAACTCGGCGAAGCCGTGCGTCTCGTGCAAAGCACCGGCGCCCAGGTGTTCATGGTCTCGCCCCCGATCCCCATCCCGCCCAACGCCCTCTTCTACTGCAAGGGCAAGTCGAAGAACTCCGGCTGCGATCCGACGTGGGTCAACCGCTGGCGGGTGTCGGTGCAGGCCGTCGCCACCGAGACCGGTGCCCAGATTCTCGATGTGTTTGCGTGGGCCGCGGCCCGGGGAGGCTCCATCAAGGATCGGCCCGACGGGGTCCACTTCACGGGCCAGGCGTTGCAGGAGCATGCGCGGTGGCTCGTGAACGAGTTGCTCACCCGAACTCCGCCCCGCTCGTAGGGCCCAGCTATTTCGGGCCGGTGGATGCCCTGTGCGGCACCGTGGGGCCCGAGAAAGCCGCGCCACTCGACCACGTCGACGCTGGAGTTCGGGAGGCCCGCGGGGCGCGGTCCGGGCCAGGGGGCTGACCGGTCTGTGGCAGGCTAGGAAAATGATCGTTGGAGACCCGCAGTGACCCCGGACGAGTTGATGGCCATTGCCGAAACGGTGCTCGCCCAAGCGGCGCCGGGCGAGCAGGTCGAGGTGGTCGTCGGCCACTCCCGCGAGACCGAGGTGCGGGCCTACGACGGCGAGATCGAGGCGTTCACCTCGGCCGAATCCGCCGGGCTCGGTGTTCGGGTGGTCAAGGACCACCGGCAGGGCTTCGCCTACGCCGGCAGCCTCGATGGCGACGTCATCGGCGAGGTGCTCGCCGAGGCTCGAGACAACGCCACCTTCTCCACCGTCGACGAGTTCACCGGTCTCGTCGACCCCGACGGCTACGAGGCCGTAACGCTCGACCTGTACGACGAGGCGCTCGCCAACCTCGGACCCGACGCCAAGATCGCTCTCGCCCTCGAGCTTGAACGCCTGGTGCTCGGTGGCGATCCCCGCATCATCGGCATCGAGATGGCCGAGTACTCCGACTCGATCGACACCTCGGTCATCGCCTCGACCACCGGCATCCGTTCCATGACCAGCGAGACCGGTTGCTCGCTCGCCGCATACAGCCTCGCCGGCCTCGATGACGACGTCACCACTGGGTTCGGCTTCAGCGTCGGGCGCCGCATCGAAGATCTCGACCTGGCCGACACCGCCGATCAAGCGGTGCAACGCGCCATCCGCATGCTGGGCGCAGGGCGGGCGCCGAGCCGTCGCCTCACCGTGGTCTTCGACCCTTGGGTCACCGCCCAGTTCCTGTCGATCATCGGCGAGTCGTTCTCGGCCACCGAGGTGTTGAAGGGGCGTTCGTTCCTCGCGGAGCGTCGCGGCGAGTCGGTTGCGCCATCGTTTGTCACCCTGCTTGACGACGCCACCGACGCCCGTTGGCCGGCGGCCTCGCCGATCGATGCCGAGGGCCTCGCCACCCGGCCCATCCCGCTGATCGACAACGGCACCGTCACCGGCTTCGTCCACGACGGGTACTCGGCCCGGGCTCTCGGCGCCCGCTCGACCGGCTCGGCCGTTCGCCACGGCTTCAAGTCGACGCCCTCGGCCGGCACCCAGTCGCTGGCGCTGGCCCCAGGTGACCTCGATCGTGACGCCATCCTCGCGGCCGTCGGCGACGGCATCTACATCTCCGAGGTCCAGGGTCTGCACTCGGGAGTGAACCCGGTATCGGGCGACTTTTCGACCGGGATCGAAGGCATGGTGATCCGGGGTGGCGAGCTGGCCGAGCCCGTCAAGGAGGTCACGATCGCCTCCACCCTGCAGCGCATGCTCAACGACATCTCGATGGTCGGCTCGGACCTCACGCCCATGCCCATGGACGCCACGGGCGTCACCGTCGCCATCGCCGACGTCACCCTCTCCGGAAGCTGAGCCCCACGTGACGACGAACAAACTCGAGAACATCGCTTCCGGCGTCGCCCAGCAGGCGGTCGGCAGCGAGCAGATCGACGTGATGGTCGGCCACGGGCGCTCCACCTCGGTGCGGGCCTTCGGCGGCGAGGTCGAATCGTTCACGTCCGCAGAGTCCTACGCCATTGGGGTGCGGGTCATCATCGACGGCCGCCAGGGGTTCGCCTCGGCCGGCTCCATCGACCCCGAGGTGATCGCCGAGACGCTCGCTGAAGCTCGTGACAACGTGGCCTTCGGCGAGTTCGACGAGTTCTACGGCCTCGCCGAGCCCGACGGGGTCGAAGCGTCACATCACGACCACTGGAACGAAGCAATCCTCGCCATCCCGGCCGAGGACAAGATCGAATTGGCGCTGCGCCTCGAGCGCGAGGTCATTGCCCGCGATCCCCGTATCACCGGGGTGCGGGTGTCGGCCTGGGGCGATTCCGCCGGTGAGGTCGCTTACGCCGCCTCAAATGGCATCTCGGTGTTCGACCGCGGCACGTCGTGCAGCATTGGTGTGCAGGCGCTCGCCAACTCCGAGGGTGAGACCCAGACCGGCGCCGCCGGCGACGCTTCGCGTTCGCTCGAAGGCATCGACTTCGAGCGGGTCGTCGCTGATGCCAGCGAACGGGCCGTGCGACTGTTCGGCGCAGCCAAGCCGGCCAGCGGCAAGGTGTCCATCCTGTTGGAGCCGCGCCTGGCCATGACCCTGCTCGGCATCGTTGCCGACATGGTCGACGGCGAGTCGGTGCTCAAGGGCCGCTCTCCGTTCGCCGAGCGGGTCGGCGAGTCCATAGCGTCGCCGCTGCTCACCTTTGTCGACGACCCCACCGACCCCCGCTCGATCGCGGCGACTGCCTATGACGGGGAAGGCTTGGCCTGTCGCCGCAACTCCCTCATCAGCGGGGGAGTGCTCGGCGGCTTCCTCCACAACTCCTACACGGCGCGGCGTGCGGGAACCGTCTCGACCGGCTCGGCGCTTCGCGGGTCACGCTCGCTGCCCGGCGTCGGAGCGCAGTTGCTCATCGTGGAACCCGGCCGAAAGAGCTTCGACGAGCTCGTCGGCTCGATCGACCACGGCCTGTACGTGAACAGCCTCACCGGCTTGCACTCGGGGGTGAACCCGGTCTCGGGCGACTTTTCGGTGGGCGCCGACGGGCTCATGATCCGCAACGGGTCGATCGCCGAGCCCGTGCGCGAGATCACCCTGGCCTCGACCATCCAACGGCTCCTGCTCGACATCGTCGAGGTGGGCGGCGACTTCGAATGGCTGTCCTCGGGCGACGGCGCCGCCAGCCTCGTCATCGCTGACGTGTCCATGAGCGGTTCCTGACGAAGTCGGCCCGTCGGCTGGTACCTCAGCCGGAACCAGACTCGGCGTTGGTCAGCGCGATGGTGATGGTGCCCGCCAAGAGCGCGTCGGCGACCGGCCCGACGGCGGCGGACGCGACGGCCACGGTCACCGACGAATCACCCACTGAGATCACCTGGCCCGTGGCGATCACCTCGGAGTAGCCGTCGGACCCGAGGGCGAGCAGGCTCACCCGATCTCCCCGTTCGAGATCGAGGCCGGTCTCGGCCATCGGAACCGCCACGGCCAGGTGCCCGGTGGGCAGGGCCGCCGCCAACGCCGAGGTAGCACCGCCGGTGAGCCTCGCTGCCACCAGCACCTCACCCTCAAACACGTCGGCAGTGAGTCGTGTTCCGTCGGGGATCGACTCGACGGCATCACGCGGGATCACCTGTTGGGGCACTGTGCGCTGCTCGACGTCGTCGGCACCCACCAGATCGCCGGCCAACAGGTCGCTCCGAGCGACGATGGTCGTCGCCAAGGGTCCCAGTTGCCGGGACCGCTCATCGAGGTCGCTGCTGCGGCGCTGCACCATCGTGAACGTGGCGATGCCGAGCACGATGGCCGCTGCCCAGTACGCCAACGGCGATCGTCGCAACGATCGAAGGGCCCCGCGCAGTGATGGGCGCAGCGGGCGACGAAACAGCGGGCGGCGAAACAGGGGGAGGTCGAGACGGGGGCGCATGGGCGCGGTCCTTCCGGAGCAGTGCGGAAGGGGAAGACGTGGCTGCCTCAAGGGCAGCGGGCCGTCGTGGGACAGCGATGGAGCCGTCGTCAGACGGCGAAGAGTTCTTCGGCGGGGGGAGAGCCGTCGGGGACCGTCAGGATCTCGACACCGTCGGCGGTGACGACCATGGTGTGCTCGAACTGGGCACAGCGTTGGCCCGACAGCGTGACGGCGGTCCAGTCGTCATCCCAGACGTAGAGCGCCGGGGAGCCGACGGTGATCATCGGTTCGATGGTGAAGGTCATGCCTTCTTCGAGCACGGTGCGGGCGCGGGGATCGAAGTAGTGCGGGATCTGCAGGCTGGTGTGGAACTGGTCGCCGATGCCGTGACCGATGAACTCGCGGACGACGCCGTAGTCGGTTCCCTTGACCGTCGCCTCGATGGCCCGGCCGATGTCGTTGACGCGGGAGCCGGGCTTCACCGTGGCAATGCCGGCGTGCATGGCCGCCCGGGTGATGCGAATGAGGTCGAGCGAAACCTCGTCGACCTCGCCGACCGCGAACGTGGCATTGGTGTCGCCGTGGACTCCTTCGATGAAGGCAGTGACGTCGATGTTGACGACATCGCCGTCGAGAAGCTTGCGACTGTCGGGGATGCCGTGGCAGATGACCTCGTTGACCGAGCTGCACAGCGATTTGGGGAATCCCCGATAGTTGAGCGGACTGGGATAGGCGCCGCGGGCGATACAGGCCTCGTGGCCGATGCGGTCGAGCTCGTCGGTGGTGATGCCCGGTTCGACGGCCTTGCCCACCTCGATGAGCACTTCGGCGCCGACGCGCCCGGCGATGCGCATGCGCTCGAGTTCGTCGGGGGTGCGAACGGCGCGGCTGACGCGAGCCGACGGCTGGCCGGTGACGGCGTACTCGGGCCGGGCGATGCCGGTGGGCACGGTGCGACGCGGGCTGAGCATCCCGGGTCGCACGGGAGGCGACGGGGGAGGGTCGAGCAGTGCGGTGCGACGCTTACGTTTTGCCATCTGCCGCCAGCCTAGGTCGGTCAGGTCGAACTCGCGGGCGCGCCCGACGAGCCGGAACTGGGCTTGGATCCGCCCGAATCGGACTTCTTGGAATCGGACTTCTTCGTATCAGACTTCTTCGAGTCCGACGATGAGCTCGACGAGCTGCTCGAGGATTCCGACGAGGACGAGGTGCTCGACGAATCCGACCCCGATTTGGCCGAGGAATCGGACTTGGACTCTCCCGAAGTGGTGGACGAGCCGGGAGGTGTCGGGGAGGCGGGGCTGCCACCGCGGCTGTCGGTCTTGTAGAAGCCCGAGCCCTTGAAGCTGATGCCGACGGCGCTGAACACCTTGCGGAGGCTTCCCTGGCAGACCGGGCACACCGTCAGGGCATCGTCCGAGAAAGACTGGTGGATCTCGAACTCGTGCCCGCATTCCTTGCAGCGATAGTCGTAGGTGGGCATACCGATTTCTCCTGGAAACGTCGTTGGCACTCGAACAAGGCGAGTGCCAACAATACCCAACCGCCCCCAGTGTCGTCACGCTGGCGCCGGGGGCGTTGGTCACGCTCCGCGCGAATTGGCGATTGACAGGGTTGTCGTGGTCCGTACGGTGGCGACAAGGACTGAACGTAGTGGCCAAATGTCCTGCTGGACTGGGCGGTTTGCCCTGGGACGCCATGGGGCATCCCGTTGCCACCGTTACGATCTTTTCAGCGCACGCCCTCAGGTTGTCGTCAAGGAGTTTCCCCGTGAGTTCTCGAGTCGTCCGAAAAGCCGTCATTCCCGCTGCTGGGCTGGGAACGCGTTTCCTTCCCGCCACCAAGGCGCAGCCGAAGGAGATGCTGCCGGTCGTCGACCGTCCGTCGATCCAGTATGTGGTCGAGGAGGCGGTGGCTGCAGGCATCGATGACATCCTGATCATCACCGGTCGGAACAAGCGCAGCCTCGAAGATCACTTCGACCGCAACTTCGAGCTGGAGTACCACCTGGCCGAGAAGGGCAAGACCGAAGAGCTGGCCGATGTGCTCGAGCTCGCAGATCTCGCCGATATCCATTACGTGCGCCAAGGAGAGCCTCGAGGTTTGGGCCATGCCGTCTCGGTGGCGCGCAAGCATGTCGGCGACAACCCGTTCGTCGTGCTGCTCGGCGACGACATCATGCACCAGCGGTCGCACCTCCTTCAGGACATGATCCACACCTACGAGACAACCGGGTGCTCCACCGTGGCACTCATGGAGGTCGAGCCGTCGGCCATCTCGGCCTACGGCTGTGCCGCTCCTGAGGACCGCAACGGGCCGTTGTGCAACATCGTGGATGTCGTCGAGAAGCCCAAGCCCGAAGACGCACCATCCAACCTCGCCATCGTCGGTCGCTACCTGTTCACGCCCAGCATTTTCGATGCGCTCGAACACGTGCTGCCCGGTGTTGGTGGCGAGATCCAGCTGACCGACGCCATCGGCATCCTCCTCAAGGAGGAGCAGGTGATGGGGCAGATCTTCGAGGAAGGCCGCTTCGACATCGGCAACAAGATCGAATACCTGCGGGCCACCGTCGAGCTGGCGCTCGAGCGGGATGATCTCGGCCCCGAGTTCCGCGAGGTGCTCTCCGAGATCGTCCGCCGCTACGGCATCTCCTGAGCAGAGGGTCCCGATGGCAGCGCCAGTGAGTCGGCGCTGCCGTAGCGTTGCGGAATGATCAGTCACGCTGACGCTCTCCGCCACGTGCTCCAGCGCGTCGCGCCGCTCTCGCCCGTCGACGTGCCGGTCGGCGAGGCCGCCGGCCTAGTGCTCGCTACCGACGTGGCGTCACCATTGAACGTTCCCCCCTTCGCCAACACCGCGATGGACGGGGTGGCGGTGCGGTCGGCCGACACTGCCGGGCCCAACGGCGGTCCCGTTCGTCTGCGACTGGTCGGAACGGTTGCAGCCGGTTCGGCGAGCGATGTCGAGGTCGGGTCGGGCCAGGCCATGCGCATCATGACCGGGGCGCCGATTCCGCCGGGTGCCGATGCTGTCGTCATGGTCGAGCGGTGCCGCTTCGACATCGACGGGGCGGCCGAATACGTGAGCGTCGACGCCGAGGTCGCCGTGGGCAATCACGTCCGGCCGATTGGCGATGACATCGCCGTCGGTGCCGCGGTCCTGGCCGCCGGTTCGGCCATCACCGCCGGCGGCGTGGGGCTGCTTCGCACGTTGGGAATGACCGTTGTGAAGGTCGTGCCCCGGCCGCGGGTCGGCGTGATCTCGACGGGCGACGAACTGGTGGAGCCCCCGAATCCCTTGGGCCCGGGCCAGATCTACGACTCCAACCGGGCGGCGCTCCTCGCGTTGGTAAGGGCCTCGGGGTTCGAGGCCGTCGACCTCGGTCTCTTCGCCGACGATGAGGCCGCCATCGAAGCGGCGATCCTCGACGGCGCAGCCCGCTGCGATGCCGTGTTGTCGTCGGGCGGGGTGAGCATGGGCGACTTCGATTTCGTGAAAGTCGTCCTCGACCGAATCGGGGACATGCAGTGGATGCAGATCGCCATCAAGCCGGCCAAGCCCTTTGCCTTCGGCACGATCGATGTCGATGGTGACGCTCAGTTGCCGGGCCGGTCCGTGCCGGTCTTCGGGCTCCCGGGCAACCCGGTGTCGTCGATGGTCAGCTTCGAGTTGCTGGCGCGGCCCGGCCTTCGGGCGATGGCGGGTCACCAGCGCGTCGAGCGACCCACCACGGAGGTGATCGCCGGCGAGGACTTTGGGCGACGGCCCGACGGGAAGACCCACTTCGCCCGGGTCATCGTCGAACTCGATGCCGAGGGTCGCGCCAGGGCGCGGTCCGCCGGTGGGCAGGGATCCCATCACCTCGGCGCCATGGCGCTGGCCAACGCCTTGGCGATCATCGTCGACGGACACGGATACGCCGTCGGTGAGTCGATGCCGGTTCTGCAGGTAGAACCCATCAATTGAGTTCTACGCTGACGAGGTGACGGAACCGCTGATCGACAGCTTCGGGCGCGTGCACCGCGACCTGCGCATTTCGGTCACCGACCGCTGCAACTTCCGCTGCACCTACTGCATGCCCGAGGAAGGCCTCAACTGGTTGCCGCGCAGCGAGGTCCTCACCTTCGAAGAGATCGAGCGGATCACCCGCGTCCTGGTGGAGCGGTTCGGCATCGAATCCGTGCGGCTCACCGGCGGGGAACCGACCCTTCGGGCGCATCTGCCCGTGCTCGTCGAGAAGCTGGCAGCGCTGCGGATCGGGGGCGATCCGGCTCGCCCCGTCGACCTGGCCATGACCACCAATGGCGCCACCCTCGCCCACCAGGCCGAGCGGTTGCGTTCTGCCGGGTTGGGTCGCATCAACGTCTCGCTCGACACCCTCAAGCGCGACCGCTTCATCGAACTCACCCGACGCGACGAGCTCGATTCGGTACTCGAGGGCATCGACGCCGCCGTTGCCGCAGGCTTCGACAAGGTGAAGGTGAATGCCGTGGTGATGGCCGGGGTGAACGACGACGAGATCGCCGATCTGGCCCGCTTCGGCCGCGATCACCGGGTCGAGATGCGCTACATCGAGTTCATGCCCCTCGACGCCGACGGCGGATGGCAGCGGGGCCAGGTCGTGACCCAGGCGCAGATCCTGGCGGCGATCGAGCTGGAGTTCCCACTGGCGCCCATGGAGCGGGGCACGGCCCCAGCCGAACGGTTCCGCTATCTCGACGGTGCCGGGTTCGTGGGCGTCATCGCCAGCGTGACCGAGCCGTTCTGCTCCAGTTGTGACCGGGTTCGGCTCAGCGCCGAAGGGTCCTTGCGCAACTGCCTCTTCGGACTCGAGGAGTTCGACCTGCGGGGCGGCCTGCGCGGCGGTGCCGATGACGAGGAACTGGCGGCGATCATCAAGCGGTGCGTCTCGGCCAAGTGGGCCGGCCACGCCATCAACCAGGTACACTTCATCCGGCCGTCGAAGTCGATGAGCCAGCTCGGCGGCTAGCCGAATCGCGAACGGTCGGCGCCTGGGTGGAGCATCCCGACCGCCTCGTTGGAACGGACGGCCAGCGGCGCGACCGGTAGTGTTCGCGCTATGTCTGAACGGGCGCTGACGCATCTTGATCCCCTCGGCCGGGCGCGCATGGTCGATGTGACTCCCAAGGATCCGACCCATCGACGGGCCATCGCCCGGGGTCGCGTGACCATGACCACCGAGACCACATCGTTGGTGGCCCGAGGGGCCATCAACAAGGGTGATGTGCTCGCAGTGGCACGGGTGGCCGGTATCCAGGCGGCGAAGCGGGCATCAGACCTGATCCCGCTGTGTCACCCGTTGCTGGTGGGTGCGGTGTTGGTCAACTTCCGCATCGAGGACACCTTCATCGAGGTCGAGGTGTCGGTCGAGACCGTCGACCGCACCGGGGTCGAGATGGAGGCGCTCACCGCTTGCACCGTCTCATGTCTCACCATCTACGACATGTGCAAGGCCGTCGACCGCTCGATGGTCATCGGGGAAGTGGCGCTCTGGGAGAAGATGGGCGGTCGTTCGGGTGCCTATCGCCGCAGCGGCGATCCCTTCGACGACTCTTCGTTCAATTCGTGACCCCTCGTACCAATTTGTAACCGGGCCGTAACATCCGTGTGACCAAAACCGTCGACCCCGGGTGGACGCAAGGTGGACGCTTTACTAGGTTCTCCCTCGTTACAGCGGTGTGACTTGCTTGCAGGTGGCACCGGTTCGAACTTCTGCAATGGATGTCGGATCGTCACAATTCCTTCATGAAGAGTGGGTGAGAGTCCCACGAGGAGGCGTTTGTGGTCCCGGCCGGAAAGGACGAGTGAACTGAACGTGTCGTCATGGTTGCTGCTCTTCGGCCTCGGAGTTGCGTGGGCGGCGGTACTGCTTCCCGACATGGTTCGGCGCAATGCCGCCAGCCGTCGCAGCGACACCATCGGCCAGTTCGCCCGCAACCTGTCCAGCCTCGATCGTCCCGCACCACTGGGTGCCCAGCGATCCAACCTGGTTCAGTTCCCCACTCGCAATCAACCGCAGCGCTTCCAGGCCCAGCCGGGCGAACCCGTCGTCGATCTTCGTGACCCTGCCCGCCCGACGGTCAGCCGCTCCGCCCAGCCGTCCGCTCCCGGCGCCGCTCGGCAGCGCCCCCGCCGCAGTGCGGTGCAGCAGCGCCGCCAAGACATCCTCTCCTCGCTCATCGCCGCAGCCCTGCTCAGTTTCCTCGGCAGTGTCAGCGCCGGCGGAATCCTCGTGACGGTCCACGCCGCCATCGACGTGTGCCTGGTGCTCTACCTGTCAGCACTGCTCGTGGTCACCCGCCGCGAGAAGGTACGTGCACAGGTTGGGGTGCTCTATCAGGCGCCCACCCAATTCACCGGCGTCGTTCCGGCCATGGTCGATCAGCGCCAGCGGGTTGCTCGCTGACCTGATCCGCAGCCTTGCGGTCGCCGTTCGTCGGCCATCTCACATGTCGCAGTGCCGAGAGACAACGGCTACTGTTTGGTTCCCCCTGGGGGTGTAGCTCAGCTGGCTAGAGCGCCTCGGTCGCATCGAGGAGGTCGTGGGTTCGACTCCCATCACCTCCACCACGGGAAGTTCATCCACAGACCCCGGTTCTGCACGTCAGGTCCGGGGTTTGTGCATTTTCGTTGGTGGTGAGCCGCCGGTCGGGTCAGCCGCCGATGAGTTGCGCCGAGAAGAACACCGCCAGCAGCGTGCCCGCAGCGAGACCGGGGCCGAACGGCGAGAAGCGTCCGCCCTCCTTGCCGTGGCGGATCCGCTGGGGAACTGCGTAGAGCAGATAGACGATGTTGCCGATGAGGAGCCCGAAGAGCGGGAGGCGCAGGTCGACCCATCCCAGGTAGAGGCCCAACAGCAGCGCCAGCCGTACGTCGCCGAATCCCATTCCCGACGGCATCACGAGGTGGGCGACAAAGAGGAACCCGAAGTAGAGGGCCGAACCGATAAGTGCCCGGTAGACGGTTTCCGACGTGCCGCGGCTGAGCGTCACGGCAATGATGCTGGCGAGTCCGATGGCGAGGCCGACCCACACGATGCGTTTGGGGATGAGCATCGTGCGAAGGTCGGTCACGGCGGCGGTGATGAGCACCGGCACGAGCCACAGGAAGGGAAGCACCCGCAGGCCAGGACCCCAGGTGACGAGCATGGCGATGCACCCGCCGAGCACGGTGAGTTGGGTACCTACCCAGGTGAACGGCAGCCGGCGCGAACACGCGGCACACGACAACGAGCGGCCCGGCGAGGATTCGGCCGGCGTTATCACGTGGTCGCAGTGCGGACACGTGGCGTCGCCGAGGACCGCAATCTCGAACCCTTCGGCATCTTCTCCGGCGCGGTAGCGGTGGCTGAGCCACGCCGCGGCCCATCCGGCGACGAGCCCCCAGACGATGGTGGGGACCACCGCCAACGAGGTCAGTGCCTCCAATCCCGTGGTGGGATCGGAAGAGGTCGTGGCCGTGGCGGAGACGATCGTGAGCAACACCGGTTCCTATCGGCGGTTCCAACCCGGAATGGAGCGTCCTCGGTGGTCAGCACCCGATGACGGGTTGGGCGAGGCGGAGGCGGTCGTCGTAACCCTCGTCCCAGGGCATCTTGCCGTTGCGGTCGGGCCAGATGAACTGGCAGACGCGGTAGTCCTCGTTGCCGTGGAACTCGGATGCACTCCAGAAGAGATCGGCGTGCTCGCCCATGTCGACGGGCAACATGGCGGCGGGCAGGTCGTTGTCGAGCAGGCCGACGAACATGCCGTCGGGAATGACCCCGCCGGCGTCGATGTGGATGGAAATCATCTCGAGCAGGCCCCGCGCCGCCACCGGCTGCAGGCCGAAGATCACCACCTCGGGATGGCGGAACGTCGACTCGAAGCCGATGGTGTAGGTATAGCCCGGCGTCGGCGGGTCCTCCACGGGAGAAACCGGCTCGGCACACCAGCCGTTCTCCTCGACCACCCAGGCGATCTTGTCGGCGTGGTCCATGTCCCGGTCGGGGAAGACATCATCGGTCATCGATCACTGCTCACGGACGCGACCCTAGCGATCTACCCGGCGCTCAGTACGGTCGTCTGGAGGGCGGCACGATCCAGCTTCTGAATCTGCGTCAGCGGCAGCGCACCGATCTCGAGGAGCGCCTCGGGCAGCTTCCACTTGGCCAATCGGTCCGCTCCGAAACTGCGCAGCTCGTCGAGGGTCGGTGCCGCATGGCCCGGCTCCACGACGATGACCGCCACGCCGACCTCGCCCATCACGTCGTCGGGTCGCGGCACCATGGCGATGGCGTTCACCGCTGGGTGGTCCGACAGCACCGCCTCGACCTCGACGGGCGACACGTTGTACCCGCCTCGGATGTACATCTCCTTGCACCGGCCGTTCAGGCGGATCAGCCCATCGGCATCAATCGAGGCCAAGTCGCCCGTCCGAATCCACCCATCCACGATCGTGGCGGCCGTGGCGTCGCCATCTCGCCAGTAGCCGTCGAACATGGCGGGGGTGCGCAGGTACAGCTCTCCGATCTCGCCGGGTTCGGCCGCAGCGCCGGACTCGCCGATCACCTTCACCTCGACGCCGGGACGGGGACGACCGACCGTGAACAGGGCCTCGGAATCGGGGGCGTCGAAGTCGGTGGCGAGGCCCACGCCGCCGGACTCGGTGGAGGAGTACCGGATGGAGTACTTGGCACCGAAGCGCTCGCGGGCGGCGCGCACCAGCGCCGGGGGGGAGGCGGCGCCGCCGGCGATGATCGAGGTGACGCAGTCGAGGTCGAGCTCGTCGAATTCAGGGCAACGCAACATGAGCGCGAGCTGTGGGGCGACCGCACCGAGCACGGTGATGCGCTCGGCGGCGATGGTGCGCAGCACGTCGGCCGGCCGCCACCGCTCGAGCACGTGCATCGTGACGCCCATCCTCAGGTACCAGGGCAGCTTGGTCATGAAGCCCACATGGGCGAACTGGGTGGAGGCCAACATCGGGCCGCCGCCCCCCCAGCGGTCGCGCCATCCCGGGCCGAGATCGATCTCGCAGATCGCCTCGAGTTGACGGTTGCGAAACACGGCGCCCTTGGGGGGACCGGTCGTGCCGGAGGTGAACACGATGGCGACGATGCGATCGGGGTCGATGCCGTCGCCGTCCACCCCGGCGCCGGGTTCTTTGGGTCGGACTACGCCGGGCACCGGTAGTGCCTGATCGACGACGAGGTCGGGTTGAAGGTGCGCAAGGAGGGCATCGCGCTCCGGTGCGGTGAGCGACGGGTTCACGCCGGCCGTGATGGCCCCGATCTTGGCCGCGGCGACATAGGTGATGACGTAGTCGAACCCTGACGCCATGGTGAGCGCTATGACCGAGCCCACACCGATGCCGGCTTCCTCGAGGCCTTGCGCGACGAGCTGTGAACGCTCGTCGAGTTGGCGGTAGGTCAGCTGCTGTCCGGTGTGATCGACGAACGCAGCCCGATCGCCAAACCGTTGGGCCGCCTCACGGACGACGGAGCTCAGCATTGTCGGCGGTCGTTCATTGCCGACGATCTGTTTGGGGTCGGGGAAGGTAGATGAGACCGTCCGCGACATCGCGGCAGGCGATGCCGCTGTCATGGAGCGCGGCGGCCCAGTCGTCGGTGTTGGTGGGATCGCTGATCTCCATCCCGTGGTCGGCGAACACCAGCACTGCGGTGTCGGATCGGGCCCCGCTGCGGTCGATGGCATCGAGGACCCGACCCACCCGTCGATCGCTGTCGATGATCGCGGCGCGGGTCATTTCCGAGTTCGGGCCGGTCTCGTGACCCGACTCGTCGGTCAGGCTGAGCGTGAGGAAGGTGAAGGCGGGGAGGGGGTTGCCCTCGGTGCGGTCCCAGAGTTCGATGGTCTGGCGGGTGGCGAGCTCATCGACGCTCGTCATGAACCCATACACACCCGACCCGGCGACGAAGTCCTGGTGCGCGGCCGCGAGTTCGGTGGCGACGGGCAAGGCCGGACCTGTTCCGTTGCGGAAGGCGGCGAACGAACTCATGTCGGCCCCGGTGTCGCAGAACTCGAAACAGGCCGCCGTGAACGCTGCCGGGTCGTTGCGGTGAACGGCCTGGTGAATGGTCTCGACGTCGGGCCGCAGGTGGCGCATCGCGTCGAACACCTGGTCCATCGCCAAAAGGTCGGGCACGTGATCGGCGGTTCGGTCGAGCCACTGGTTGTGCAGCACCCCGGAATGGCCCGGATGGGCACCCGTCGAGGCGGTCGTGTGGTTGGCGAGCGTGGCCGTCGGCATCGAGGCCATCAGGCCTCGGGCCAGGGTCGACCCTGTGGCGGCGAGCGAGGCGATGCCGGGAGCATCGCCCGACGCAACGGCGTCGTAGAGCACGTTGGAATTGCAGCCGTCGAGGAGGATCACGACGACGTGGCGAGCACCGCCGCGTTCGAACAGATCGCCGATGACATCGCCGTCCTGGCGCGCCAGCAGTGCGTCGCGGCGACGGGACCCCGTCGGGCCGATTCCGTCGGGATGGGGAGCACCGCCGAGGAGTTCCATGATGGACGGGGCGATGTCGACCATCCGCGCCCCGGCGTCGACGGTTCCCAGCGAAGCCACCCCTGCGCCGGATGCGATGAACGGTGCTCGCGCCTGGACGATGCCGAGCGATCCGTGCTGACCGAGGTTGCCGCCGACGTGGTGAGCGGCGGTGTGCTGCACGACCAGGTCGGGGGCGTGGGCGGCGTCGAAGAACTGGGCGATCTGGTCGAAGGCGTGTGGGTAGCTCGTCGTGTCGCGATCGGGAAACGGCTGGGCGAGTTCGGCGTGCAGGCCGATGAGGTGCCCGTCGTCGCGGTTGCGCAAGGGATCGATGCCGTCGACCGTTTCGATGGCGTAGGCGTAGCGTTCGCCGTGGGGATGGGTTTCGGTCGACCGGCGAAAGGTCGTCGAGCCGGTCGCGGTCGAAGCGCGGTAGAGGTCGGGGGCAGGGCGAGAGAGCACCATGTCGACGCTGTCCGCCAGCTCGGAATCGATCAGGACCTCTTCGACGCGTTCGATCTGTGGGCGCACACCGACAAGCTAGGGAAGAATGCGGCCATGTCGCCTGTCGAACCCTCACACCCCGAATCGCCTGAACGGTTCCCGGGCCCGTCGGGGCTCGCCCCCGACATCGTCCTGCTCGGCGGCCGGGTCGCGGTGGTGACGGGGGCGGCCCAGGGAATCGGCGCTGCCACCGCAATGGCCCTCGCCCGCTTCGGTGCCGACGTTGCCGTGGTCGACAAGGAGCCGACGGGGCTCGACCACACCGTGGCGGCAGTGCAGTCGTCGGGACGGCGCTGCGTGTCGGTGGTGGGCGATGTGCGCGATCCCGAGGTGGTGGCAAAGCTCATGGAGGTCACCTCGACGCAGCTCGGCACCATCGACATCCTGGTCAACAACGCCGGAGGTGGATTCTGGGCCCCGTTCCGCGGGATCAGCACCAAGGGCGAAGCGGCGTTGATCGCCGAGAACTTCACGCAGGTGACCAGCTGCATCCGGGGTGCGCTGCCCCACATGGTCCGGGGCGGGTCGATCATCAACGTGACCTCCATCGAGGCGCACCGGGCGGGACCCGGGTTCGGCATCTACTCCGCCATGAAGGCAGCGGTGGAGAATCTCTCCAAGACGCTCGCCCTCGAACTCGCAGCCGATGGGATCCGCGTGAACTGCGTGGCGCCCGACATGATCCCCACGCCCGGTGACGCCGGGTTGATCGCCGACTCGGGGGCGATGCTCGACGAGAGTTACGACGCCACGCCGAGCACCCAAGCGGGGTCGCCCGACGCGGCGGCGGCCGCCATCCTGTTCCTGGCCGGGGATATGAGCGGATTCATCACCGGCGCTACGCTGCACCTCGACGGCGGCACGTTCGCAGCGTCGGGTTGGCGGCGCCGTAGCGACACCGGGGCCTGGACGCTCTGAGCGATTCTGCTCGATAACGCTCAAGGCCGAGCCTGATCACGTCGAAGGCGAGTACGTGCTGGGAACACCGAAATTCACAAACCGTTCTATTCGCTGCGGCGTCGGGGTCATCCTCGCGGTCGCCCTGAGCGCCGGCGCCGCATGTGCGCCGTCCGCAGTTCCAAACGGAGGGTCGCCGACGACCGTCCCCGGAACGCCGTCGGGACCGGTCGTGCCCGATCGGGTTCGGCTGCCTGGCATTCCGCTGCCGCAGGCACAGTCGTTCGTCGTCTCCGACGCCCTGATGGAACTCCTCGGCTGTGCCGAATGTGATCGCTCCGCCGCTGCGGGGACCGCCGCTGATGCGGCCAAGTACTTTTACGGCCAGCTGCCGCTCGCCACGGTCGACGCTCAACTTGCTGGCACGGCCGGCGATCTGCGGGCGAGTCTCGGCAACCTGCACGCGTCGGGCTACTTCGGCGGCATCTACCTGCGGGGCAGCCTCGCCGGAGCGGGCGATACCGGGGATCTGACTCCGTTCGCTCCACTCCTCGACCTCATCGGCGCCGGCAGTCTGATGGGCATCGACTCGGTCGTGACCGAGCTCGTGCGGGTCAGCCGGACGGGTACCGATCAGGAAGTCCGCGATGCGTCGACGTTGTGGTCGGCGATCCTGGCCGGCATCTCGGGCTACAACCGTGGCTACCTCGAGGTTCTGCTCGAGCAGCCTCCGGCCGGCGTCGCCGCTCCCAACACCTTCTCGTGCCCGAGCCTCTTCGACTGCCGCAGCACCGAGCTGCCCTTGCAGGCCCTCACGGCCCTCGAGCCGCAGCGCAATCAACTGAACACGCCGACGAGCTTCGACTGGCTTGCGGTGTCCTTGGCGGCCAACAACATCGGGACCTCAGCAGTCGACGCCGGTCGCGGCGTGTGGGACGGCGTCTTGTCCACCGCTGACGTGGCGCCCGCCGTGTATCCCACGCTCGTCGACCTGTCGGTCGGATTCCTCGAGGTGACTCAGGCCGCCATGCTGGCGAACCTTGCCGGCGCCACCGGCACCGACCTGGCGTTGGCTCGACGGGGGCTGGTGGCCACGGCATCGATGGTCACGTGGGCCGGTAGCTACTTCCTCGGTCTGGCGTCTCCGTTGCCCAACTCGGCTCAACCCCAGTTGCTCTGCGGCTGACGCATGTTTCTGGGTGAGACTACCCATGGCGGAGTCGAACAGGTGTTCGATAGTCTGTGGCTATGCCGCAGGAAGCGTTCGCCAATGAGGAGTTGATCGGGCCGATCGCTGAGCGTGTTGGTGTGCTGTCGGCGCAGATTCATGCGTTGAACGCCGAGTTGGTTGATGCTCTGGTCGAGCTTGATGGGTTGGATGGTTGGAAGGGTTGGGGGGTGCGGTCGTTTCCGCATTGGTTGTCGGTGAAGGCTGGTTGGTCGGCGGGTGACGCTCAGCGTTTGGCCCGTTTGGCTGATCGTGCAGGGAGGGTGCCGACACTTCTGGGGTTGGCACGGCAGGGCCATGTTTCGGTGGGGATGTTGGACGCGGCGGCG
>Ga0105047_10005077_pt1 | contig 22738 bp, 18 predicted proteins | sample MAT04_FD_78384 | JGI IMG/M metagenome (GOLD analysis project Ga0105047, IMG submission 78384) | Freshwater microbial communities from Lake Fryxell liftoff mats and glacier meltwater in Antarctica - MAT-04 (megahit assembly) | ecosystem: Environmental > Aquatic > Freshwater > Ice > Liftoff... | reverse complement strand
GACTATCACATCGCGACGTTCGCGGTGTCGCACGGGCCGTCCCAGTCGCTAGGCTACGCGCTGGTCGAGGAGGAGCGACTAGGGCGCTTTAATCCGGATCTGGCACGTGCCATGGGTATTCCCGAGGGGCCGCTCTGGGGACGTATTCACAAGGGCCAGCCGATTACGCTCGACGATGGTCGCGTGATCGAGCCGTCGGCGCTCGTCGGCGAACGACGCCGCGGCCGCCGTATCGTGATCACCGGCGACACGCGCCCGTGTGACCACACGATCGCCGCCGCGCAGGATGCCGACCTGCTGATCCACGAGGCCACCTTCGCCGACGACGAAGCGGCGCGCGCGCTGGAGACGGGGCACAGCACGGCCCGCGAGGCCGCCGAAGTCGCACGCCAAGCCGGCGCGCGTCGATTGGTGCTCACGCACATCTCGGCCCGCTACTCACGCGACGCGCACGAACTGGAACGCGAGGCCCGATCGGTGTTTCCACGCTCGAGCATCGCGCGCGATGGTACCGAAATCGAGCTTTCTCTCACCGAGGAGCTGGCGGTCGCGGCCGACGTGGAAAGTGTCGAGGCGAGTCCGTCGAACGGCTAACTCGGAGACGCCAAGATCGCAGAGCACGCAGAGAGAAAACTAATTTCGGTCCTGCTCGGCGCCTCCGCGTGCTCTGCGTGATCGGGTCTGTGCATCGAAGAACTGATCACACAGAGACAAGGAGAAAAAGAGGACAGGAGCACTCTTTTTCTCCTGTCCTCTTTTCCTCTGTGTGATCGGTTCCAACGATCCGTGCGCGTGTAGCAGGAAGAGATCACGCAGAGACGCCGAGCACGCAGTGATCGCAGAGAGAAAATCAATTTCGGTCCTGCTCTGCGTCCTCTGCGCCTCCGCGTGCTCTGCGTGATCGGGTCAGTGAATCGAAGAACTGATCACACAGAGACAAGGAGAAAAAGAGGACAGGAGTACTCTTTTTCTCCTGTCCTCCTTTCCTCTGTGTGATCAGTTCCAACGATCCGTGCGCGTGTAGCAGGAAGAGATCACGCAGAGACGCAGAGCACGCAGAGATCGCAGAGAGAAAATCTCTTTCGGTTGTTCTCTGCGCCTCCGCGTGACCACTTCAACGACTCCAGTGCAGCAAACCCCAAGCACAATTGATCCGCCTTACTTCACGAGCTGCTTGAGTCGTCGCAGACTCGGCACTCGCCACGCCACCGTCGTCACCACGACCAATGTGGCCACGCCGCCGACGACGACGGCGGTGACGGCGCCCCACCAGCGGGCGGTCAGTCCCGATTCGAACGAACCGATCTCGTTCGATGAGCCGATGAAGATCTGATTCACCGACGACACGCGGCCCAGCAGCGCTTCGGGAGTGCGGATCTGTAGCATCAGACTGCGAATCACGTCGCTGACCATGTCGAACGCACCGGCCAGGGCCAGTGCGCCCAGCGACAGCCATAAACTGCGACTGAGTCCGAACAGAATCGTGCACACACCGAACCCGGTCACCGAGATCAGCAGATTGCGGCCCGTGTGCGCGAAGGGCGGCCAGCGCGTGAGCGCGATACTCGTGATCACCGCACCCACCGCGGGCGCGGCGCGCAACAGTCCCAGTCCCGACGGACCGGTGTGCAGGATCTCGGCCGCGAACACCGGCAGCAGCGCAATCGCGCCACCGAACAACACCGAGAACAGGTCGAGCGTAAGCGCCGAGAGCAGCAGCGGTTCGCCGAGCACGAAGCGGAGCCCGCCGGTGATCGAACGTAGGATCGGCTCGTCGGTCACCTCGCGCACGGGGGAGCGATGCCGCACTGAGATGAGCGCGCCGACCGAGAACGTCATCAGCACCGCATCCACGGCGTACCCCAGCGTTGTGCCGCCCAACGCGTAGAGGGCACCGCCCAGCGCCGGTCCGATAACGGCGGCCAGTTGCCAGCTACCGGTGCGCCAGGTGATCGCGTTGCTGAACAGCGTGCGCGGCACCAACTCGGCGCTGAGCGCCTGGCGGGCCGGTTGCAGGAAGGCACGCGCGACACCACTGAGCACGATCACCCCGTAGATCGCGTGGACACGCGCAGGCGCCGTGATCGCCAAGACGCCGATCGGCGACGGATGCGCCAGCCACCAGAGCCCGAGCGAACAGAGCACGAGCACAGACAGCGCCATCACGGCAATGCGACGCCGATCGTGACTGTCGGCCACATGCCCGGCGAACAACGACATGCTGATCGCCGGGAGCGCTTCGGCCAACCCCACGATGCCGAGGGCCAGCGGATCATGCGTCAGATCGTAGATTTGCCACCCAACGACCGTTCCCTGGATCTGGATGCCGAGCGTCAGCGTAAACAGCGCAAGCAGGTAGCGCCGGAAGTTCGGGATGCGCAGCGCAGCGTACGTGTCCGTCGACGCATCGGCAGGTACATGGCCCACGCTAGCGATCGGCGCGCGCCTCGTCCTGACGTTCCTCGAGCCGGCGGCGTCGTCGCGCCTGCGCGGCGTTGTAGCGGCGGGACTGCTCGTCGGTTTCCGGTTGCACGAGGGCAATGGGCACGGGACGACCGTTTCGGTCGATCGCGACGAACGTGAGATAGCAAGTGTTCGTATGGCGACGCGCGCCGGTAATGAGATCCTCGGCTTCCACGCGTACACCGATCTCCATCGACGTCGTGCCCACAAAATTCACCGACGCCTGACAGGTCACGAGATCGCCCACGTGAATCGGCTCGCGAAAATCGACCCGATCGATCGATGCCGTGACGCAGGCGCTGCGCGCGTGACGAAACGCCGATACAGCCGCCGCCTTGTCGACCATCGCCATGATCGCCCCACCGAACGCGTGTCCGAGGATATTGGCATCGTGCGGCATGATCAGCTCGCTCGTAACGTGCTGCGAAGCGGACACCGGGCGGGACACGCGTCCAGGCAACGAGTCGGTCATTTGATACGTGAGAATGAAGTCGAGCGCAGCAGCGGCGCGGCATGCGGCGTGCGACGCAGCCGGCTGGCGCGTTGCACGAGACCGTCCAGCGAGGTCGAGATGTCGAATGCCCGCGACAACGCAGACCGTGCGGTGCTGTCGATCGGTGGCGTATCCAGCGGGATCAGCTGATACGCGGGCGCGGCGACGGTGGCAATGGGCCACTCGTGCGACGTGCCCGCAGCACCACCGATCAGCACCAAGGCGAGCGCGTCACCATCGGCCGACGGGCGCGCGGCGATCTCATACTTCGCGCGATCCCACGTGACGCGCGCCGAGTCCTTGGCCCATTCCGGCAGGGTGGCGCGCACCGATTTCCACCACACGGGCGCCTTCACCGGTATCGCCGGCAGATACAAGGCGAGCGCCTCGCCGTCCGTGCCGTGTCCCGGCACCATGAACGCCACCGCGGGGTCGCGGCCGATGTCGGTGATTCCGAAGCTGGTGGAGTCGAACCGGAAGCTATCCAGCGATTCGGAGGCCACCGACGCGCGTTCGTCACCCGCCGCGCCGGCGGTGCGGATCGAGTCGATCAGCTGCGTGAGCGACGCCTGCGCCGCGGCCGTCACGCGCCGCGCTTCATCGGCACCCACCAGTGCATCCAACGAGGCCGTAGCACCACTGCGCACATCGACGACCAAACGACGCCCGTCATGGCGGTGCGGCGGGCCGCCATCGATGTCGACGTTGAGCAGATGCTCGATGGTGAGGTACGGTCCATGCACATCGATGATCTCGATTTCGTCATTCACCACCGTGCGCGGATCATCGGGCATTTCCTCATCGGCGGGATCGATCTCCGCGTCGCGGGGGTGTACGCGGCGCCACACCGCGAGTTCCCGCATCACCGTGGAGTCGCCGAACAGCGACGTGCTATCGCGATGCTGGAGCTCACGTGACCAGAGACGCGCAGTCGCGAAGGAGGCGTCGGGATATTCCGCCCCATCATCACCAAGGAAGATCTCGAACAGCCGGCCATCCACTTCCGTGAGCAGAATCGGTGCGCTGCGCACGCGCATGCCGTCGCCGCCACTGCGTACCCAGTAGGTAGAGTCACCCGCCGCAAACAAGAACTCGGCGGGCGGCAACGCTGCCCCTCGCGAGGTGCGATCGCCGCAGGCGGCGACGACGGTAGCGGCCGCGATGGCGGAGAGGGCCGTGCACACGCGGGCGGCACGAGTGAGGCGACGCATGATGGTCCGCATCATTCAGGCGGTTCCCTGCACCAGGGCGCGCACACCATCCACCAGACGCGCAATTTCGCTACTCGTCGTGTAGCAGGAGCAGCCGGCGCGGACCAGTCCCTCGCGCGCCAACCCGAGGCGACGCGCCACCGTGGTGGCGTAGAAGTCACCATGCGACACGTACACGCCGCGCGGGGCGAGGAATCGCGCCACCTGTTCCGACTCGTGCCCTTGCACGTGAAACGACAGGGTCGGCGTGCGCGCAGTCCCCGGCGGCGGTCCGAAAACGGTAACGCCCTCGATGGCATGCAACCCGTCCCACAATTCGCGCAGCAGCGTGTCGCCGCGCTCATGCAGCGCGTGCATGGCGGTGCCGAGCCGCTCGCGCCGCGATGCGGTCCCGGCTTCCGCGAGGCCGGCCAGAAAATCCACAGCCGCCGCCGCGCCGACGATGCCTTCGTGATTCTGCGTGCCGGTTTCGAGGCATTCCGGCACGTAGTCGGGGGCCGGCTCGAGGCGCGGCAGATCGAGTGCCGCGGTGGCCGCGTGTCGTCCGTAGCAGATCCCGATGTGTGGCCCATAGAACTTGTATGCGCTACAGAGCACGAAGTCGGCGCCAATCGCCTTCACATCCACCAGCGCGTGCGGTGCGAGATGCACGGCGTCCACCACGGTGATCGCGCCAACGGTCTTGGCCAGTGCGACCATGGCCGCGACATCACTGATGGTGCCGAGGATGTTGGACGCGGCGCCGATCGCCACGATCTTCGTGCGCGGTGAGAGCAGCGACTCGAGTGCGCCCGCCTCGTGGCGAAACGTTTCGAGGTCGAGCGGCAGCCACTGCAGCACGACACCACGTTCCTTTGCCAGCGCCTGCCAAGGCGCCACGTTGGCATGATGATCGAGTTCGGTGACGATGATTTCGTCGCCGGGCTTGAGCGTGCGGCCGAGGGCACGTGCCACGTGGAACAGGATCGTGGTCATGTTCGCGCCGAACGAAATCTCACCCGGTGTGGCGCCCAGGAAATCGGCGAGCGTTTCGCGTGCGGCGGCGAGCAGTGCGTCAGTCTCGACGCTGGTGGGATATGCCCAATGCGTGTTGGCGTTGTGATGCAGGAGATAGTCGCTCATCGCATCAGCGACGACACGCGGCACCTGCGTTCCGCCGGGGCCGTCGAAGAACGCCACCGGCTGCGTGCCTTCACGACGCGTCAGCGCCGGAAAGTGCGCGCGGATCGCTTCGACGTAGGCAACAGGGCTCCTGCTCATGACGGGCGCCCCCCGATCTGCGCGCCACCGAGACGCTCCACGAGCTTCACCGCTTCCACGTGATCAGCCTCTTCGCCGAGTTCGTTGTGCGCCATGCGGAACAGCTCGGCCGTGAGTTGCAGCAGCGGCGACGGCACCTGATGTTCGCGCGCCAGGTCAGCGGCGATACCCACGTCTTTGTCCAGCAACGCCAACCGGAAGGTGCGCGGGAAGGCGCGCGTGAGCACGCGCTCGGGGAAGAGATTCATGCTGCTGTTGGAGCGGCCGCTCGAGGCGTTGATCACGTCGAGCGCGATCTCCGCTCTCACGCCGGCCTTCTCGAGCGCCACGAGTCCTTCGGCGGTGCCCCAGATATGCATCGCGAGCATGGCGTTGTTCACGGCCTTGAGCGCATCACCGGCACCGACCGCCCCGCAGTGCACGATGCGCTTGCCGAAGCACGCCAACACTGGCTGCACGCGCTCCAGGGTGGCCGCATCACCGCCCACCATGACTGTGAGCGCACCCTGCTCTGCACCGGCCACGCCGCCCGATACGGGCGCATCGAGGAAGCCGATGCCGCGCTCGGCGAGGCGCGCCGCCATGCGGCGAGAGGTCGTCGCACCGCCCGACGTACAGTCCACCAGCACGGCGCCTGACCGCATCGTCGCCAACAGGCCATCGGGACCATCGAGCAGCGCTTCCACGTGGCGCGAGACCGGCAGGCAGGTAATCACGACATCGCATTCGCGCGCCGCCTCGGCCGGCGTGAGTACATGCCGCACCCCGAGCTCGGTGGCCATCGCGTCGGCCTTGGACAGCGTGCGATTCCACACGGCCAGATCGAATTCGGGACGCGCGAGATGACGGGCCATCGGAGCGCCGATGGCACCGAGTCCGAGAAAGGCGACGCGGGGCATTGTGAGGCGGATAAAGGGGCAGAGTGCCGATGATCAGCCGGTTGAGATAACGAGGCCGATCGTGGAGATTGTAAAGATGCCACAGCAACGGATCCACGTGCAGCTCGACGGCCTGGTGGCCGTGCACGCCGTGCGCGCGGTGTGGACGGCGCTGGGAGCCGTTCCCGGGGTGTTGAGCGCCGACGTGAACATGCAGGGCGCCGTGCTCGAGGTCGAGGGCGAGCTGGATCGCGCGGCGCTGGACGTCGCGCTCGACGCCGCCGGGGTGTCGATCCGGAGTCTCCGGGTTGAAGGGCGAGTCCTGCCGGTGCTGTAACTCGCCGCGGCAAGAGGTCGAGTCGCCGCGCACTGGGTTCCACCGGTGGCTTCTATCGTCGGGTGCGTCCCACTAACTTGACCGCCAGACCGCCGCCCTTCGCCGATGCCACCTCACGCTAACAAAGACCGGCCGCTCGCGGCGCTGATTGTTCCGGACTTGCTCGAGCTGCTTCAGGAGCACCCGGAAAGCATCGGACCGCAGACGGAGGAAATGCACCCGGCCGACCTCGCGGACATCGCGGAGGCGCTGCCGGAGGACATGGTGCGCGCGTTCCTCTCGGCGCTGCCGAAGGAGCGGGCGGGCGAGGTGCTCGAGTACCTCGACGAGCAACTGCGGACGATGGTCCTCGAAGAGCTGACGGCCGTCGAAGCAGCGTCGATGATGTCGGAGATGACGCCCGACGAGCGCGCCGACGCCCTCGAGGAGCTCGACGAAGAGACGGCGGACGACATTCTCGCCGAGTTCGAGCCGGCGGAAAAGGCGGAGACCGAGCGCCTGCTGGAGTACGATCCGTACACGGCGGGCGGCCTGATGACCACCGAGTTCGTATCGGTCGACGAGAATCTCACCGCCGAGGAAGCCTTGGTGGCGGTACGGGCGATGTCGCGGGCGGGTCGTCGCGAGGCCATGTACACCGTCTACACGATCGACGGGAACGGTCGCCTGCGCGGCGTGTTGTCACTGCGCGAACTGTTGGCCTCACCTGACGGCACGCCACTGAGCGAGCTCGCCTGGAGCGAAGTCGTGAGCGTGGCGCCCGATATGCCGCAGGAAGAGGTCTCGCAGATTACCTCGAACTACGACCTGGTCGCGCTACCGGTCGTGGATTCGGAGAAGCGGCTCCTCGGCGTGGTCACCGTCGACGACGTGATCGACGTCATTCGGGACGAAGGCACGGAAGACGCGCAGAAGTTCGGCGGTATGGAGGCGCTCGAAGAGCCGTACATGCAAATCGGCCTCTGGCAGAATGTGCGCAAGCGTGGTGGGTGGTTGGCGGTGCTCGCCGTGAGCGAGATGATGACGGCGTCGGTAATGGCGCGCTACGAAGACGACATCGGTCGCGTGCTGCTCTTGTCGCAGTTCATTCCGCTGGTCATGAGCTCCGGCGGTAACTCGGGTTCGCAGGCCACGTCACTGATCATCCGCGCGATGGCGCTCGGTGAGGTCTCGCTGCGTGACTGGTGGCGTGTCGTGCTTCGCGAGATACCGGCGGGCATCATTCTCGGTTTGCTGCTGGGGGCGATCGCGTTCCTTCGCATCATGCTGTGGAACGCGACGGGCCTCTATGACTACGGACCGCATTCGTTGATGATCGCGGTCACGGTGGGCCTGGCGCTGGTGGGAATCGTGCTGGTAGGCTCGCTGACGGGCTCGATGCTGCCCTTCCTCCTCAAGCGGCTTCGTTTCGACCCCGCGTCCGCCTCGGCGCCGTTGGTCGCCACGTTGGTGGATGTCTCCGCCATCAGCATCTATTTCGGGATCGCGTACAAGCTGCTCCGCGGCACGCTACTGTAAGTCGTGAACGTTTCTTCTTCCCGAACAGCGATCAGCGCATGGCGAAAATTCTGGTTACCGGAGCCGCGGGCTTCATCGGCTATCATACCAGCGAACGGCTGTTGGCGCGCGGTGACGAAGTCGTCGGCCTCGACAACGTCAACGACTACTACGATCCCACGCTGAAGGAGGCGAGACTGGCGCGACTCGCCAGCAAGCCGGGATTTCGCCTGTTCCGCATGGAGCTGGCCGACCGCGACGGCGTGGAGCGTCTCTTCCGCGAAGAGCGCTTCGATCGCGTGATCAACTTGGCGGCTCAGGCCGGCGTCCGCTACTCGATCACGAATCCGCACGCGTATATCGAGAGTAATCTCGTCGGCTTCATCAACATTCTCGAGGGCTGCCGGCACCACGGCGTGCAGCATCTCACGTATGCGTCGTCGTCGAGTGTGTACGGCGCCAATACGGCGATGCCCTTCTCGGTGCACCAGAACGTCGACCATCCGGTGTCGCTGTATGCGGCGACCAAGAAGGCGAACGAATTGATGGCGCACACGTATAGTCATCTGTACGGATTGCCGACCACTGGCCTGCGCTTCTTCACTGTGTACGGTCCGTGGGGCCGTCCCGACATGGCCATGTTCCTCTTCACAAAGGCCATTCTCGAAGGCCAGCCGATCGACGTGTTCAATCACGGCCGGATGCAGCGTGATTTCACGTACATCGACGATATCGTGGAAGGCGTGATCCGCACCAGCGATCACACGGCCGAACCGAATCCCGACTGGAATTCCGACGCGCCCGACGCGGCCAGCAGCAAGGCGCCGTACCGGCTCTACAACATCGGCAACAACAACCCGGTGGAACTCATGTATCTCATCGAGACCATCGAGAAGTCGCTGGGGCGCGTGGCGGAGAAGCGGATGCTGCCGCTGCAGGCGGGCGACGTGCCAGCCACCTATGCGAACGTCGACGCGCTCGTACGTGACGTCGGCTTCGCGCCGAAAACACCGATCGAAACCGGCGTGGCGAACTTCGTCGCGTGGTACCGCGAGTACTTTCAGATCGGAGACTGACGCTTCATGAAGATCGCCATGATCGGCACGGGCTACGTCGGCCTCGTGTCCGGTGCGTGTTTCGCGGAGTTCGGCCCTGACGTGACGTGTGTGGACGTCGACGCCGCGAAGATCGATCGTCTGCTGAAGGGAGAGATCTCGATTTATGAACCGGGTCTCGATGCGCTGGTAGCCAAGGGCATCAAGAACGGGCGCCTGGCATTCACGACCGACCTAGCGAAGGCGGTGTCGGAAGCGGATGCGGTGTTCATTGCCGTGGGTACGCCGTCGCGTCGCGGCGACGGTCACGCCGACCTGCGTTACGTGGAGGCTGCGGCGATCGAGATCGCCAAGTCGCTCCAGGGATACACGGTGGTTGTCACGAAAAGTACGGTGCCGGTGGGCACCGGTCGCCGCGTGGCCGAGATTCTTCGCGGTGCGAATCCGAGCGCCGACTTCGATGTGGCGTCGAATCCCGAGTTCCTGCGGGAAGGCTCGGCGATCGGCGACTTCATGCGTCCCGACCGTGTCGTCATTGGTGCGGAAACCGATCGCGCGCGCGAGGTCATGAAGGCGTTGTATCGTCCGCTCTATCTCATGGAGACGCCGGTCGTGATGACGACGCTCGAGACGGCGGAGCTCACGAAGTATGCGGCCAACGCATTTCTCGCCACGAAGATCACGTTCATCAACGAGATGGCAGATCTGTGCGAGAAGGTCGGCGCGAATGTACAGGATGTGGCGCGCGGCATGGGTCTTGACGGGCGCATCGGCAAGAAGTTTCTGCACGCCGGGCCGGGCTACGGCGGCTCGTGCTTTCCGAAAGACACGGTGGCGCTGGTGCGCACGGCACAGGAGTACGGCTCGCCGGCGCGTCTGGTGGAGACCGTGGTGCAAGTAAATGACACCCGCAAAGGTGCCATGGCGTCACGCGTGATCGCCGCGTGTGGCGGTTCGGTGCGCGGCAAGACCGTGGGCGTGCTGGGCGTGGCGTTCAAGCCCAACACCGACGACATGCGTGAAGCACCGAGTCTGGCGATCGTGCCGGCGCTGCAGGATGCAGGGGCCGCGGTGCGTGCCTACGATCCGGCCGCCATGCACGAAGCGGGAACACTGCTGCCGGGCGTGCATTGGTGCGCCGACGCCTACGACGTGGCGGTCGGTGCCCACGTGCTGGTGATCATTACCGAGTGGAATGAGTTCCGTGCGCTCGATCTCGATCGCCTCGGCGCCACGATGACGCAGAAGGTGCTGGTCGACCTGCGCAACGTGTACCGCGGCGAGGATGTCCGACAGCATGGCTTCACCTACACGAGCATCGGTCGGCCGTAGGCCGGCAGTATGCGGTCGGATCAATAAAGCGCTCGGCCTCAGCGGCCGGGCGCTTTTTCGTTGGCACGACCCGTGCTTTTTCACAGCTTCAGACGGAGCACGATTCTGGTGCGGCAGCCGAGCGCCAACCACCCAAGAACTCGTGTAAGCCTCTACGTGACAAGCGTTTCCGAAAATCGTCTGGCCTTAGACGCCCCCCCACGCGTAGCCAATGTCGGCCGCGATACACGGAAGGAACTACCCGTCACACGGCAGGTTCTTCCGTCACACAGGTACTTGTTGGACCGAGCGACTGAACTGCCATGTGCGGTATAGCCGGATTCTGGACGAGCGCGTGCGACGCAGACGTAGCGAGAGCTGCGCTCACGCGCATGACCGATGCCTTGGCGCATCGGGGGCCCGACGCATCCGGTGCCTGGATCGACGCGTCCCACGGCATCGCGCTCGGCCACCGTCGGCTGGCCATTGTCGACCTGAGCCCGCTCGGCCAGCAGCCGATGGTGTCGGCATCGGGGCGCTACTGGCTCGTGTTCAACGGCGAGATCTACAACTATCGCGTGCTTCGTGAGACGCTGCACTCGCAGGGTGCGGAGTTTCGTGGCCACTCCGACACGGAAGTACTGCTGGCGCTGATCGAGCGCAACGGCTTCGAGGCCGCGCTTCGCCAATGCGTCGGAATGTTCGCCATCGTGCTCTGGGATCGTCACACGGGACGCCTAGCGCTCGCGCGTGACCGTTTCGGTGAAAAGCCGCTGTACCTCGGCCGATGCGACGGCGGATTGGCGTTCGCATCTGAGCTCTCCGCGCTCCGGACGTTGCCCGGAGTATCCAGCGAGATCGAACCGGCGGCTCTCGCGGCCTATTTGCGTCACGGTTACGTGCCCGCCCCCATGTCGATGTTGCGTGACGTGGTGAAGCTCGAACCGGGAATGATCGCGACATTCTCCACGCCGGATGTCAACCGGGCGCAGTTCTCCCGCTATTGGAGCGTGCGCGACTCCGCCCTGACAGGCCTCGCAACGCCACCGGCCGGCACCGATGCGCACCGGGTGACGCACCTGGACACGTTGCTGCGCGGAGCCGTCGCCGACCAGATGGTCGCCGATGTGCCACTCGGTGCATTCCTCTCGGGTGGCATCGATTCGTCGCTCATCGTGGCGCTGATGCAGGCGCAGAGTGCGAGACCGGTGCGCACCTTCACGATCGGATTTCGCGAATCGGCCTTCGATGAGGCCCCGCATGCGGAAGCGGTAGCGCGACACCTCGGCACTGAGCACACCACGCTGTTCGTGACGGCGCAGGACGCGCTCGACGTGATTCCGCGACTGCCATCCATCTATAACGAGCCATTCGCCGACTCATCGCAGATTCCGACGGTGCTCGTTTCGCAGCTCGCGCGCGAACACGTTACAGTAGCGCTGAGCGGTGATGGGGGCGACGAACTCTTTGGCGGCTATTCACGCTACCCTTTGGCGATGCGCGCCTGGCCTCGACTGGCACGAATGCCGTATTCGATGCGCCGAGCGACCAGCGCCATGGTCACGTCGGTCGGTGCCCGCACCTGGAATCGTGCACTGGGGCCAGTGGGGCTCGCGTCACGCGGCGTGACGGGTGATCGCATGCACAAACTCGCCACGCTGATCGAGACGCGCAATTTCCCGGACTTCTATCGCAATCTGGTCTCGGCGTGGCGTCGTCCGCAGGATCTGCTACCCGGTGTCATCGAGCGCGACACGGCGATCCGTGACCCGTTCACGCCCGGACGCGGCGGACTGTTGGCCGACATGATGTTTCGCGATCAGGTCAGCTACCTGCCGGACGACATTCTCGTCAAGGTGGACCGAGCCGCGATGGCCGCCAGTCTCGAAACGCGCGCGCCCCTGCTCGACCACCGTGTGGCGGAATTCGCATGGCGGCTACCGCAGAGCTGCTGGCAGCGCGATGGTCAAGGCAAGTGGATCGTGCGCCAGGTGCTCGATCGCTACGTACCGCGCGCGCTCATAGACCGTCCCAAGCAGGGCTTTGGCGTGCCCATCGCCGAGTGGCTTCGCGGTCCGCTGCGTGACTGGGCCGATGATCTGCTGTCACCGGATGCTTTACGCCAAGACGGGATCTTCCGCCCGGAGCCGGTACTGCAAACGTGGAAGGAGCACCGTAGCGGCACGCGCAACTGGGCGCCGTCGCTGTGGCATCTCTTGATGTTTCAGGCGTGGAGGCGCCGCTGATGCGCAGCCTGCTTCGCGCCGCCTTCGCGATTGGCGGACTCACGGCCTTGGTCAAACTAGGTGCGTTGCTGAAGGACAGTCTGGTTGCGGCGCAATTCGGCAACGGGGCGTCCCTCGACGCGTTCCTGCTGGCGCTCGTGATCCCTACGTTCCTGATCAGTGTCGCGGCCGGTACGCTGCCGGCCGCGCTCACGCCGGCCTACATCGCACAGCGCGAGCACCGCGGCTCGGCGTCCGCGACGTGGCTCGCTGGCGCGGTGCTGCGACAGAGTTATCGCTGGCTCGTCGCACTGTCGCTCGTGGCCTGCGTCGCGTCGGTGCTGCTCGGTTGGCTGCCTGGTGCGCGACTCGATTCCGACACGCGCGCGGTGCTCCCGATGCTCGCGCTCGCGCTGGCTCCGTTTACGCTGCTACAGGGCATCTGTTCGGTATGGAGCGGCTTGCTCGCGGCCGAAGGCGCCTACACGGCCGGCGCGCTCGCGCCGATTGCGCAGCCACTCGGTATTGCCTTCGGTATCGCGCTCGCTCCCACGCCGACGGTGTGGGCGATGGTCATCGGTCTTCTTGCCGGAACGCTGGCGCAGGCTCTCTGGCTCGCGTGGGCACTCCGGTCCCGCGGCCTGTCGGTACGCGGCGTCTCGATGGCGCGCATTCCCGAGAAAGAACGTGCCACGCTAACGGCCGCGCTGGCGCGCGTGCGCGTTCAATATGTCCCAGCGGTTGCCGGCGCGATGCTCATGAGCGCGACGACCCTCGTGGATCAGACCATGGCCGCGTGGTTGCCGGTGGGGAGCGTATCCGCACTTGGCTACGGGGCGAAAGTCAGTTCCGTGCTGATGACCGTCGGCGCGATGGCGCTGAGTACGACGCTGTTACCGCATCTTTCGATGCTGGTGGCGCGCGCCGAGTGGACGGCGTTACGCGAGCTCGAACGTCGGCTCAGGTGGCTGCTGCTCGGCACGACGATACCGGTGACCGTCGTGCTGGTGTTCTTCTCGGTGCCCATCGTGCAGCTCCTGTTCGAACGCGGTGCCTTCACCCCGGCAGAGACCGCAACCGTGTCACGCGTGCAGGTGGCCTATCTGCTGCAAGTGCCGGTGCATCTGCTTGGCATCCTCTACGTACGGATGATCTCCGCGTTGCAGGCCAACCGCCTGTTGACCATCGGCTCGGCAATCAACCTTGTCGTCAACATCGGCTTGAACGTTGTGTTCATGCGTCGCTATGGCGTGGCCGGTATCGCCCTTTCCACGGCTGCCGTGTATACGGTGTCCTGTGTATATCTGGCTGTGGCCGCGCATCGCCGACTGCGCCTGGCAGAAGCCGAGTCGCTGACGTCGTCGTCCAGCGCAACGGTTCGCGAGATCCCTCGGGCTCCGGAGGCGCCGTGCGCATCAGCTGCGTGATCGCCTCGTTGGGATCCGGTGGCGCGGAGCGGGTGATGCTGTCGCTGTGCACGGCGTGGGCTGCGCGCGGTGACAGCGTCACGTTACTCACATTTGATGACGGACGTCAGGATTTTCACCTGGTACCGGCTGGCGTGACACGCATCGCCCTCGATATCGCCGGAACGAGCACGTCGTTGGTGGGGGCCATTCGCGCGAATGCCACTCGCCTCGGTACGTTGCGTCGCGCGCTACGCAACACCTCGCCCGACGTGATCGTGAGTTTCACGGACCGCACGAATGTCAGCACGCTCGTGGCCGTCCGCGGTCTCGGCATTCCGGTAGTGATCTCGGAGCGCATCGATCCCCGACGGCACGATATCGGCGCGGCTTGGTCGACGCTCCGGCACCTGGCGTATCGATGGGCGACCGGACTGGTCGTGCAAACCGAGCACGTACGGCCATGGGCCGAGACGCATGTGTCGCCGGCCAGAGTACATGTCATCGGAAATCCGTTGCGCGAGGTCGCCGCGCCGGCTATCTCCGCCGGCGATCGCACGACCATGATCGCGGCCGTAGGCCGGCTGGTTCCGCAGAAGGGCTTCGACACGCTGCTGCGCGCCTTCGCGCTCGTACGCGTGGCACACCCGGCGTGGCGCCTCGTGATCTGTGGCGAAGGGCCCCTGCGCTCGTCGCTGGAGGCACAGCGACATGCCCTCGGTCTCGACGACGTGGTTTCACTCCCCGGCCGCACGTCTACCGTTGACGAGGTGCTCGCCGAGTCGGCGGTGTTCGTGCTGGCCTCGCGTTACGAAGGGTTCCCCAATGTGTTGCTCGAGGCGATGGCCTCTGGCTGTGCTTGTGTGGCGACGGACTGCGATTCGGGGCCGTCGGACCTGCTCGCGCATGAGTCACTGGGGCTTCTCGTGCCGGTGGACGACGCGGTCGCGCTCGCAATCGCGATGACTCGTGTGCTGGACGACGCGGCGTACCGGAGTCGTTTGGGTGAGTCTGCCCGCACTTCCACGCAGCGCTTTGCGCCCGCGCGTATGCTGCAGGCCTGGGATGACGTCTTCGCGACCACGCGGGGACGCGCCGCATGATTGCCGCTTCGATGCCCACCGGCGTCCTTGCTGGCACGTCGAGGCTGGCTGGCCTTGTGCGCGGGTTCGGTGCACTGGTGGCCGTCGTCGCCCTGTTCTCAGGCTTCAGTACCTGGGCGTTCAACACCGGCAGGCTCGTGTTGCCGCCGCTGGTGTTCATGATAGTTGTCCTGGCATGTACCGGTGCCGCGGTGCTCCTCGAGCCGTCCCGCCTGGGCGGCGCGAAACTGAAAGCGTGGAGTGCCGCAAGCGCGGCGCTCGCCATGCTCGCCTTTCTCTGGTCGTCGGGCAGCGAGATCGCGCTACAGGAGGCACAGACGCGTACGCTGTCGGCCATGCTGTTGGTCGGCTTTTCGGTCCTGATGGCCGATGCGTCGACCCGGACGCTCACGCGACAGGCGATTGCCGCGACAACGCTGGTGACGGTGGCGATCAACGTGTGGGAGATCACCCACCCGATGACGTTCAGCATGGCACTGGGTCGCTCGGCGAGCTTCTATGTGAATCCGAATATCGCCGGTGCGGCACTTGTAAGTGGCATGCTGCTGGCGCTTCCCATCATACCGTCGCGCTTGCGCGAGGCGTTCGTCCTGCTCGTCGGCGCCGGCGTGTTTCTCACGCTGTCGCGCGGGGCCCTGATCTGCTTCAGCGTCGTCATCGTCGTGTTGCTGGCATCGCGAAACCTCCGCGTGAAACGGCTGACACTGCTGACGGGCGCGAGCACCCTGTTCGTCGCAACGGTAACGGGCGCCATGATCGCGAGCGGTGAGCTGAGCTATCTCAGCGGAGGCGCCGAGCGCTTCGTGAAGCAGCGGCTCGGCATCGGGTCGCGTGAAGAGTTCAGTGCCGACGTGAGTGCATCATCGCGCGCACAACTGGTGATGCACGCGCTCGATCTCTTCGGCGAGCGGCCTTTTACGGGCTACGGCACCGGTGCCACGGTGGAGTGGAATGAACCCGAGTCGACGCACAACATCTACGTGCGGCACCTCGCCGAGTACGGCGTGCTCGGCGCGCCGCTCATGCCCGTGTTGCTGCTGCTCGCCTGGCCCCGTCACCGGCGGTGCGCATCGCGAGAGTATCGTGGCGCGGCGCAGGCGTTTGTCGCGCTGGTCGCCCTGTGGGGCGTGTTCTCGCACAACGTCGCCGACGACTCTTTTATTCTGATCGGCCTCGCGCTTGTCACGGCACTCCCTGCCCGGGATGATCCGGAGTCCGTCCTATGAGCGCCACGTCGAGTGGCCGTGGGGTCGCCCCCCGCGCGCCGATCGCCTCAGCGCCGTTGCGCGTGGCGATATTGCTCGGTGGATTGGATATCGGTGGCGCCGAGACGCAGGCGATCGCGCTGGCGGCCGCGCTCCAGCACGATGGACATACCGTTACGATGGCGACGCTGGCCGATGGCCCCCTCCGCTCAGTGGTGGAGTCGCGCGGGCTTGCGATGCACGTCTTGCCTCGCGTCGCCGGGCTCGCGCTGTCGGCGGTGCCAGGTTTAACGCGCTTTCTCACGACATGTAAGCCGCAGGTTGTCTACGCGTTTCTCGAAGTCCAATGGTTACTGGCATTGGCAGCCGCGTCGCGTCTGCCGACCGCCCATCGTCCGCGCGTCGTGCTCGGGCTCCGCACGAGCGATTACGATGCGCCCCCGGCGCCGCTCAAGGCACGTGTGGTGCGCACGCTCGCCAGGTACGCCACGCCACGGGCCGATCTGCTCATCGCGAACAGCCACTCGGGACTCGACAGCTATCGTGCCTTTGCCCCGGAAGCGCCTGCTGGCGTCGTCGTGCACAACGGCATCGATGTCGCGCGTTTCGCGCCGTCCCCATCGCTGCGCGCGCATTGGCGGCGGGCGTGGTCGCTCCCGACCGATGCCACCATCGTCGGCCACGTCGGGCGACTGCATCCTGTGAAGGACCACGAGCTGCTGCTGCATGCCTTCTCTCGCGCCCGTGTCGACCGACGCGCGTTTCATCTCGTATGCGTCGGTCATGGTGAGCCTGAACGAGTGGCCGCACTCGAACGCTTGGCCGAGGCACTCGGCATTGCATCACGCGTGCACTTCGTAGGCGGCCTCGTCGAAACGCACACGGTATATCCGGCCTTCGATGTACTCGCGCTGTCGTCGCGCCGTGAAGGTTTTCCCAATGTCGTGGCCGAGGCCATGGCGTGCGGCGTGCCAGCGGTTGTCACGGATAGCGGTGCCTCAGCAGACATCGTCGCTGAATTCGGCGAGGTCGCGCCCGTTGGTGATATCGACGCTTTCGCCGACGCGCTCTCACGGCTGCTCGCGCGGTACTCGTCGACGCTGACGCACGACGTGCGCACGCACATTGTTTCCAACTTCAGTCTTGGCGCAACAGCGTCGCGTACCGCGGCCGCCTTGCAGTCCCTGTTTCAGGTGAACACCGTATGACACCGACACCGCTCTCCTCCAGTGTGGTCATCGCCGGCACCCTGCCACCGTCGTCGTACTCCACGCTGACGGCACTCGACGTACTGCGACTCGCGCTGCACAGGCGCCGACTCCTTCTCGTGGTGCCGATGCTGGTTGCCATCACCGTCGTCGGCGTTGGACTATTGGCGGATCGTCAGTGGGTCTCGCAGGCCACGTTCGTGGCGCAGTCGCCCGGCGGTGGCATCTCTCGACTCGCGGGATTGGCGGCACAGTTCGGCGTCAACGTCCCCAATGCGCAGGCGGGACAGTCGCCCGACTTCTATGCCGACGTGTTGCGTGGTGACGGCATGATGCGACAATTACTGGCGGGCCGCTACCGGAGCGTCGGTGGCCAGCCGCTCGATCTCGCCGCACATCTTGTACCGGGCATCGCGGATACAGCACGTCGCGGTGAGCTCGCGTTGCGCGAGCTACGCACGATGGTGAGCGCGAGCGTCGGCATCAAGACCGGTCTTGTTCGTCTCGCCGTTCGGCTGGACGATCCCGAACTCGCCCGTCAGGTAGCCGCCCGCGCGCTGGAAGAGCTGAATCGTCTGAATGTGCTGGCGCAACAGGCGCAGGCGTCGCAGGAACGCGTGTTTACCGATACGCGCTTGGCTATGGCCCGTGGCGAGTTGCGCGTGGCGGAAGACCGCCTCGAGAGCTTCTTGCGCAGCAACCGGGTGTTCAGTGGGGCTCCGCAACTGGTGCTGCAGGAGGACCGGTTACGGCGAGAGGTGAATCTGCGGCAGCAAGTGGTTTCCGGCCTCGCGCAGGGGCTGGAGCAGGCGCGCCTCGAGGAGAGTCGGAATCTTCCGGTCATCACGGTCGTCGAGGCACCGGTACGGCCGGCGCTGCCGGATAGCCGTCGTCTGGTACTGAAGGCACTCTTTGCGGCCATCGTGTCGACCACCGCGCTGCTGGCGTTGGTGCTGGCGGGTGAGTGGCGTCGGCGCCTCGCACTGTTGAACCCCTCGCTGGCCGCCGAAATGGAGTTGCTGGCCGCCGAGGCTGCCGGTGACTTGCGTCGTCCGTGGCGCCTGATGTCGAAGGCCCGTTCCCACGATCAGTCACGCGCGGCCTGAGCACGCCAGTGTCGAGACCCGCTTCTTCGCCGAGAGTGCTGCACCTCATCACCGGATTGGGGACCGGTGGTGCAGAGGCGAGCCTCGTCCGTGTCATTCGCGGCGCGGACGACCCGTCGCGCCATGCCGTGGTGTCGCTGACCACGCGTGGAACGCACGCCGACGCGCTGGAAGCCTTGGGCGTGCGAGTGTGGGCGATCGGGCTGCGGCGCGGTCACGGGTCATGGCAGGCCGTGCGCGCAATGCGGTCGATTGCGCGAGAGGTGCAGGCCGATGTCATCCAAGGGTGGATGTACCATGGCAGCTTTGCGGCCTCGTTGCTCTCACTGACGAGCCGCGAGCAGTGGCCGGTGCTGTGGAACGTGCGGCACGCCCTTGATGCGTGGGAGTCGGAGCCACGAAAGCTCCGTTGGCTGATTCAGCTCATGGCGCGCTTCTCCAGCCACCCGAAGAGCATCGTGTACAACTCGTCGCGGTCGGCGCGCCAGCATGAGGCGCGAGGCTATGCGTCGGCGCGCACGATGGTGATTCCCAACGGCGTTGATGCCGAACGCTTCAGTCCACAGAGAGAACGCCGCGCGGCGACGCGACTTGCGATGGGACTTCCCGCCCACGCGGTCGTGATCGGTATGGCGGCGCGTGTCGATCCGCTCAAGGACCACGACACGTTTCTGGGCGTCGCTGCACATCTCGCTGCGCGCGATGCGACGGTCCACTTCGTATTGGTCGGTATGGGCACCGAGGCCGGCACCCTGCGGCCGACCGACCTGGACAGGGCGATCGCTCGACGAGTGATCGAGGTGCCATCACTGGCTGGTCGCCTCGTGCGTTGCGGGGAGCGAGTTGACATGCCCGCGATCTACAACGCGTGCGACATCGTGATGCTCACCTCACGAAGCGAGGGGAGCCCCAACGCCGTGGCGGAAGCGATGGGCTGCGGCCTTCCCTGCGTGGTCACTGACGTCGGCGACGCCGCGCAACTCGTCGGTGCGAGCGGTGATGTCGCGCCGGTGGGCGACGTGGCCGCCTTGGCGGAGGCGACGCTTCGGCTCGTGCGCGATGGTGCACTGCGCGAGAGTCGTGGACGGGCAGCCACCGCACGGATTCGCGCGCACTTCACTCCACCGGTTGAACGCGTTGCATACGAACGCCTATGGGGTGCCACGGCCTCGCGTACCGCTGCGTCAAGTCGGCGAATCGCGCCGACGAGTGCGCCGACGAGTGCGCCGACGAGTGCGCCGTTGCGTGCACCACGGCTGCTGGTCGTCACCACCGTGAGCACCACGCTGGAGGCGTTTCTGCTGCCATTCGCCGATCACTACCGTGCGCGCGGGTGGCGGGTCGATGCGCTCGCCGCCGGCGCCGACCGGCACCCGGGGCTCGAGGCGCATTTCGATCGTCGATTCGATGCCTCGTGGCGGCGTCATCTTGGTGGCATCGGGCACGTTTGGCGCGCGTTACCTGCCGTGTGGTGCGCCCCGCGACAGGTGCGGGCTATCGTGGCCGAAGGTGGGTACGACCTCGTGCATGTGCATACCCCGATCGCCGCGTGGATCACCCGCTTCGCGTTGCGTCATCGTGTGCCGACAACGAAGGTGATCTACACGGCGCATGGCTTTCACGCGTATCCCGGCGCCAGCCGCCTGCGCAACGCCTTGCTGCGCGCGATCGAGCGCATGGCGTCCGCGTGGACAGACTATCTGGTCGTCATCAACGCCGACGACTTCGCGCTTGCCACGCGAGACCGTCTTGCTCCGACGAATCAGATCGTGCATCACCCCGGTATCGGTGTCGACACGGCGCACTATCGCGTGGCTTCCGCAAGCGATCGGCACACCACTCGGATCGCGCTGGGCGTGGAAGTCGCGCAGCCGATCATCGCCGTCGTGGCGGAATTCAACCGGAACAAGCGGCAGGCGGACGTGATCGAGGCGCTCGCGCTCCTCACAGCCCGATCGACCTGCGTACCCACCGTGTTGTTTCTCGGTGAGGGTCCACGTCGCGCCGCAATCGAGGCGCTCGCTGTTGCCCGCGGGGTGGCGGATCATGTGCGCTTCCTCGGACATCGTCGTGACGTCGCGACGATCGTGGCGTGCGCGGATGCTTTGTTGCTCCCGTCGCAGCGCGAGGGGCTGCCGCGCTGTCTGCTCGAGGCGATGGCCATGCGCGTGCCCGTGATCGCGTCGGATGCCCGTGGCTCGCGCGACCTCGTGGCGCACGGACGCGGCACCGGCTATCGCACCGCCAACGTGGTCGCACTCGCCGAGGCGCTCGACGATGTCCTGCGACGGCCCTCCGAGGCGCGCACACGCGCCGAACGTGCGTCTGAATGGATCGATGCCGAGGCGGCATTGTCGCATCTCCTCGCGTTGCACGATCACCTTTACGACGCGGCCCTGCGTGGGATCGCCCCGACGGTCGATCGACCGCGAGCGGAGTTCGCCGCTTCTGACGTTGCGTCCTCCGGGAACCAGCGAGGTCGCGCGGCATGAAGCGCGGCATGCGAATCAAACGCGCGTTCGACATCACGGTCGCGGCGGCGGCACTTCTTGTCGCCTCGCCCCTGTTGCCCCTCGTCGCCATTGCCGTACGCGTGAATCTGGGGAGCGCCGTACTCTTCCGGCAGCAACGCCCCGGTCTGCACGGCCGGCCGTTCACGATGGTGAAGTTCCGAACGATGCGTGATGCGATCGGACGCGATGGACGTCCGCTGCCCGATGCCGACCGCCTGACCACATTCGGGAAGCTGCTGCGCTCAACCAGCCTCGATGAGTTGCCGGAGCTGTGGAACGTGCTGCGCGGCGAAATGTCACTGGTTGGGCCACGTCCACTCCTGATGGAGTATCTCGATCGCTACACACCCGAGCAGTCCCGTCGTCATGACGTGCGCCCGGGTGTGACTGGATGGGCACAGGTGCATGGGCGCAACGCGCTTTCGTGGGAGGAGCGATTCCGCCTCGACGTGTGGTACGTCGAACACCGATCGCTACGACTCGACCTCCACATACTGCTTCGCACCATCACCATCGTGTTTCGTCGAACCGGCGTCAGCGCGAAGGGAGAGGCTACCATGTCCGCTTTTGAAGGGAACCCTGGATGAACGATCTCGTGATTTACGGCGCCGGTGGCTTTGGCCGCGAAGTGGCGCAACTCCTCGCCGACCTCAACGAGCGCGAGCCGCGATGGTCGGTGCTGGGCTACATCTCCGACGATGTCACGATCCACGGCACGATATCCGGCGACCTCCCGGTTATCGGGGGCAGCGACTGGGTGCGTGCACGCACGCAGCCGATCGCCGTCGCCCTCGCCGTCGGCAGTCCCGCCGTGAGGCGTCGTCTCGTGGAGCGGGTGCGTACGCCGTACTCGACGTTCCCGACGCTCATCCATCCATCGGTCTCTATGGGTCGTCGCGTGGTACTCGGCGAAGGCACGATCGTGTGCGCGGCGTCGGTGCTCACGGTGGACATCCGGGTGGGCGCCTTCACGCTGGTGAACGTCGGTTGTACGCTGACCCATGATGTCGTGCTTGGCGAATACACCACGCTGGCGCCGAGCGTGAACGTGAGCGGCAATGTGACGATCGGTGACGGTACCGACGTCGGCACCGGCAGCAAAGTGATTCAGGGCATGTCGATCGGCGAATGGAGTATCGTGGGTGCGGGCGCGGTGGTGAGCCGCGATCTGCCCGCGAATGTCACGGCGGTCGGCGTTCCGGCCAAAGCGATCAAGGAACGTCCCTCCGGCTGGTATCGTGACGATCATGCATGAACGGATCTATCTCTCACCGCCGCATCTCGGCCAGCGTGAAGAGCAACTCGTGTTGGAGGCGTTCCGTACGAATTGGATCGCGCCGGTCGGACCGCACGTGGACGCCTTCGAACAGGAGTTGTGCGCCTACACCAATGCCGCTCATGCGGTCGCCCTGAGCTCAGGAACGGCAGCGCTGCATCTCGCACTCGAGGCGCTCGACATCGGCGCGG
>Ga0105047_10005076_pt1 | contig 22742 bp, 13 predicted proteins | sample MAT04_FD_78384 | JGI IMG/M metagenome (GOLD analysis project Ga0105047, IMG submission 78384) | Freshwater microbial communities from Lake Fryxell liftoff mats and glacier meltwater in Antarctica - MAT-04 (megahit assembly) | ecosystem: Environmental > Aquatic > Freshwater > Ice > Liftoff... | reverse complement strand
GGCGAAGAGGCGCAGATTCTGACACCCGTCAACTGCCTGCGGCTTGGCCCCGAAGACGCATCGGGCCCGGCGCGGCTGATCCCCGAGGCCGCCGTGCCAATGGCGGTGACCGTCCGCGTCCGTCAGCCGGGGTCGGCCGCTTACCGTCAGGTGCAGCTTGACCTGACGGTGGACCCCAGCCCGGCGGACGCGCGGCTGGCCAAATTGATTGCCGACCGCAACTGCCTGAACCGGCAGGCAACCGGCTGGGCCGTCGGGCTGGCGCTGGTATCGGGGGTCTGGGTGTTTCAGGCCGTGCCGCTGACCAGCTGGTCGGCGCTGATGGCACCGGTGCTGTGGGGGTTTTTCGCCAACCTCAGCCTGCCCGATGCCATTGAACGGCTGCAAGGCCAGCGCAAGGTGCTGTTCGACGCGATGAAGATCGCCTGAGCGTCCTCCCCCCCGCCTTGCTCCTCCCCGCCTCTTTCCCGACCGCCTTGTTCCCGACCACCTTATTCCCGACCGCCGCACTTCCAGCCGCCGCACTTCCAACCGCCTCATGGCAGACCGAGCCTGCGGTTGTCGGCGGCCACCCAGGCGGCCAGCAACCCGGCGATGGTCGCGTCGATCCGGGGAGCCGAATTGGCGGTGATGTGCAGATCAATCGGCGTGCCCGGAATGCCGTAGGCGTGGATGCCGACGCAGATCGGCGGATCGGCCGGGGTGTCTTGAATCCAGACCGGCGCGCCCGATTGGCCCGACACCGTGTCGATCTCGTAGAATATCCGCCGCGCGGTCAGCGCCATCACCCGGTTGGCGTGGTGATATTGCACCTTGGCGCGGTCCTTGTCCGTCGGGTAGCCGGACACGTTGACCAGCCGGCCGGACAGCCCCGCGTCATCCAGAACCTGAACCGGAAAGCTGCCCGTGGCCGCCCCGATCGGTTCGTCAAGATGCACGCAGCCGATGTCGAAATCGGCGCTTTGCCCGTCGACCCACAGGTTCAGCGTCGAAAACCGCAACGACCGGCTTTGCCCGAAGGGCCGCACATCGCCGTGGCGGCCGGGGGTGACGGTGATCGCCTCGGCCCAGCCGCCAAAGAACGCGGCATAGTGCACGCAATGCCCGGCGGTGATCACGGTGGCGGGCCCCGCAAACCAGCCTGTGCCCTTGAAGGTGCCCATCGGCCCGGCAAGGTCCAGCTGACAGATCCGCCGCCACGGATCGGTGTCGCTGTCGGGCACCGCGACCCGCTGATCCGTGCCGATGATGGTTTCAAGCCCGGTCACGGGGTTCAGACGGCGCTCGCCGTCCGGCGGTGCCGCGTGCCCCATCACGATCCGCGCCGCACTATCGCCGGCCAGTGCCGCCAGCGGGGGGGCCAGAGTGGGTGGGGCCAGATTGGGTGGGGCCATTTGGCCGGGTGGAGCCAGCAGTCCGGCCTCGGTCGCAGCCTCGTCCTGCGGCGGCACGGCGGGCGCGTCGCGCATCGGCGCGGGATCGGCAAAGTTCGAAACGCTGAACACGTCCATGCCGCCCCCTAGCGTTCGATCGACACGCGGTCGATGGTGACTTCGGATAGCGGCCCCGCCTCGACCCCCTCGGGCAGGTCATCGGCATTGGCCGCCACGATGTCGACCCGGATCGGCCCGCCGACATACAGACCGCTGGCAATCTGGCGGTTCAACAGGCCCGAAATGTCATAGCGTGTGGAATACCCCGCGTCACCGGGCGGCGCGAAGGGGGCGAGAGTCCCGGCATAGGACGGCGCATCCAGCGCGTAGTCGGCGCCTTTGGGATGGTTGACGAAGATGCGGAAATAGAGCCCCGGCGCCTCGACAAACCGGATGCCCTCAAGCACCAGCACCACCGGCTGCGCCCCGATGGCCCTCGGATCGGTGACGAACAGCGCGCTGCCGCCCGCCTCGACCAGCGGCTCTGCTGTGGCCTCGACCGGGGCCGCGCCCAGCAGGATCGGACCGCCGGCGGTGGCTGCAAGTGTGGTCGGCACCTGCCCGCTTTCAAGTCCCGTCACTTCAGCAAACACCAGCCCCGCCTCGGTCGCCAGGCCATCGTCGTAGCGGTAATCCAGCCCCGCCGCCGTATCGAGCACTTCGGCCACGGTCAGGCTGACCGGGTTGCCGTCCTCGTCGAAAAATTTGTAGCTGGCGGCCTTGAACGCATCGGTATCCACATCCTTGTTGCCCTTGCGGATCCACTCGGCCCACATCCGGTCGATGTTTGCGTGATGCAGCCAGAAGATCGGGTCGAGTGCGGCAGTCCCGACGGCCGCCATGAACCCCCTCGGCCCACCGACTGCCACATGGACCCCGTTATGCGGCGAGACCTCCATCAGCTCATAGAACGTGCCGGCATCGGTCGCATCCATCGCGGGGCGGACCGCAATCAAGTCGTCCGGAAGCGGGTCGCCGCCGTTGACCGACCGGACGCGAAAGCTGGTGTAAAGCGCATTGGTCGCGGTGTCCGCAGGCGTGCGGAAGGCCGGCGGCAGGGCGCGCTCGGCCGTCGAGGCCGAATAGTTCCAGTATGGCAGGCTGAACGATGCATCGCCCGAGGCTTTGCGCACGATCCGCTCAAAGTAGTAGAGGTAAATGCGGTGCCAGGCCGGGAAGAAGAAGTTGTAGTGCTGGCACTGGTTCGCGACGGTCAGGAAGGCTTGCAGGTTCAGCGGCAGGGCGGCAAATTCTTCTGGATCGTTGGCATTGGTCCGGTGCATCGCCGCCTGGAACTTCCAGCTGGTCACATCCTCGAACGGTTTGGCCATCATGGCGGCCACGCCGGTGCGATAGGCCGCGATCGTGGCATCGCCCGCCGGCGTTCCGGGCAGCGCATAGATGTTGCGCCGCACCCGGATGCTGGCACTGGTGCCCGGCGTGCCCGATCCGCCACTGGACCCCCCGCCTGATCCGCCGCCTGATCCGCCGCCTGATCCGCCGCCCGTGCCATCTTCGACCGGCTGCGCAAAGGGCCGCGAGGTCGTGGCCAGCCCCCCGATGGCGGCCGAGCCGACGGCAGCCGCCGTCAGAAAGCCGCGCCGCGACAAGACCGGCGCTGTCGTCTTTGGAACATCGTTGGAATCCGACATCTTTTGGTCCTTTCAGGAAGCGTGGCGCAGAGACGCCAGCGGTGAGGGGGTATCGGCAGGTCCGCGCGCCCCGCCCGTCGGGGCAAGTCGGGCCGCGATCCAGCTTTCCGGACGCAGATAGACCGCAGCGGTCAGTCCGCGCGGGTCGAGGGTCAAGGTATGCAGGCTGCGCGGTGCGGCGCCCGGAACGGCCCCCAGACTGGCCCGCAACCGCACCAGCGCCCCCCCGTCGAACCCCAGCGATGCGGCCCAGTCGGCCATCCGCGCCGCTTCGTAGGCCGGCCGCCAGCGCACCGCCTGCGAGGCTTGGGTCGCCAGCGTCACCTCGGGGCGAAGGCCGGTCTGCGGGTCGATCCGCACCGCCAGCGCCGAGGCGTGGCGGTCCGTATCGCCCCGGCCAAGCAGCCCGGGGATCACCGGATCAAGCCTGCCCCCCGGCAGCCCCAGGTCGAGGGCGGCACGATGGGTGGCGTCCGGGTCGTAACCGGGCAGTTCCCAATACAGCTTGGCCTGCACCGCACCGCCATCGACGGCGGCAAGGCCGATCTGCTGGGCAAAGGCCTGCGGGCCAAGGCTGGCGGCAAAGCTGGTCAGTCCGGTGGTTGCCGAGGGGCCGAGCCGGTGCAGGATCGCCGCCGCCAGCGGCAGGCCGCGCAGCGCGTCACCGGCTGTCGCCAGATTGGCATAGACCTTCAGCACGGCGCGCGGTCCTTCTGCGGTGTCGGTCACATCAAGTCCGGCCCAGACCAGAAAGCGGGTCGCGGGGTCGATATGCGCAGCCTGCACCAGCAGCGGCGCCAGCGCATCGCGGATCTGCGCCCACTGCTGCGACAGGTTCAGATGCGCCGCCGCCCGGCCAAGCGCACGCAGCCCAGACCGCAGGCGCAGGGCGGGCGGCAGGCGGACATCGCCGGTCTCGCAGGTAAAGCGAAAGCCGGGACGCGGGTCGGGACCCAGCCGCACCGACACTTCCAGCGGCCAGCCGATGGCCAGCGACGACAGCGGACGGTTGGGCCAGGGCACACCCGCGCCCATCGGACCGGCCAGCAGGGGGGCCGCCGCCGCCGTCACCAGCGCCGCCGCCGCGTCGGACAGGCCACTGGCGCGCGCCAGATCGCCGGGCGGCAGCGCGATGCCGGGCCCTGGCGGGCGCTGGCGTCGGGGCGTGGTCGGAGTGGGGGTGGGGGTGGGGGTCGGGGTGGGGAGGCGTTGCGCCAAAGTCAGCAGGCGCAGGGTGGCGATGGCGGTCATCACCCCCTGCCCTTCGGGGCTCGCCTCGCCGCGCGGCTGGACCGCGAAACGCGGCGGCGCCAGCAGTTCGGCATCCGCCCCCCGCTCTGCCGACAGCGCCAGCGCCGCCGAAACCCGGTCTGCCGTCGTGGCATCCCCCGCGAATATGGCCCCGATCGCAAGCTGCAGCGCGTCGAACCCCGCCGACGGATGCACAGCCAACCGGGCAGGCTGCGGGTCGGGACGTCCGGCGGCCTGCCAGAACTCGAGCGCCATCGCCGTCGCGACGCCGGGGTGCGGCCACCAATACGCGGGCCAACTGCCGTCTGCGCGCTGTTGCCCCGCGACATCATCCTGCCAGACCGCCGCCAGCCGCGCCCGGTCCCACCGTCCTGCCGCCACCAGCGCCAGCGCCACCGCGCAGGTGACTTCGGTCACAGGGCGGGCCCAGGCATCGCCAAAAGCCAGCGGCAGATAGGTGGCGAAACCGCCCTCGCGCTGATGTGCCAGCAGCAGATCGACGGCTGCCTTTGGCACGCGCAGGCCCCGTGCCACCAGCAGGCGCACCACCGCTGCCGTGCTGTCGCTGTCGACAACCGCCGCCGCGTTGTAGCCCCAGCCACCCGACGGGCCGATCCGCGCCAGCAGCGCCTGTCCCGCCCCATCAGCCGCCGCCCGCGCGCGGTCCGCCAGCGCCGGCGGCAGCCCCGGTGCCGCGTCGGCCAGCGCCAGCGCCGCCAGCGCGCCGACCCACTCGCGGCTTTGCCCCGGCGTCATCAGGAACGCCCCCCACAGCCCGTCGCGGCCCCGCAGCGCCAGCAGGCGACGCGCGGCATGCGCCAACAGGGGGGAGGCGGCGCCGGTCATGGCTGCGTCCTTTTCGTCACGAACACAAAGACGGTGTCGCCAGTGTTCTCGCGCGGCGCGCTCCAGTCACCGAACCCGTCCTGATACACGCCGCGCGCGCGCACGGTCAGCGTGAGAAAGGCCACCGCCGTATCGACCGACATCAGATCGTCCAGATTTCGCGGGATGGTAAAGCCGGCCTGCCCAAGGCCGGGGCGCAGCGTCGCCTGCATCGGCGGACCCGCGCCCAGTGTCAGTTGCACTTCGATCGCGAACAGCCGCTCGGGGGCGGGCAAGGTGGTTTGGTCCATCGCCAGTTGCGGGCTTTCGATGGTCAGCGACCAGCCCAGACTGCCCGTTGGGGCCAGCGCATGGATCGCCCGCAGCGCTGCAAGGGGGTCGATGTCGATCGAGGTGCGCGTCGGGCTGAGCGTCACCGCGTTCCACACCGGCGGCGGACTGGTCAGCGTGGCGGGGGTCAGCGTGGCGGGGGCCAGCGTGGTGGGGGTCAGCGTCACAGTGGCGGTCGCCCCGGGATCCATCCGGTGCGGCAGGGCCAGATCGACGCTCGCCGCGAACACACCGGCGGGCAGCACGGCGTTGCTGTCGATCTGCAGCAGGCTGGCCGTCACCCCGGTGATGGTGACGGGATGGGCGGCGGCGTTGCGAACCACCGCCCGGTCGGGGTTGATCGCCGCCGGGGCCACATCGACCATCAGCGGCAACCGGCCCAGCCGGCCGAAGGCCAGCGTCACCGGAATGATCCGGGTTTCTTCGGCGATGCTATCCGTTGCCGCCGTCAGCACCGCCACGACCGCGCCGGTCAGCCCGACCGGGCCGGTCAGGATGGTGACGAACAGGCTGTAATACTCTTCGGAAAAGTCGAGCGTCAGGTCGAACGCGCAGCGCAGATCGACGGCGGCATCGTCGATCTGGATCGACTCGGGGAAGATGGTTTGCAGCGACAGCCGGGCGGCCGCGACCCCTCCGGCAATGATGTCGGGGGCCAGGTAGCCGCCCGATGTCTGCGCGGCCAGTGCCACCTGCAATGCCGACACCTGTTCCAGATCATACCACGGCTCGGCCCGCAGGATTACCCGGATGCGGCGGCTGTCATCGGGCGCTGCATAAGACACCGGCATCATGTGCGGCAGCCCGCGCGCCGCGTCATAAGCCAGCCGGATCTCGTGCGGCAGCAGATACAGCGTGTTGGCGAACTCGGCCGGGCGCAGCACGCCGAAAGCGGTGTCCGACCACCCCTGATCCAGCGTGGTCGCCCCCGAAACGGCGCGGTAGATCGCCGCGTTCTGATCCAGCGTGCGGTCAAAGAAGAACGGCAGTCGGCGCGTGAACCTGGCGACCCGGTCCTCTCGTCCAGATACCGGCGGGTCCCGCGTCACGATGATGTCGTGCACCTGAAAGCCGGGGCCGAGGGCCCGGATCTCGTTCATCAACGTCGAAGAGATCATGACCCCCGTGGCGCTTGCCGCCAGCGCGGCGGGTGCGGCATCCAGCATCCCGATGAACGCCGTTTCAGACCGCATCGGGGTCAGCAGGATGCCGTCCGTCCCGACTTCGCCGGTTTCGATGCCCGGAATGACAAAGCCCGGCGTCAGATGGCTTGGCACCCGGACCAGGTCGCGCGGGATGGTGGGGCGTTCGCGGATGCGCAGGTCGGGAATGAAGAAGTCGGTGGGACGCCCGCCTCCCTGCGCCGTCACCTGGTAATCGAACGCGGAGTCCAGCCGCAGCATGGCCCCAGCAGATGCTGTCGTCATCGCCCCGAACAGATCGGCCACCTGCGCCGCCGTCAGGGCCTGCAGCATGCGCAGTCCCGCCTCCCCGGTCGCCGCATCGACAAACGGGGTCGGCATCGGCAGCGTGATGGCGCCGGTCTGCCAGACGATGCTTGGGGGCGATGCAAGATGCCCGAGCACGCCGGCATCGGCCGGAGCGCCGGCTGGCCCCACGGCCCGCAGCACGATCTCGATCAGGATCGTGCCGTCAACATGCTTGACAAAGGCGACATCCGGCCCCGGAAACGGCCCCGGCCGCGTCGCCACCGCCCAGTCACCCCGCACCCATGCAGCACCGGTCTGGTCGCGGTAGACCAGACCGTCTTCGGTCGGGGCGTTGGGGGCGGCGAACAGCGGCACCACCGCGGCGCGCATTTCTGCGGCCTGGATCACCAGCCCGAGGTCGACCCCGCTCAGCCCCTTCCACGCCATGACATGAGTTCGGGCAATGTCGACGGCGGCAATCTTGGCGGTGGTGGTGGACATGGCGGCAACCCCTAGCGCAGGATGACAAAGCTGTCGTCGGTGGTGACCTCGGGCTCGGTCACGTCATCGCCCGCAACCCTCCCCAACCGCCGCACCGCGTAGCGAAAGCTGCGCCTGGCCGAATCCGCGATCAGCGGGGCCCAGGTCTGCATCTTGACCCCCGAGTCGCTGAACATCAGGGGCTTGCGCAGCGAAATGCCGTTGGCCGGATCGTCATAGCTGAGCGTCACCAGCACCCGGGTGAACTTCATCCAGTCCACCTGTTCGGCATCGACCAGCACTTCAAGCGCGCCCGCCCCGGTGTCGCCGACCGTGATGACATCGCCCAACAGCCCCGTCGCAGTCTGATGGCTGTCGGAGCCGTCGACCCGCAGGATGCGGACCGCATAGGTGAAGGCCCGCAGGTCCTTGTCGACCTGCCGCACCCGCCATTCGGCCGACCGCGCGGTCGGGGTGATGCGGATGGTGGCGCGATCGACAAGGGCGTGGGTGGGGTCCTCATAGACCGGCGTCACCAGAATCTCGGCGATTTCGGTGCCAAAGCTGCCCCGTCCGACAAAGGTGGTGACCGATGTCAGTTCGAACGGGCTGGTAACGGTGTAAATCGCGGTGCTGGACTGTTCGGCGGGAATGTCGATGGTGGACCCGTCGGTCAGCCGAAAGCGCCGCATCACGCTGTAGGGGCGGATCGGATCGGTGCCGTTGGTGGTGACAAGATAGCTGGCGGTGGGTGTTTGCGCCGACAGCGAGATGGTCTGCACCGCCCCCGGCAACGTGGTGTCCGGATAGCCGAGCGTCACATCGACCGAGGCGATGTCTGGCGGCATCGCGGCCAGCAGCAGGTCGACCTTCACCTGACCGAGTTGGGCATAGCTGATGACAAGGTAACCTCCCCGCGTGGTGATCCAGCCACCGGCGGGCGGAAATTCGACCACCCGGTCGGACCCCTTGAAGTTGACGACCGTCTGATAGCGGTAGTCGGTCTTGGCGGCCCCGTCGCGGTCGGTTGCCATCGGAAATTTGAACACTATGGGCCCGTCGCCCTGCTGGAAACTGATCTGCTCTTGCGTCCTGACCCGGCGACCCATGCGGTCGTCGACCTGATCGTAGTCGATAAGCACCCGCACGACCAAGATCGGATCGACCAGAAAGTTGACGTTGGCAATCACCGTCAGCTTTTCGACCGGGACGTTGGCAAGGTTGGCATCCGCCACCCGCACCGCCGCCTTGGCCTCGGCCACCGTCAGGTGCGACGCGACAAGGCCGTTCGCGCCATGTTCGACCTGCACGGTATCGCGCCGCGTCATCGTCAGGTCGATCCGCCCGGTCACGGTCGACGTCTCGTCCGGCAGCCACCAGCCGTTGCCGGCGTCATCGTCGGTCTCTTCCTCGGCGGGGATCGCGGGCTCGAACAGGCTGGGCATGATGGTGTTTTCCAGCACCGCCAGTGCCATCTTCTCCAGCTCTTCCGACAGGTTGTCGGCGGGGTCTGCGTCGCGGAAATCGGAATCGTCGATCTCGACCGTCAGGCTCTGGATCGTCTCGCGGATGGTCTGCAGGCCGGGGGGTGGATACCAGACCAGTTTCTGCACGATCAGGCCGCCCGCGAATTGAAAGTTGCGCTGGACCGCGTGCTGGCGCACTTCGCGGACCACATCTGACCGCTCGCCATGGATGCGGATGGTCACGGCCGGAATCCGGCCAACGATTTTGAGCCCGTCATAGCGCACCTGCACCGGCAGCGCGCCCTGATCCAATGCCTGTCGCAGCACCCGGGCACCGCTTTGGCCCAGTTCCCAGGAAAAGCTGGCGGCGTTGACCCCGTTGCCAAGCGCGGGCGAGCTGATTTGCTGCGCCACCGCCAGATCCGGGCCGAAACTGGTTGCCAGCGCCAACCCCTCGATCATCAGGGGCGGATAGCTCAGCTCCGGCTCGGCCAGCCGCACCGGCACACCGAGAAACCGATAGCCGCTGGCGGCCTCGTCGGCGATCTTGGCGCGCAAATGCGTGCGGATGGTCTGCTGGTCTGCCGGGCTGATCTCGAGGCCGACGGTCATCTGCAGCAGTGCCCGCTCGGTATCGCCATCGGTGCCGTGGAGGTCGAGATCGCGGACATAGGCGATGAAATCGAGCATCGGCTGGCTGGTCGGAACGCGGGGATCCGACCGCAGGATGCGCGGCTGACCGGCCAGCATGTAGAATTTCTTCGGGTCCTCGTCGTCGCGGTAGATCACTGCGTCGGGCACGCCGGGGACGGTAAAGCTGCCATAGATCGATAGCATGGGTTCTCCTTTCCGGGCAGGGTCAGCTGTCAAAGCCCGACAGCATGAGGGCAGAGCGCAACAGGGCGGGCGTAAGGCCGGGCAAGGCGCTGCGATGCCGCAGGTGCCGGGACACGGTGCGGCGCACCGTCAGATTCAGGCGGGTGTCGCCGGTGTCGCGGCGTGTCGCGTCGGGTTCGAACCGCAGCGTGCTGCGGTGCGTGGTGTGGTTCAGGGTGGCGGGTCCGGTGGTGCCGGTCAGCGTCAGGTCCAGCGTGACCCCGGCGTCGGGCAGACCGTTGCGCCAGGCCGCCAGCAGCGCCGCTGCCGTGGCGTCTGCCACCTGTCCGTCCAGCGTCAGTGCCGATCCTTGCCAATTCTCGGAGTGGCGGGTGGCGCTGACGCCTTCGGCCAGCGTCAGCGTCACCGTCACAGCCGCCTCGGCACCGACCAGCCGCACGGTCCGCTCTGCCGTAGACAAAGCCGCCGCCACCGCCAACCGGTCGGCCGTATCGGGGGGCGGCGCCAGCCGCACCATCCAGAAGCCGGTCGTCACCACGACCGGCCGCTCTGCCGGCCCGCGCCCCATCACCGTCAGTTGACCATCGAACCGCCCCTTCGGCGACAGCAGGGTCAGCGTCAGCGGCAGGACATGAACCAGCGCCGGATCGCGGTCGTCGGCGAACAGCGCAAGGCCGGGATGGTCCGGCAGGGTAAAGGCAACGGCGAGGCTGAGCATCACGACCCGAACCTGCCAGAGCCGATCCCGGCCACCAGAATAGAGAACATATCGCTGCCCCAGGACTGCCGGCTGTCGACTTCGAACAGGGCATCGGCGGCCAACTCTTCCATCTGATCAATGCCGGGCGAGGCAATGGGAGAGGAGATCCGTTGCAACACGCCCAAAGTGCCGCCGACCGGAATGTCGAACCACCGCTGCACCGCCGCCGCCATATCAGGCTGCGGCGCGCCAAGGATGTCGTCCCACAGCAGTTGGCGAAACGCCGGAACCGCCGCACCCGCCTCGTCCATAAAGCCATAGCCATGTTCAAAATCGGTGAACTGCGAGCGGACCGAAAAGTTGGGCGACCCCACGAACGCCCACAGGTCGTCGGCAATCGCGATCTTGGAATGCACCACCTTGGTCGAATGGTTGAAGATGCCGACCCGCGCCTTCTGGCCCGCGTCAAGCGCGCGCAGCAGATGAAAATTCAGTGCCCGCGCCCGTATCCAGGCAAAGATGTCATTCGGCGCGTCGTTGGGGTCGAACCGCCCGGTGACCAGAATCACGCGGAAATCGTCATCGGCCCGCAGCCGGTCGTTAAGCGCATCGCACAGCGGGGTCGAGCTTAGCATCTGGTCCTCGACGTAGTAATAGGTCTGGGCCGCCGCGATGGCCGCGCGCCAGCCGCGATCGACCTCGAAGGCGCCATCGGGGGCAAAGCTGACCGGCTGGTTCGACGGCAGCGGCAGCAGGGGCGGAAAGTTGAACTGCGGCACGGTGCGCAGCGATTGGGCATGAATCCGGGCCGCTGTCGCCGTGCCGACCGTGCGCGCGGCGATGGCCGTCACCCCCGTCGTGCGGTTGTCGAGCGCGATGCTGTGCGCCGAGCCTCCGAACGTGACGCTGAACGACAGGGGCGCCACCACCCGCGACTGCACCTCGTTCCACATCGCGCGAAAATAGTCGAACGCCCCCTGTGCCGCCGGTCCGGTCATCCGGGCCTGCACGTCGCGCCAGATTGGATCGTGCCGGTCGTTGACCAGATCAATTCCGCCGGTAAACGCCGTCATCTGGTCGTCGTTGCCGACGATCGCCATCTTGACATGCACCCCCCCCGCCGGATGCGACAGCGTGTTGCACAGGGCGCGGTCGGCCATCCTGGGTTCGGCGCGCAATTCCTTGATGAACCGCATGGTGCCATAGCTGGTGCGATAGGCCTCTGCCGCGTTGGTCTGGACCAGCGTGCTCGACATCAGTTCGGGGGCCAGCACCCAGCCCATCACCCGCACATCCACCCCCGCCCGCGCCTTGTCCTTCAAGAGCGTGGTGATCAGCGCCCCACCCGATTGCTGATCCAGCGAGAACAGCGGCGTGAACCACCAGCCGGCCAGATAGATCACCGGGTTTCCCGTGGCCGGCAACGCCGTGATCGCCGCCTTCAGCCGCGCGAAATAGCGGGGGCCCATCAGCATCGGCTCCACCTCGTTCTGCAGGTGGATCGGCACCACCGGCGCGCGCGGGCTGCTGGACGAGCCGAACAGCGACCCGGTGGTCGGAGTTTCGAACATGAACCGCGCCTTGTCGTCCTCGAATGCCATTTCTCGTCTCCGATCTCTGTTCGGTCCGGCCGGGCCGGGGCGGCGTCAGCTGGGAATGCGAAGCACGACCATGGGGTTGTTCGTGGTCACGCCCGGCCCGGCACGGTCGGTGCCGTCGGCAAGCAGCAGGGTTGCCTGACTGGTAAAGCTGCGCTGGTCGGGCTGTTTGAGGCGCACCACCCACCGCTGCGACGACGCGCCTTCAAAGAACAGGCTGGTGTCCTGCCGGAACGCCGGGTCGTCATCAGCCGAGCGGTAACTGAGCGTGACAACGATGCCGAGCGCACCGATGGAGTCGAACGGCGGTGCCAGATAGCGCACCACCACCTCCATGATCTGCGCCGCCGGAATGCCGACGATCACCGACGGATCGGTCACGATCCGCTGATCCAGCGTCTCGATCCCGCCCGAGTCGTAGATCCGCCGTTCGCGCAGCCTGATCTCGGGCGGTGGATCGGCGGACGGCAGCGCCACGGCGACACGCACCGTCACGAGCGCCTCGGCGATCTCGAGGGACTCGGCCCTGACCAGCGCCGCCCCCTGGCGCACCTCGTAATCGACGACCACCCGCCGGATTTCGTCCAGAGGGTCCGACAGCATCAGGTTGAACCGCGCGGCGGGGCGGTCGGGCACCGGCAGCACGACGGCATTCATCGGCGCACCCGCCGGGTCGGGGCGCAACTGGTCGGCAAGCTCGACGGTCCGGCCATCGGCAAAGACCGCCGTCGACCTGATCCGGATGCGGTCGCGGTCATCGGCAAACCGCAGGTTGATCAGCTGATCACCGCCGCCCGGCACCAGCACCAGCCCGCGGCGGTCGTCGATCAGCCCTTCGGCATCCTCGTAGATCAGGTTGGCGCGCACCTCGGTCAGGTCCGGCGGCGGCGACTTGGGCAGCGACAGCGTCAGCGGCTGGCGCTGTGCGACCATCGCGGGGGTGACGGCCAGCGTCAGCGCCTCGGAGCGGGTCCAGGGACCGGTGATGCTGTTGCGCCGGTCGCCGAGGCCGAACCCGGGCTGGTAGTTGACCGTCACCTGGTAGTCGTAGTGCGAGGCCTGCGCCGAGTCGCGGGCGAACACAAAGCTCGACCGGTCGGTGCCCGACCGCAGCACGACATCCGCCGTCTGCTTGGGCTGGCCGTCCGGGCGCCTGCCATACCGCAGGTTCACCGTCATCTCGCGCACGCCCTCGGCGGCAAAATCAGTGCCGCCGCCATCGACGTTGATCCGCAGCCGGCGGAAGAACGGATTGTCAAGGTTGATCCGATGGATGCGCTGCCGCATCTCCAGCGGGTTTGCCATGAACAGCAGCGGGTTTTGCGGGCCGGTGCTGCGCTGGATCGCGGTGGTGCGCGACAGATCGTAGGTGACCTTGCGCAGTTCGCGCTGTTGCAGCCGGCGCATGGTGAACGTGGCGCGTGGCGTGCCCAGAGCGCGGCTGTTGGCGGTGACATCGCCCCCGGACGCGGCCGGGGGCTGTGCGGCGGCCGCCTCTCCGGGTTCGGGGGGCGGCGTGTTGACATCGGTCGCCGTCGCCTGTTCGCGCGCGGCAACCGCCATGCCCATCGCCTGACCCATCGCGGCGGACGCACCGGCGCGGAACAGACCCGCCCCCGCATCGGCGGCGGGCGGGGCAAAGACGCTGCTTTCATCGACGGCCGGATCGCCAAGCGCCAGCGAGGGCGCAAAGAACGCGCCGGTCGCCAGTTCCTTGACCAGGGCGTCGATCCGAACCTGCCGCTCGCGCATCGCCTCGGGGGTCGACACCTCGAGCGTGCGGACAGTATCGTCGATCCGGATCGCCTGGGTGTCGCGCAACTCTTCGACGATGGTGTCGATCTCGCCCGAGACCACCACCGCGTCAAAGCCGATGCGGGTGCGCAGGAAATCGTAGACCCGGCTGAAGTCGATCTCGATCTTCAGACTTTCGACCTCCATCAGGCCGACATATTGCAGGTCGTAGATCGCGATCAGCGGACGCGCCGCGGTGCCGTTTTCCAGCACGTCGAGGAAAAACGCGGTGCCCTCTTCGGTCAGCGTCAGCGAAAACACCGCACGGTTGTCGCCATCCATGTTCGGTGTCGCGGTGCCGAACACCTTTTCGACCAGCCGGATGCCGGTCGGGCCGCGGTCGCTGGCGGCGCCGGTGCCATCCTCGCTGATCGGGGCGACCCCGGTGTCAAGCCCCGCCAGCCGCACCGACCCGCCGGTGAAGGGCACCGAGACCAGGCGCACCGCATTGCCGAACTTCTTTTTCAGTTCGGCCAGCACCGCCGTCTCGAGCCGCCCCAGACCACAGCCGATGGCCACCGTCAGGAATCCGCCGCCTTCGATGTCGGCCCCCTCGCCCGCCCCGGCCTTTTCATAGGCGAACAGGTCGAACATCAGCCCGGCCGCGTCGCGCGGGATCGACGGGTTGACCGGCAGGTAGAAGAAAACCTGCGGATCATCGGCATCGCGGTAAAGCGTGACACCGAAAAGCTCGAAGCGGGTGTTAAGGTCCAGCATGGTGCGTCTCCGGTGTCAGGGCATGCGTCATAGGGTCACCAGGGGCAGGATCAGGCCCATGGTGTCGGTCCGGGTCACCCAATCCGACACTGTCTCGGCGCCGGACCTGCGGAAGGCATGGGTGCGGAACCGAAAGCTGACCGGCACGCCGGGGCGCCGGATCAGCGTCACATCGGCCGTCATCGGGTCGCCCGGCCCGAAGAACAACTCGGTCGTCACCTCGGTCCCGGTATGGTCGGGGGCGCGGATGTCGACCAGCACCGCGTCAAGGTCGAACGGCTCAAGCCCGCCGCCCAGAAGCCGCACCTTCAGCACGTCCGACCGCGCCGCATCGGCACCGACCACCACGGTCTGCTCGTCGGTCTCTTGCCAGTCGCTGTGCGACGTGATGCCGCCCTCGCGCACCATGCTGCGCACCCGCAGCGCCTGCTTTTCGCGGTCAAGCACCGGCCAGCGCAGCGTCGCTGTGACAAAGGGCGGCGTCATGATCAGGAAGAACCGGCGGTGATATCCGGCGGTGTCGTCGGAATACTCCACCTCGACGTCGATCTCGTCCACCTCGGGCGAGACAACATTCGGCTCGATCCGCAGGTCGCGATGCCCCGCGAAGGGCGCGTCGATGGCATGAAACGGCGTCCCGGTGACGACCGGTGCGGCGGCATAGCTGGTGCCGTCCGGAAAGTGATAGCTGATCGCCAGATGAAAGCTGCCGACCGGTTTCGTCACGGTGCGGATCGGCCATTCGACCCCATCCGGCGCCACTTCGGCGAGGGGGCGCGAGAACGGCGCGGTCAGCACAAACCGGCGCTGTGCCGTGAACCCCGCGCCCGAGTCGAACGTCGCGATCACCTGGACCGACGCAATCCCTTCGGGAATGCGGCCCGGTCGCAGGATCAGCCGCCGATAGCCGAAATCGGCAATCGGGTTGATCGCGACCGACCGCGTCGCAGTGACCTGCCGCGGGGTTTGATAGCGGTGGTCGTCCACCGTATCGGCAGGGTCATCGTCAAAGTCGTAGGTGACATCGTAGCCAAGCGACAGGCTGGTGCGGCCGTCGCGGGCAAAGGCCAGACGCCGAAACCGCTCGCCCCCCGAGGTGCAGACCAGCGGCGGCCGCACCTCCGGCGGGCGGGCATCTCCGGCATCACCAAAGGTGACGCTGACCGTCGCCTGCCGCAGCTTCAGCGCCTTGAAGGTGCTGTCTTCGGGCAACGAGATGATCGCCTCCACCCGGTTGAAGAACGTCGAGGCCGTGCCAAGGTTCATCACCTGGGTATGGCTCGCCGCATCTTCGGGCTTGATCAGGGTCTGCAGAAACGCCTGCGGCGCGTCGGTGCGGATCAGCGGCATCCGGGCGGAATAGTCGTAGACCCCGGTCAGATGCTGGGTTTCATGTTCGAACTTCAGCGTCAGCCCCAGCGAGCCGCTGGCCACCTCCGCACCCGCAACCCCGCCCGCAGGCCCCCCTGCAGCCGTGCCCGCAGCGCCGCCGGCCATGGCGGTGACGGCGGCCACCGCGCTTTGCGTCGGATCGGGGCGGGGCGGCACCGGCGTCGTCGGCCGGAACAACTGCTGGATCAGGTCTTCCTTGAACATCGCGATGGCCTGCTGTGCGGCCTCTTTCGCGGCGTCGGTGTCAAGCACGCGGGTCGAATCGATCTTGACCACCTGCTTTTGCACAAGGTCGTCGAGCGCGGCCTTGACGTCGGCCTTGAACCACCCGACCTGCCCCTGCAGCCCGCCACCGAAATGCATGCGGACCTTCGACAGGTCGGCGGTGATCGTGACATCGACCGCCGGCGACAGGCCTTCATAGGTCAGTTCGTAGACCACGCCGATCGGGGTGCCGGTGGCCGAGAACAACCCCGCCATGAAGGCCGCACCCCGTTCCGACAGACTGAGCGAAAACAGCGCCTGCAGATCGCCCAGAAGCGCCGGTGTCGCGGAGCCGGCCACCGTCGACACAAAGCGGGGGCGTCCGGCGTTGGGGTCGGCACCGGCGGGGTCGGGCGTGCCGGGCGGAAACTGCAGCGCGTCAAGCGCGATGATCCGCGACGTGCCGCCGGTGTAGGGAATCTGCGCCAGCGTGATGCGGTCTTCGTCGTCGATGCCGGCGGCATCGGCGATCGCCTTGCGGGCCTTGGCCAATTCGCGGTCCTCGCGGCGGCAGTTCGCGGCCAGCGTCAGAAAGCCGCCGCCCATTTCCCCGGGAATCCGGGTGCCGGCGAACATGTCCTGCACCAGGTTTTCGGTGTAGACCCACAGATCGAACATTGGCCGCTGACCGGCACCAAGAACAACTTGCGGCATCGCGGCCGAGTAATACCAGTGCAGCGGATCGGCGTGGTCGGGAAACAGCATCATGCCGTCGACTTCGATCGGGGGGCGTTCAAAGCTCAGCATGGCGCACCCCTCTTCCTAGCCGACAAAGTCGAGCGCGGGCAGACTGAACACCACCAGATCGCGGGTCAGGTCGCGCCAGCCGGTATCGTCGGCAAACCCGTTCTGGTCGCGCCAGTCGGCCCGCATCCGCAGCCGAGCCGCCTCGGTCCCCGACCGCGCAAAGGTCCAGGTGCCCAGATCGCTGCCGACCTGTCCCTGCCCCACCTCGATTTGGGTGTCGAACAGCCGCTGGTTGCCCGCACCCACGACCTCGGCGCTCAGCTTCAACGACCCAAGCCCGCGGGTCTCGATCGGCAAGCCGATGCCCCTGAACCGGATCGCCCGCATCTCGAACAACTCGCGCCCGATGACAAAGGTGGTGTCCAGACTGTCGCGCCAATCGCCCTGCACCAGCCCGCGCATCGGCAAGAACGCCGTCAGCCGATAGCTGAGGGTCTGGATGGCAGGGTCGGCGATGGCATAGTCGCGCTCGACAAACGGGGTGGTGGCGGCAAGGTCGATGCGTTCGTCGATGCGAAGCCCGTTGGCCGGATCGCTGTAGCGGACCTCGAGAAAGGCCACCGCAATCTCGGCCCAGGGCAGGTTGAGGTAGAAACTGGCCCGGCGGCGATGCGGCAGCGGGTCCGGCAGGGTCAGGAGCGTGGTGGATGTGTCCCGCCAATCGTGCAGCACAGGGCCGCCCTGATGCGCCGGACGGTCGTGGGTGACGCGGAACCGGAACCGCTCCGGCACCGCACCATGGCCGCGAAACGTCCAGCGGCCAAGGGGTTGGGCGGCGGTCAGGGTCAGATGACCGACCTGCTCTTCGCGTCCGTCATCCTCGATGCGCGACGTTTCGACCAGCACCTGCGGAAACTGCGCAAACGGAAAGCCGGGAGCGACCCCGATCTGCGGCGCTCGCAGCCGGTAGGGCCCGTCGACCCGCGGATCCACAATCAACTCGCCCGCGCGGCCGGGTGTCCAGGGGCCTGCGTCGGTGGCCTGTTGCCCAAAGCGCGAAGCCGGGTCGTAATGCACGCGCAGCCGGTAGCGGTAGGGTTCGGTCAGCAGCGCCTGCGGCTGGCCCAGCAGGTTGACGGCATAGGGCCTGCGCGCCGCCGCGTCGTGAAACACCTCGGTCCGGGGGCCGAGGTCGGCGCCGCCCGCGGGGTCGGGCAAGGCGATGTCGATTTCGACGGCGCTGACGCCGTCGCTGGCAAACCGGTCTACGCAGCCCAGCATGACCTCGCGGCGCGGAATGGCGGCGATGTTGACGCCGCCGACCAGCCCGGCCCTGGTCGCGGGCCAGTCGGTGCGTTCCGCGCCGGTGTCGTCCAGCCGCAGCTGCTCGAGCGCCGCACCAAGCGCGGACTGGAACACCACCTCGCGCCGGCGGGTCATGGTCCGGTCGATGCGGGCGTCGAACACCCGCACATCCTCTTCGCGCAGCGCCTTCAGCTTGAACGACGCGCCGGGCATCAGGGTGTCGACCACATCCAGCACCGAGGTCTTGATCTGGTCGACCACTGACGGCGCGGGCGGCGGTCTGGCCCCGTAGCCCGGATCGAAGAACGTGCCGGTGATCCAGTCCAGCAGGTGCCGCTCTGCCTCGGCAGCCAGTTCGGTGGCGTCACCGGCCAGCACCGTGGTCTCGACGCTGACCGCCGCCGCCGTCGCCGCCGTGCGGACCTGCGCCTCGAGATCGGCACGCACGTAATAGGCGTTGGCCCTGAACCGGGTTTGCAATTCTTCATAAAGCCGCGACCAGTCGCCGCTGACCCTGACACTGAAGGCGGGCTGCAGCCCTGACAGCGCCATCCGATACAGGATCAGCGCCGGCATTCCGGGCTGGCCCATCGCCCCCTCGATGAAGGCCGCCGCCCGGGCATCCAGCGTCACCAGAAAGGCGCTGGTGTTGTCGCCGATCATTGACGGCACGCCGCTGCCCAGCATCGTTACCTCGAACGGCGCCGCGTCGGGCGCGGCGCCGCCCGATGTCTGCCCCAACAGCACAAGTTCCACCGTTCCCTCGTCGAACAGCGCGGTCTGCAGGCGCACGGTGCGGCCCAGCGTTTCCGTCAACTGCGCGCGGATGGCGGCCCGCGCCGCACCGGGCACCGCAAGCGTCGCCGACAGCGTCAGAAACCCGCCCGACAGCACCCCGCCATCGGCGCCGTCGCCCAGATACCGCAGCAGCCTGAACTGCGGCAGGCCGCCGGCATCCAGACCCAACCGGGGCTGGTCGGGCAGCACATGGAAAAGATCGGCGTCTTCGTGGTCGGCGAAAACCGGATAACCGACGACCACGTGAAAGGGTGGTTTGAACGACAGCATTGCGAAACCTCGGGCGCGGGCGTCAGACTGCTGGCGCCTCGATGTAGAGCCAATCATCTGGAACGAAAAAACTGCCGGCCTTGGGCGGGCCCTGAACCCGCTCGCCCGAGACCATCAGATAGTCGACGGAGTAGGTGTAACCAACCTTGGTTGGGTCCTTCAGCGCCACCGACCAGATCGCGGTCTCTGCGGAATTGCGCAGAACCGCGCGATGGCGATCGATGATGCCGTTGTCGGTATCGACATATTCCATATCCACCGTGACTCGCCGCACCTCGGTTCCCATGGCCAGGTCTTCGGGCGAGATCGTCAGTTTCATCACGCCGCCCGGCGCGTTGCCGATCACCAGCGCCATGCCGTCGGCGGTGAAGTCGCGCTGCGGCAGGATCACCGTCTGGCCGTTCTTGAACGCATGGGTTTCCGACACCCGCACCCGCCGTCTGGTCTTGTCGATCAGGTGGATGGTCCAGGATTTGACCTTGGTCGCATCCTCTTCGAAGAACGCAAAGGTCTGCTGTTCGCGAAAATCGTTGGCGATGTCCTCGTAGACCATGTTCACCAGCACCTGCCGGATCTCGCTCCAGTCGACCGACGAGACGATGTCGACCACCAGCCGGTCTTCGAACGGGGTCGGGATGCGCAGGTTGCGGGTGCCCGCCGAGGCGCTGAGCCAGGGGCTGGCGATCTTGCGGTTGTCAAAGACATGGGTGTAGCGGTAATTGTAGTCGTTAAGCTCGGTTACGTAGACCGGTCTGGTGATCCGTGCCGTAGGGTTGATCTTGTCCAGCGACCGGCTTTCGCTGAACGGCTCCACCCCGTTGCGGCGGTCCTGATAGGCAAGCTCGACGTCGATCGACTGCAGCCCTTCGGTGAACCCCGCCTCAGGCACACTGAAACTGACGTCGATCTGACCGGGATTTTCGACATTGATCACCACCGCCGGATCGACGGACCTGATCGACAGCAGCCGCCGCTGTTTCACATTGGTGCCGCTGTTGATGTAATGCACGTCGGCGCTGACGTCGTATTCGTTGTCCTCGGCCTTTCCCTTGGCGGTGGTGAAGATCTTGGGCTCGTGATCGTCTTTGGTGAAGAGGAAGCTTTCGGATTTGTCGATCAGCCGCCCGTCGGCGCCCCGGCTTTCGTAATGCAGGTTGACCACGATCGAATGCACGAAATCGGCATAGCGGGCAAAATCGAAACTGGTCGAGACATTGACCTCGAGCCGCAGAAAGAACGGATGCGCCAGCGTGTCGACGATCACCAGCACATCTTCGATCGGGGTGCCGACGAAATCGACGTTGACGACCGCACTTGGGTTGAACTGCCGCGAGATCACGTCCGACTGGGTCAGGCGCATGTCGAAATTCTTGGTAAAGTCCTCGTTGACGAATTCCAGCCATTCGCTCTGCAGCTGCTCGGGGGTCAGGATGCCGCCGACGTTGACCCATTCCTGGTTGATGAACTTGTCCATCGCACCAAGGGCAAAATCGCGCAGGCTGTTCAGCACCTCGCTATCAATCGGAATGGTGGACGAGCCCTGATTGATCTCCAGCTCCACCAGCGCGTTCTCTCGCAGGAACTCGGACATTCCTGTGCGCTTCCTGATCTTGGTGGTCATGTCGTTGCCCCAGAATTCCTCGGTCTTGACCTCCTGCTCGGTGTATTCCGCAACCGCATCACGGACCCGGCTGGTCTCGATATGGGCGATGATCTCGACGGCGGGCAGGCGCACCTCGAATTCCAGGTTGTATTCGATGATGGCGATGTTGTTGCCCTGACGCAGGGTTTCGGCAAAGACTTGGGCACCTTCGAACGGCATGTCTGCCAGCGCCGACAGCCTGTTGCTGCCGAACAGAGACGGGCGGCCGATGCTGATCAGGTCGATCAGCTTGTTTCCCAAACTGCCCTGCGCGATCAGCAGATGCGCCGCGCCGCTGGTAAAATTGACCATCTGGATGACCGGCGTGGGCACGGAGGTAGAAGAAGGGCCCGCTTCGTCCCGCAGGATCTGCTGTGCCATCTGCGTCGCGCGCGCACCGACAATATCGGGGTCCTCGGTCAGTTCGGTCGTCAGAAGCAGAAAGCCGCCTCCGAACTGCTTGCCGGCAATCGGAAGCCCCGCCTGATACAGCACGAACTGGAACAACGGCTTGCCGTCATCCGCCTTGGCGATCTGCACTTTCGAGGGCAGATAGTAGAACAGTTCGGGTTTTTTATCGTCACGAAAAAACTGAACACCATCAATAGTAAACCCGTCGGTCAAAGCCAACATCATAAATCTCCCGAGTAATATTTCACCGAAAACTGGCGCTACTCAGCAACAAACAAAAATATGTTTCCCGTCCAGTAAACCTTATCGGGCATTGACCTAAAGTAAAGACAGCCTTTAGTTGCAAAGAACCAGCCCGCAGCGCTTCGGCAATTTCCCGCCGATGCCCAGTCGATCAAGACCAGTCAGCCGATGAGCAGGGGCCGGCGCGGTTCGATCCGCAGGGCGCACACGGCGTTCAAAATGTCTGCCACAGCGATGACCTCTCGCCCAGTTCGGACTGACGCCTGACAACGTGGATCAGATGATCACCTTCGAAGGCGACACCGTTACCCTGAGCCAATGACATGCCCGCGGTTCTGGGCGGCACCGTGGTGGTGGGCGTGGTGTTCGTCTCGCTGAACATGGCGTCCGACATCCTGTATCGGCTGGTTGACCCGAGGGCGCGGCGATGAGGCGGCTGACATGACCGCGCTGCGGGGCTGGCTGAACGATCCGAACCCCGCGTCGCGCCGGCAGGCACGGTTGGGGCAGTTGTGGCTGGCCTGGGTCCGCATCCGCCGCAACCGGCTGGCGATGGCGGAGCTGGTGATCGTGGGCGCGCTGAGTGTAATGGCGGCGCTGGCGCCCTGGCTCGCGCCGCAGGACCCGCTGGCGCGGGACCTGTCGCGCCGCATGCTGCCGCCCGGGACCCCCGGCAACCCGCTGGGCACCGATGATTTCGGGCGAGACATCCTGAGCCGCATCATCTTTGGCGCGCGGATCACGCTTTACATCATCGCGCTGGTGGCGGTGACGGCCCCGGCGCTGGGGCTGCTGATCGGCACGGTGGCGGGCTACTTCGGCGGCTGGGTCGACGCCGCACTGATGCGGCTGACCGACATCTTTCTGGCCTTTCTGCGCCTGATCCTCGCACTGGCGCTGATGGCCGTGCTGGGCCCCGGCATCGAGAATGCGGTGCTGGCCATCGCGGTGACAGCGCCGACCGGATGCTGGGCGACGCCCCGGAGCCCGCCCCTTGATCCCCGTTTCGCCGATGATTCCCGTGTTCGATGGCATAACGCCAAGGCGGCGCTACGCGCCGCGTCGGAACCATCCGGCGCTGTCGAACGTTTCATCGGTTGATCCGGCGGGCCGAGGCGAAATGCCAGAGCGCACGCTCGGTTCCAAGTTGAGGATAGGGGATTCATGGAATGAAACACTGAGCCAGATTAGCATTT
>Ga0105047_10005073_pt1 | contig 22759 bp, 25 predicted proteins | sample MAT04_FD_78384 | JGI IMG/M metagenome (GOLD analysis project Ga0105047, IMG submission 78384) | Freshwater microbial communities from Lake Fryxell liftoff mats and glacier meltwater in Antarctica - MAT-04 (megahit assembly) | ecosystem: Environmental > Aquatic > Freshwater > Ice > Liftoff... | reverse complement strand
ATGAATATTGCAGGAGCATTCCGAACCAGATACGAAAACCATTGCTGCTGCCTAAAAGGCTATTTATTTTATTCTTCAGCACAGACATATCCAACAATGTTTCATTCACATCAAATACAATCACGGGAAGATTATTATTGTTCATAATTGGTATTTTAATTAGTTTATTTTTTGAGTGCAAGGGTCGCACTATCAATATTCTTCAAAAAGAAAAGGTCGCAATACAAACAAATATTTTCTACCACTGCTGTTTCTGCTTTTGCCTGGTCCTCCGATATGCCAATGTGTTTGCCCATTTGCCAAGGCTCACCTAAATTCAATTGTTGAAATACTTGCATTTTAGATACCCGTTGCAAAACTTCAGCCACCTTTTCTTTTCTTGCATCTCCCATGGGGTATTTTGTTCCGGGGCAGCAGGGATTGATTTTCCATAGCTGGATTGAAATTTCCATAGGCAGTTCGGTGCCTCCTAAGAAACCTCTGGCTCCCGATAATATTTTGCAAAAATTATGGTCGGGGTTTTTTAACCAGTTATTTTTTTCCACTGCCCTGCCCCTTGCCCAATTACCACCTAGCCACATATCTTCTGTTGCACCCCAATAGCCAAAGGAGAGTTTACCCTTTTTCAAGTAAGTTTCCTTTTCAATAAGCGGCGCAGTATTATCATCACTGAAGCCCCTGGAAAAGAATAATCGTTTTAAAACCTCCAATCTTGCGCCTGCATTTTTATGGTATCGGTCTATGCTTGCCAGGTCAATACGGGTAACGCCCTTTTCAACAAGCGTATCCAATATTTCTCCGGTCAGTAAATCACCATTTGTTTGCAACATAATTTGTGTAGCACCATTAAATTTTTCTTTCAGGCGGTCTAAAATCTTGTACAATAATTTTCTTTCCGTTAGTGGTTCTCCCCCTGATAAAATCAGCCTGTCAACAATGTCGGGCAGGTTTTCAATAATCTTCATGCAATCTTCTTCAGAAATTCTCTCTCCCTGCGGGCCTGAGCTATTGTAACAGTGGTCGCATTTATCATTACACAATTGCGTAAAAACCCAATAGATACTTTCATAATGGTTATAATTATTCTCCGTAGTCATAATTTATAAATTTTGCCAGAAAGTAATTTCCTGTTGTGCACCGGTAATACTGTCTGAAATAAATGATTTTTTATTATCGTAAATTTTAAGTTTGCCTGCATTCATATAGCCAATGCCGTCTCCCATCAATAATGCTTCTTTAATGTCGTGGGTAACAAAGATGGAAGCGATATTAAATTCACCGGCAACCTGTTTAAATAGTTGTTGCATCTCTGCACGGGTTTGTGTATCCAGGTTGCCAAATGGCTCATCTAATAATAATAGAGGCGGGTTTATTATTAATGACCTGCCGAAATTAACCCGTTGTTTTTGTCCGCCTGAAAGCTGGTGTGGCATCTTTTTATTATGGCTTTGTAAACCAAGACTGGCAAGCAATTGATTTACTTTTGTTTCAATTACTGCTTTTTTTTCTTTTTTAATCCGCAGGCCAAACGCAATATTTTCAAATACATTCAAATGCGGAAACAGCAATGGCTCCTGGCTCATATAAATAATATGGCGCAGGTTGGCAGGCAGCCTATTAATATTTGTTCCATTCAAAATAATGTCTCCGTTATCTTGTAAAATAAGGCCGGCTATAATTTTAAGTAAGGTAGATTTACCACAACCAGATTTCCCTAAAATACTAAGCGTATGTTTTTCTTTTAAAGTAAGGCATATATCCTCAAGCACCTGCTCAGTGGAAAATGTTTTACTGATATGTTGAATGTTTAACAGCATTAATTCAATTTAGAAAAAGCAAATCTTTTATTAATCCATAAAAATATAGCCGGAGGAAAAACAATGATGCAACTGCTCAATGCGGCATAAAAAATATTGGCCTCCCCAATATATTGATACACTTTCAGTGTAAGCGTTTGCACTTTTCCAACACCAATAATTGTTGTTAATCCATACTCAAACCATGATATGAGAAATGTTTGAAAAAAACAAACCAGCAATTGTGGCAAAGCCACCGGCAATAACACCCTGAAAAATGTTTGTCGCAAATTGCTTCCCAATGTTGTACTTACCTGCTCCAAAGAACGTATATTTTCGTTCCAGAAACTGCTTAACAATAAAATACTGAATGGGATTGTAATAATGAGTTGTGCAATTACAACGCCGGTAAAAGTGCCCGACAAATTAAACAGGATAAAAAAATGGTTGAGCAACAGCGAATAAATAACCGGCGATAGCGCCAGCGGAAAATAACAGGCAAACAATAAGTATTTTCTTTTGCTATGCAATGATATGGACTGGCTGATGGTAAACCCGGTGATAGTGGAAATAATCGCTACTATTAATGCAATCAGGAATGAAAGCCGCAAGCTTTGTAAGAGTCCACCGCTGTTTTGAACTAATCCACTCCATCGCTCCGTGCTATAAACCGAAGGTAGCAGGTTTGGGAAATCCCATCCGTTGGCGATTGATAATATAAAGAGAAAAACAAAAGGCATCATGAATACCAATAGTGCCAAAAATGCTATCGGTCGTTTTAGGGATCTCATGATATTGACTGTTTTTTAGATTTTAAAAAAACAGCTAATAATACTATTACCGCTATGGAATAAACGAGCGATAAAAAATAGCCCTGCGGGATGTCCATCAGATTATACCGTTGCATTTTTCGGACAATTAGTACTGAAATCATTTGAGGGCTTTGCTGGCCAAGTATCAATGGAATTTCGTAAGAGCCAAAAACAAAAATGAAATAAAGCAAGATGGTATTTAATCCTTTTTTTAGTAATAGGGGAATAGCGATTTTTTCAGCAACCTTCGCTGAAGATGCCCCCAATGATTTGGCCACATTGGATAAAGCTTTTACATTTTCTGCTTCATACATATTTGAAAAAAAAATCAGAAAAAAAGGTGTGGCCATTAGCACATGCGTTATTATTATTCCAATACCTAATTTATCATTCACCATATCCGGAAACTGGCTGAGATCATTGATCATATTTGTTTGATATAACAACCTTGAAAGAACGCCAGTCTTGTTTAATACCTGTAAGGAAACAAAAGCTGTAACGATGGCAGGTAAAGCCAGCGGTAAATACGGGAAAAATGACCATTTGCTTTTTGTAATGGCTGTCTTAAAAAATAGCACCCCACATATTGAAAGTGTTAGAGAAATAAGCATTGAGCAAAGAGCGATATAAAAACTATAGCCTAATGAAAAGAACATTTCCGGGTTTTGCAACATGCCTGAAACATGCGTTACAGTAAACCCATTAGACAAAATACCGGATAAACCAAATGAATATAGTATTGCATAAATAAGGCTTCCTGCAAAGGGTACTACTACCAAAAGCGTAAAGCAAACAATGCCTAAACGGCTTACTATTTTATTGTTCAATAACATATTTTCTAAAGTCATCGTTAAGCCTTATCATATATTCCGGTGCCAATTCCATCAATGCTTTGGGCTGAATAGTTGCCCTGTTTGGTCCATACGCTCTCGTTTGAAGGGAATCAAAAGCCGCCTTTTCCCCGGCACTTAGTTTATTTAAATCAAGCACAGTTCCGTCTCCCCAAACGGAAGACTTTTGTTTTTCTAATTGTGCATCCGGCGAAACCATAAAATTGATGACAACCATGGATGCTGCCTTTTGGTTACTGTTTTTTGTGATGCCGAGGTAATGCGAATTTTGGATGGTACCGGCATCCAATACATACGAACGGGCAAATGCAGGTAGTGTACCTTCGGTAACTTTGTTATCCACTTCACCGTCATTATTACTCATGGTAAAGTAAAGCTCGCCCTGCGAAAACATCTGGTGCATGGGTGCTACAGCATTGGGAAAAGTTTTGCCCGATTTCCACAAATAAGGCTTTATGTGATTGATATATTGCCATAACTGCCCGGAGTAAATTTTGTATTTGGCTTCATTAAAAGGACCGGTGAGCGAATCAGCTCCACCAGCGATATCTATCAATAAAGATTTTAAAAAAGTAAGGCCTGTAAAATCATTCGGAATTGTAAACTTACCGGGATTTTGTTTTACATAATTTTCCAGCTCGAGCCTGTTTTTAGGTGGAACAGGAACTTTGTCTTTGTTGTAAACAAGGCATAATTGGACATTTCCCCATGGGCATTCCATACCATTTACCGGCGTTTGAAAATCGTACTTAATAAATGGGTTGTCAAGATTTATTAAGGCCGCATTGGGTAATTTGGAAACAAAAGGCCCAAACAATGCATCAATTTGTTTTAGCTGGTAAAAGGTCTCTCCGTTTATCCAGCACATATCTATTTCACTGTTGGTTTTTGCTGCTTCTTTTTCACCCATTAAAATAGACACCAACTGATTGCCCTGCCCTGCACTTGTTTTCAATGTGATTCCATACTTTTCTTTAACAGCCGGTATTACATAACTGTTTATGTATTTATTAATCTGCGGATCACCCTGCCACATCATAAAATTTAGCGTTTGCCCTTTTGCCTGTTTTAATATTTCATTCCATGAAAGTTGTGAAGGATCCTTTTCTTTAATTGTACCATTGCTGTTGCAGGCACTCAAAAAAATTGCAGAAAGCATTAGCAATAAAGAAGTGTATTTTTTCATCTGCAATAAAAATTAATAAACAGGAAAGGGCAGTTTTAAATCCCTTTCCTGAAAAGTGCGTAATTAAAATGCGTACTGTGCCCCAAACTGAAACTGGCGTGGTGCCCCGGCATTCTTTTGAACAATACCATTGCTTCTCGGTCCAATCTGTATTTGGTTGCTTTGGGTGGCGTTATTGCTAAAGCCACTCTGGTTTTGCGTGTTGAAGATATTGAATATGTCGGCCCTTATTTCAAATGTACCGGCATGTTTCATTTTCAGATTATACTGTAAGCCAAGGTCAAACAATTTGTTCCATGGTAAACGGTCGCTGTTCCGGGTTTCGCCGGGCTGCCGGTCACTGTTGCCAACATACGAAGCACCAAAACTTCCGCCATCTCCATTTAAATCTGTTGTGCCACCATAAAGGCTGGCTTGTGGTATCCTGTTTATTGGTTGCCCGCTTTGTAGTAAGGTTGCCATACTAATGCTGAATTGTTTTACCGGGTAATAATAAAATACAGCACTAACAACATGCCGGCGATCGTTCAGCGAAGGGCCCCATTCAGCAGCATAGTTGTTTGCATCAGCCGCTCTGAAATTAATGTCATCTGTATTGTTTTTTAAACTGGATAAAGTGTAAGAAAGAAAATAGGCATATTTATCTTCCGCTTTATCCTTTTTAATATTTACACTCAATCCTATGTATTCGGATTTTCCCCCGGCATCAGTCATTGTTACATTTCTGGAAACGCCTCTTACTTTTTGTCCATTAATCAATCCATAATAACCCTGTGCATCTGTGTAAATAGGTACAGGCCTTGTTGCATTGGCATCAGCTTCGCTCCTGGCAGTTGTACCATTTTGTGGAACAACATAAGAAGAAGGAGCATTCAAATCAAGCAACCTGAATAAACTATATCCCCTGTTATAAACCACATCTGTATAAAATAAGATTTTATTATTGATTTGATATTGGTAACCGATTGTTGACTGCCAGGTGTATGGATTTGAATATCCACCGGGGTTTAATATTCTTCGCTCAAAGCTAAAAGCATTGTCCCGCTGGCTTTGTAATGATGCTGCTGAGGGGCCATTGAGATAAGTTACATTAGTTGCGCCAGCAGAAATATTTCCATTGTGAGTGATTGTTGAAAGGTCGGAATTGGTTGGCAATATCCCTTTGCCAATTAACGCCTGCAATGCTGATTGATAATCTGCACTGGTGGTATTTTGCTGCAAGGCATCACTGTATATAGTGTATAGAACCTTGTCGTAAAACAGGCCGGTACCACCCCTTATGCTGCTGCGTTCTGTGAGTTTATAATTAAAACTTGCCCGTGGGGCAATATTATTCCAATCTCCTTTACTGCCACCGCCTTTTGAAAGATTATCATAATCGTACCGTAAACCCAAGGTAAAATTCAGGTTGCTGGTGAATGAATACAAGTCTTCAACATAAGCGGTATAAATGCTTTGGCGTTTACCAAATTCTGTTGGCCTCAATTCAATGCTATACGCAGACACTTTAGCATTTGAGGGTATATCATTAATATCTAAACCTGCGCCTTTATTTGATGCTTTCAATGCTGCAACCTGTGCTGCATTTAAGTCAACCTGGTAAGCTGCGGCTGGAGTTCCCCCTCCAAATAAATTATGACTGGCAGTAATTAATTCCGCACCAACTTTTAGGGTATGTTTATTAAAATACCATTTAAATTTTTGTTGCACCTGTTCAGTGCTTTCATGCGAATCAAACACATAACCCGGATGCCCCAAAACGGCAATAGTTGCCAGGTTGGAGGAAGAATCACGAACGGTAACCTGCGGGCTGTTGGGGTTATTGGGCCTTGCATAGTTCCAGCGGAAACGGCTGTATTGCAAGTTAGTTTCACTGGAAAAATTTTCTTTTGTGTAGGTATTTTTCCATGCAATCAGTATTGAATTTCTATCTTGTTTATTGCCCGATGATGGAAATGCAACACCGCCATCAAGTCCACCGCCCTGGCGTTCAATATTTACAATACCAACATTAACACGCAGTGAAGAAAGAAAATGGGAATTCCATACCTGGTCTACTTTTCCTGATAAATAAGTAAAGCTGTTTGTTCCTTTTACAATTGCATTTACACCCAATTGTGGAGATGACAGCAGGTTATCTTTTACATCAATGGTCTGTTCAGCATTCAGAAAATAAAAGGTCTTATTTTTCTTTAATGCGCCACCCAATGCAAAACCAAATTGTTGGCGGGAGAAACCATTTTTTACATTATTACCAGAAAGGTCTTTTTGAATAAATCTTGTTTTACCATCAATGGAAGGACCAGGCCTGGAAAGGTAAAATACTTCGCCTTTAAAATCATTGCTGCCGCTTCGGGTTGTTATATTGAATAAGCCATTGGCAGTATTTCCAAATTCAGCAGAATAGTTATTGGTGAGTACGGTTACGTTTTGGGTAAATCCAAGCGGTATGGCAAATTTTTGCCCCCCTAAAAACCTTTCATTGTTATCCATGCCATCAATAAGGTAAGAACTAAATAAGGAATTAGCCCCGTTAATGCTCACATTCGGTGCCTCGGGATAAAAGCCGGTAGCCTGGGTTACGTTGGGCAATCTATATAGCGAACGGGTGATGTCACGACCTTCTATAGGAAGGGTCTCCAGTTCCTTTCTTTTTAATTGTGCGGATACTTCTGCGTTGATGTTGTTGATTTTTGAACTGCCTGATCTAACTATTACTTCTTTTAATTTGGCCCTGTTCTTTTCAGTAATAAATAAATTAATGCTTGGTGCTTCGTTTGAGCGTAATTCAATTTCTTTAAGCGTATCTGCAAAATAGCTTTCATCCTGTATGCTGACAGAATAAGTTCCTGCTATATTCAACGATTTAAAAATTACTTTTCCCTGTTGATTGGTTAATAGTTCCTGAACATAGCCAATTCCCCTGTTTTCTAAACGCACTTTTATTGCATTCACAGGTTTAAGGGATATCGTGTTACTAACATTTACCAATAAGTCAACCTGTGCATGGATAGTACATGCAAATAATAGCAGAGAAAAAAGTGACATACACTTTTTCATAATGAAGAATTTAAATAAAATAAATGAGATGATTTGAGTGACAATTATCTATAGAACAGGGGGCCCCCTCAATTGCTTCGAAGAAAGCTGAAAATAATAGATAATGTTGACAGGCGACGGATAAAACAGGGTGTTATAGGAAGCTATGATACTTTTAATGACTTTTAAAAATTTATTATAAACGGCCAACCGCAGTTTTAAAAAGCTGTAGTCCTTTATATCATTAAAATCCCTAAGGGTCGGGAGTAAAAAATAGTTAACTGCGGAATCATGCAAAAAGGATAATGTTCTTTCCACAACCGTACCTGTTTGCCATTCTATATTAGTTATAAAATTGTGGTAGACAGCATTTTTAGTAAGCCCGATGAGGTATAGCCCACCAGTATAAGTTGGCCCGATTATAAAATCGTTGTTATTTAGCTTTTCAGCAGCAATTAAAATATCTTTTGCAGTAAGTTGAGGGCAGTCGTTTCCTATTACAATGAGTTTATCATGGCCCTTATCGAAACCATACGTAACGGCACTTAGCAACCTTTCATTAAAAGTATTGCCTGCCTGCATCTTTTCATCAAATACATAAAAAGGTAATGCCGTTTTTTTTATCGAGGAAAGACTGTGGCCAATTAAACTTTCAGCAATTTTTTTATTAGATTTTAAAGAAGTTTCTAAAAACGACTTCTCTGCTGCTTCCCCGGAAGCTGTCCTTGTGAAAAATATTATCGCAGTATTGTTGACCAGTGTTTATTTTTTTAAAGTGTTTACATTTATCAATTAAAATTGGCTTACTTAATATTTCCTTTTGTGAATATTCATGCGGGCAAATCATCCACGGTATCTACATCGTTCAGTTTCGTCAAAGCAATAAAGCTTAGTTTATTTGCATTTACCAGGTTTATCGTATCAGCATAAACTGTATCTGTGCTCCAGTTACGAATATCAAATAAAAATGAATGGTCATTTTTCATGCCTAATAAGTAATAGCCTCCGTCTATTGCCGGACCAACTACAACATCTGTTTTCTCCAACTCTTTGAATGCATTGTTCAACAGGTTGGAATCCATTTCAAGGCAATCACTTCCAATAATGATTATTTTCTTAAATCCTTCTTTTAGCAACAGTTTAAACGCATTTTTCATTCGCTCACCTAAATCATTACCAGACTGTAAATGTTTTTCATATCCGTTCCATAAATCATTGTTATCTATTTCATCGGCATAAAAAACAAATTTATTGATGGCTAATTCTTGTGTAATGCTTTTTGTATGCGCTAAAAGATGCCTATAAACCAAGAGAGCATTTTCATCGCCAACAGAAGTGGCCAACCTTGTTTTTACTTTACCCAAAACCGGCTTGCGCACAAATATGATTAAGGCACTTTTCCAATTCATAGAAAGCTTGCAGCTTTTTTAAATTTGTTTTGAATATTGATTACTGAAAGGCATTAACTAATTTTAAATCCGGCTATATTAATTTTATCATTTTATCTGAATTCTCCAATCCATCCAAAATCACTATTTTCATTTAAACACGTTTTATTTTATGAAAGATATCTTATTCAAAATAGCTTAAACAACCCGTTACCTTACCGAAAATGAATGTAACAATATTGATACCGCGATTGTTTTGGGAACAGGACTCGGTTCGTTCCTGAATCATGTAGACGTAATAAAGTTGATTTCCTATCAGGAAATTCCAAACTTCCCTGAATCAACTGTTGAATTTCATAAAGGCAACCTGGTGTTGGCTAATATTGACGGAAAGAAGGCAATTGTATTGCAGGGCCGCTTTCACTATTATGAGGGATATAGTATGCAGGAAATAACCTTTCCAATCAGGGTACTTGGTGCGTTGGGTGTAAAGCAACTTTTTTTAAGTAATGCCGCTGGTGGAATGAATGCAGGTTATAAAAAAGGAGACTTGGTTTTGATTGAAGACCATATAAACCAGTTGCCCGATAACCCATTACGGGGATTAAATTCCCCCGAATTTGGAAACCGCTTTGTCGATATGAGCCAGCCTTATAATGACCGCCTAAATCAAATTATTTTAGATGCAGGTAGAGAACTAAACATTGAAATTAAAAAAGGGGTATATGTATCCGTAATGGGGCCCAACCTGGAAACCCGGGCTGAATATCGCTTTTTACGAGGAATAGGTGCCGATATGGTTGGCATGAGTACAGTGCCGGAAGTGATTGTTGCCAATCACATTGGAATGGCCTGCGCTGCGGTAAGTGTGATAACCGATGAGTGCGACCCTGATAACCTACAGCCGGTGAATATAGCGGAGATCAATAGCAGTGGCAGGCAAAGCAGATGAAAAGCTGAGTCAGATTTTTTTAAAAGTGGTTGTCGGAGTTAGCTAAGTTGCTATACCATTACCAGCCTACATAATCCGGTGGTTTGATGCCGTTAAATCTTAAATACACTATCACCTGCGCCCTGTGATGGGTTTGGTGATCGCTGATAAGGTTAATCATCTGGAGTTTGGTTTTCGGGCCTGCAAAAAATGAAACGGTATCTACTAAATGGGAGCCATCAAAAGATTTTAATGCACCAATGGCATATTCGTAAGTCTTGTTTAATACCGCTATAATTTCTTCTTTTTTCTCAACTTTGGTTGCTTCCTTTGTTACAGGACTTTTACTGCTCGTAATGTAAGATGAAGTCAACCAATTTAAATTTGAGGCAATATGCAGTAGTTGTTCGCCAAAGCTCATTTCATCCGGTACAGGCTTGAAACCATATTTTTCTTCCGGCATCAGGTTAGCCACTTTTAGGGTATATTCATTTGAATTTTGCAATTTGGCAATAGCAGCATCCAAAAATAAAGAATCAAATTTTTGGGCAGTAGCAGTATTAGTAAGAAGAAAAAAGAGTAGCAAGTAAATAATACGCATAAAGTTGAATTAGAATGGAAAGTTAAAGAATTAACGGGCCAATTAAATTGAGTAAATTGGGTATTTTCTGCCAGTATAATAATAAATAACGTATTTGCTGTTATGAAAAGTGCATTGGTACGTCTTAACCAATATGAAAGCATTAGTAATATCAGGCGGAGGGAGCAAAGGCGCTTTTGCTGGAGGAATTGCCGAATACCTTATAAGCACTTGCTGCCATAAGTATGATCTTTTTGTAGGTTGCTCTACCGGAAGTCTATTATTGCCACACTTGGCTATTGGTAAGGTAGATAAAATAAAAGAAATCTACACTTCGGTTCCTTAAAAGGACATTTTCAGTATTAATCCTTTTCATATACGAAAAACTGAAACGGGCTATAGCACCAGCATCAATCATATTAATACGCTCCGTACTTTCTTGAAAGGTTGCCCTGCATTTGGCGAAACAGAAAATTTACGAAGCCTGATAAAAAGGAGCATCACTAGTGAGGATTTTGAAATTATATCCAGGTTAAATAAAAAAGTAATCTTTACTGTATCCAATCTTACTGAACAAACAGTGGAATACATCCACTCAGACAAATGCAATTATGATGATTTTTGTGACTGGGCATGGGCTTCCACCAATTTTGTACCTTATGAGTGTTTACCAGAAGAATGGAAACCAATATGCAGATGGTGGCTTTGGCAGTCATATCCCGGTTATTGTGCTCTGGAAAATTATGCCTGCGAAGTTGATGTGATTATCCTGGAAAATGAACATTCTGTAAGAAAACAACCATTGGCGACAAATGCGTTTTCATTACTATTAAAAACCTTCCGGTTTATGGCAACGCAAATTAGCATTAAGGACTTGATAATTGGCAAGCTGTTGGGAGTGAACCGGAAAACGGATATACGTATTTATTATACCCCACGGGAATTAACGGATAATTCCCTGATTTTCGACCCTATACAAATGAAGCAATGGTGGGAGGATGGATTTGAATATGCCAGGAATAATGAACCGTTTTGTTATTGTCATCAGCCCGGTATGTAAAGAGAAAGTACTTTTATTAAAAACAATTAATTCTAACTGAATTCTACTAAATATGTCATCATCCAGTCAACAGCTTACTTTTCTTTATATGCCCGATATTAGCGGGTTTACACAATTTGTAAACGAAACAGAAATTGAACACAGCACTCACATTATACAGGAGCTTTTAGAAATAATTATATCCGCCAACCAGCTAAATATGGAGCTGATGGAAATAGAAGGGGATGCAGTTTTCTTTTACCGGTTTGGAAACACTCCATCACTAAAAGGAATCATCGAACAATCTAAAACAATATTCAAAAAATTTCATGAGCATTTATTAAAATATGAGCATCGGCGGGTTTGCCAATGCGGGGCCTGCAGAACGGCCAATAACCTTACTTTAAAATTTATTGTTCATTGCGGAACGGTTAGCAGCTATTATATCCGAGACAGGTTCAAACTAATCGGCAAGGATATTATTATTCTGCACCGGCTTTTAAAAAACAAAGTGCCCTCAAATGAATATCTTCTGTTAACCGAATCCTTATTCGGACTTTTTAATAATGAGTATTTAGAAAAACATCAATTATCAGCAGTAGAAGAAACGGAAGAATTTGATACCGCACTTATAAACTATAAATATATTCAAACCAAACAATGGCTGAATGAAATAGGGCATCCTGATGAAACCGGAAATGAAAAGGTTCCTAACATGGTTCCGGCGGTTTCCATAAATAAGGAAATAAAAGCACCTTCTGATATTGTATTTAACTACATAGCCAATTTATCAAAACGAGCGGAGTGGATGAAGGGCGTGAAGAACATTGAAATAGTATCAGGGGAAAAAATTAACCAGGCAGGAACCATTCACAAGTGTATTGTTGAGAATAACAATATCTCACTTTTCAAAACAAATTATTTTGAACATACTGATGAAGATTACAGCATTACTGAAACGGATAGCAACAATGAAAGTTTTGCACAACAATTTACTGTTGAAAAGATTTCCCCGGATTCATGTATGGTTAACCTGCAGTTTCTTGTAAAAAATCGCCTGATTAATAAACTAATGTTTTTCCTTTTTATGAAAAAAAGAATAACAAAAAACTTTGTAATGTCCCTTGTAACACTGAGAACAAGGTTCAATAAATAATCCATGGCTTTATTCACTCACCGGCTTTCCCTCCACCTTCATACCTCTTGTAAGAGCTAATAGTTCTTGCTGACTTTGATACCCACTTGTTTTATTAATAACCTGTCCGTCTGGCGTAAGAAAAAGTAAAGTTGGTGTTCCGGTAATTTCATAGTCTTTTACAACCTTTACCCCTTCTTCACTTTCAATATCAACCTGGGCGTTAATAAACTTTTTATTAAACACATCTCCTACCTTCTTTAATGGAAAGATGTTACTTATCATCTTTTCACAGGAACTACAATAGCTTGCATGTGCCAGCAGGAATATTGGTTTGTTTTCTTTTTTACTTAATGCAACCGCCTCATCCAATGTGCCGGTAAAGAAATGAATCCCGTCTTTTGAATCTGCTATTTTACTATCACCGGCACTACTGTTGCAGGCAGCAACTAGTATGGTTATTACTATCAGCAACAATACAGCAGCAGATATAAGCGAAAGATTTATTATTTTTCTCATCTTGCTTTTTCATTTTTTTGAAATTGTGAACAGCCTTCTTTTCAAAGAAGGCTGTTACTTTAAAACCACCATCAACCTATCTATGAAATCAAATACCAATTAACGTTGCGCTGCCGTTGTATCTTTAATAATTAATTCAGAAAGCCTTGCTAAGTTTTTTTATTGTACCGTTCCAAACCTGGTTCCTACATAAAAAGAGAATCCGTTAATGTTGCCGCCTTGTATTTTAGCAGGAGAAGCCCAGTAAGAAGCATCAAAATAGAGTGTTTGAAAAAAACTGGATTTGGTTTTATAGGCAAGTCTTGCGCCGCCTCTTGCAAATACGCTGCTTTTTCTTGCCACATCCTGTTTGGCAATATTGGCAATATTATCTATCGTTACCCTTGGTTCTCCAATATTGAGATACCCCCCGCCGCCATACAAGGAAGTGAACCATTTTTTATTTTTAAAAGGAATATTTTTGCCACCATTTAGTCCAAGTAATAATAAAGAACTGTTTGTATTTTGGAACAGGAAAGGAGAATTGGCATCTCTAATCTGCTGGTCGTATTTTAACGCATTAAAGTCAAATACAAGCTGGCTATACCAGTTGTTTTTAAGTGCCATCTCCACGCCTGAATTAAAGGCCATGGTGGATTTAATTGCCTTACTAAATTTTCCTTGTGGGGCAATTACTCCAAACGATGTGGTAAAATAAAGCTTACCGCTTTCCTGGGCCATTGAACGGTTAGTGATGGCTATTGCTAATAAAATGATTCCGATTTTAATTTTATTTCTCATGCTGTTGTTGATTGATAGTAGGTTTAAACAAATTAAGTAGTAAGCCACCCATTAATGCGCCATACAAGGTCATTCTAACAGGGTTGGATTGCAGGTAACAGGTGCCGTTGCTGCAACCAATAAATTTCCAGTAGAAGAAACCTGCTAATGCTCCGAACAATGTACCGGTTATGGTTAGTATATTCTTTCGAATGATTTTTTTCATCAGCTTACTTTACAATATCACTTTGAACAAGTATGGCATGTTCATACAAATCAAGGTCTGCATCGTACCGATTGCCCGCTGTAATGGCACCTTTTATTTTTACAATATCACCTGGTTTAATTGATAGTGTATTGGCCGTTGTTGCTTTTGTAAATGTTGCGATTACACCAACCTTTGCACCTTCAGCTTTTAAAACAATTACTTTTTCGCCGTTTTGATTGTCGGAAATTTTACTTACACGGCCTTCTACAATCAGCACTTTTGAGTTGCCATCGCTTGCCAGGTATTTTGCATTGGCCTTACCGGCGTCAGCGGTAAATTCACTTACCAATTCAGCTACTTTTAACTCTGCAAAAGCATTGGTGGCCTGCACATCCCGGTGTGGTTTAAAAAACAGGTAGGCACCTATGGAACCTGCAATTATAATACCTGCCAGCATTACCAGGCCAATTCGTTTCATTGATTTTTTTGTCATTGTATTAATTTGAAGTTGGTTTAAAAAACTTATTTATCCTGAAAATTAAAAACGCTTAGGTTTTGTGAATCATAATCAATCCACCCCATTTTTTTAAAATGCACCAATGTAGTAGTTACAGATTGCCTGCTGGTGGTTGTGATTTTAGCAATATCCTCATGGGTAAGGAAATTCTTTGCCTGGTAACCACCATTAACCGGGTAGCCAAACTCTGACACAAACTCTTTCAAAAAATCAAGAATCCTTTCTTTCACGTCTTTCAGCATCAAAGAAAACATCCTCTCTTCCATTTTTTTAATTCTTTTGCTGATGTAATGATGGATACTTTTTCGTAAAGAATTATTCGTTATCATTAATTCTTTTACATTTTCAACAGGTATAAAGTACACTTCACAATTTTCCATTGCTACTGCTATCTCCTGATGGCTCTCCTCATTGTCCAGCAGGTTAAGTTCTCCAAATACTGCCCCGGGTTTTATAAAATATTTAATTACTTCTTCTCCTTTATCATTTATATTTGAAATTTTCATTAATCCCTTTTGCAGAAAGTAAACATACCTTATGCTTACATCGCTTACATGAATAACTTTTTTTCCATGAATTCGTCTTACAATGCCGGCATGGTGTAGTATCAAAATATCTCTTCTGTCCATGTTTTCTATAATTGAATATTGTTTTATCAACAGTTGTTCTATTGCCGGCTCATTGGTAATATTTGTACTCATTTTAAAAAATTTCCGCATTCGGGTAAAATGAACCAAACGCCATCCAGTAGCCGATAATGAACTGTGGTGATTTTAATTTTTGTCCTGTTAATGGTCCCGAAACAGCCATTCCAAACGCATCCCATATATTTCCAAACTGGTCTTTCAACAATCCTGCGCCTGTGTTGTCTATAGAAAAAACGGGGATACTGTTATCAGGTAATTTCTTTTCAAAAGCCACCATAATGTTTTTCTGTTCATTTCCTGCAATCACCAGCGATTCTCCTTTAAATACATCCTGTATTACTCCGTTGCCAGCAGCTAATGAAGAAAACTTATAAACTTTTGCTTTGCCATCTTTTATTACTCCCAATACCCTTTCCTTACGGGGCAATCGGTTATCGTCGGGCTCGATGTTGAAAATAACATTGTTATTATTGGTTCTGTAATCCCCGTATGGGTACGATAGATAGTTTCTGCTAAAGCCCGTGGTTGATGATAAAACCTTTGAACCAGGAAACATCTCTTTCCAGGTCTTCCACGAGGTTTCAATGACCTGTAAATTCGAAACGTCTGTTCCGTTCAACGAACCGTTAACTGATTTTAATAATAGCTGCGACCAGTTGCTATTTGTTTTTCTGTCAAAGGGAATTACATTGGCATTGTATAAAAGACCGGAAACACCAAAAGTTGTTTCGCCTGATGGTAACATTCGGCTCCATCCTGTTGCAGTACCGGTTAGAGGGCAATAAACAACAGCTAATTTATCTCCGCTAACATCGTCATTAACTATTTCATGCCAGTTGAGAATACTGTGAGCGTATGCCCTGATATCATTACCCTTCCTGTACCCAACCACCAAATCATTATCAGTCAAATAGGTGGCCTGCGATACATTGATGAATGCCGGATCAGTTAATGACGGGATACCATCCTTGCCCGGACCACCATCAAAAACACGGTCTCTTGGTATTGACCATTCATTGGTTCCTGAACCGGAATTGCCTCCACCTGTACCTGGTGTATTTTTCTTGCAACCATTATTAATTAAAAAGATAAAGGGCAACAAAAGGAGATGTAGCAGTTTCATAATATTATTGTTTAAATGATTTATAAATTGATTTATTTCCGGGGATCTCATAATAGAAGCTTGCATTATACCTTACCGTGGGCGTAAGTTGAGTATCCCTTACCCAACTGTAAACGGGTACACTTACACTCATGTTGATAGCGGATGTTCTGCCGGGTTTAATCGTTAATCCGGGCCGGATGAAAACCCATCGTCCACCCGTTCCCGGGGTTTTTTCTCCATCGTTTTCATCCTGAAAAGCATGCCTGTATATCGCCTGTATAGATGCTCCTCCTAAAAATTTATTTGTTATAAACTGGTCTGCAATACCTCCTATCAATATCAATTCATTTCCAAACTGATATACCTGCGAACCGAGATAGCTATTATTCTTTCCTTTTAAACTAAGGGTTGCAGTACCAGAGTAGGTCAATGAAGGCCGACGCTTACTGTTTTTTGAAAATTGCGTCCAGGTAATAACATCCAAAGAACCACTGCCGGGTTGCAGGTCTGCATTCAAAGTAATATCGTTTTTATCTTTTTTGGTTGACGAGCCGGTCGGGAATTTTGGACCAGCACCTATCAACCAGTTTATATGTTTTGTACTATTTGAAACTAATTTATACTTCAGGAGTAATAATGCGTCTCCCAATCCCTGTGCAACAGTTTGGCCTATGTTACCAAACTGGTTAATAATTCGTTCTTGTCGTATCCAAGACAAAAATATTTCCGTACTCCACCTTTTATCAAATACATAACCGCCTTGAACTAAAACGGAATGTGTTAACCTTTTTCTTGCGTCATCATTTAACTTTGTTGGGCCATCTTTCAGCGTATTCAGCAAATTTCGATCGTAACTTATCGCAAATTGAAACGTGTTTTCATCTGCTGCCGGCAGGCCCAGGTTATTTGAAATAGGCACTCCGCCGGAGCAGCAGCTTTGCGAATAGGTCCTCGTTATAAATCCTTGCATGAGGACGAATACAATAAACATATTGATACAATAATTGCTCATAATTGACAGGGTGGTAAAATAAATTGTAAGTCTGCGCTGTTAAGGACGAGCCGGTTTTTATTACCTTACAATGTTGCTGTTAAAAAAAACTCTTTAGTCCAAAGGTTCAAAACCAATTCCCAGATACATTCTTTATATTTACGGTTCAAACAACCCCTTAACAATGGAAAAACAGGTAATCAAAGCTGACCCCAAAAAATGGTTTGCGCTATATGGAACCCTGTTGTATCAACACGCTTTGCCCAGGGTAAATGACGTTGAAATAGCAGAAGATTTGGTACAGGAGACTTTTTTATCGGCGTTAAAAGGACTCGACGGGTATAAGGGAGAGGCATCAGAAAAAAACTGGCTATTTACCATCCTTAAAAATAAAATAGTAGACTTTTATAGAAAGAAGGCTACCGAACAATCCTTTATGTCCATGCCGGATTTACGGGCTGCTGAAAATGATTGGTTTGATAAAGAAGGCAATTGGGCTGAAAACAGGATGCCTAAAGATTGGCATGCTTCCGATAATCCTACAGAACGGAAAGAAATACAAAAGATAATTAACTCGTGTAAAGACCATCTTAAAGCACTTCAACAGCATGTTTTTACTTTAAAGTATTTGGAAGACCTGGAGTCTGAAGAAATCTGTAAGGTTTTAAACATAACTCCGTCTAACTATTGGGTATTGATACACAGGGCCCGTTTGCAAATGAGGGATTGTGTAGAACATTACTGGTTAAAAAATTGAAGAATATGAAGCGATTTATGATGAAATACCTGATGCTGAATTGTAAGGAAGCTACCATACTAATGGCAAAAAAGGAAGAAGGCAAATTGTCTATATTAGGAAAGATGCAATTGTCTATGCATACTTCCATGTGTTCTTTTTGCAAAAAGTTTGAGCAACAAACAAAGCAAATTTCAAAAGAAAGCAAGCATGTTCATGCTGAAGAAAGCATGTCTGCTGTGGCAAATGACAGGATTATTAAAATGATTGATGAGCATTCGTTTTAAACAAAAAACGCTCCACGATTTTTAAATTTTTCGAAAAAATTTAATGAATGATTCACCAATAATGTTGGTGAATTTTTGCATAGCTGCAATAATTATTTCCGGCATATACTCATTAAAAAGGATTGATTAGGTTCTCACATAATCTTCCCTATCCACAAGGGATTACCTGTAAGTTAAAATAACTAACCTGTATATTTCGATACAGGTATTTAATCATCTATTTCGCAGAACATTCATTTATAAAGACAAAATATTTGTAAGGAATATCCTGATAAAGAGTCTTTATTATCAGATGCCGTTATTCATCTCAATGGCAGCTATCGAAACAAAAAAATTAAAACTTCAAACCAATTTTATGAGACTTTTATTAATACTTTTTACAGGGCTTGTCCTGCTTTCAATTCCTTTTGCAGGCGGTGCACAAAGAAACACTTCAACAAACACCATGTTTCGATTTTACGAGGACAATGATTTCATCAATCTTCGTGGAAGTGGAACGGATGAAGCCTACACCAACGGCACCCGGCTGGATATTTTTTACGAGAAAGAAAATGCTAATAAGAAATTTTTGAACAGATGGATGCCGAAAGCAGGGAAGAATGCGATAAATACTTACGGCTGGGGGATAATGCAATTAATGTACACTCCCAGGGATATTTCAACTTCATTGTCTGCACCAAAAGATTATAATTATGCAGGCGCCCTGTTTGCAATTAAATCCCTCCATTCTTCCAATGCCCGGAAAAAATATAGCTTACATACAGAATTATATTTAGGCACTATTGGCCCGAACTCTTTTGCTAAGGAATCCCAGATTGCAATTCACAAGTTGATCAATTATCAACGGCCCAATGGCTGGGACAACCAGGTTTCATCAAAATTTGTGTTGAATATAAATTTGACTGCTGAAAAAATGTTGTTTCAAAAAAATAACAGCATAGAGCTGATAGGCGGTTCTAAAATTATGGCTGGAACAATGACGAATGCTATCTCATTATATTCACTTTTAAGAGTTGGTAAAATGAATCCATACTTTAATGGGTTTATTAACAGGTATCATACAGCCACTATCAAATCAAATGCTGAACAATGGCAAGCCAATGTAATTTTCAGACCGGTAATTGAATACCAATTTTTCAATACATTAATTTCTGGCAACAGGATAAAAAATAACAGTAACAAAGCTGAAACAGATGTAGTCAAAAGTGAGATAAGCGCAAAGCCCGTTCCGAATCACTTTATTTACGGATTTGATTACGGGTTTTCACTAACCTGTAATACCACAACTTTAGCCATCACACAAAAAGTTGAATCCGCAGCTATCCAGGGTGTTCGTCACCACGAGGTAGGTAATATTTTATTCCTGAAAAATCTTCAATGTAATCTATAAACTTTGGCTATTTACCACCACATATTTTCAATTCTATACAAAAAATATTTTCATGAGAGTTCGTTCGGCTTTTATTATGCTTTCGATATTAATTCCTGCGAGTGTAATTGGCATCGCACAGGTTTGGCCAGGTATTATATGGTGGATGATTTGTATAGTTCCATTAATAGTAATTGGTTACGTGGATATTTTTCAGAAAAAACATTCCATCAAAAGAAATTTTCCGGTTATCGGCCAACTACGCTATATACTTGAAAAAATAAGACCAGAAATCATGCAGTATTTTGTGGAAACAGATACCGAAGGAAGGCCAATAAACAGGCTATTCCGAAATATTGTTTATCAAAGAGCAAAAAATGCAAATGATACTGCGCCATTCGGAACGCAAATGGATGTTTATGAAGCAGGATATGAGTGGATGGAACATTCCATTTATGCGAAACCTATTACAAAGGAAATGAAAATACCCCGTGTAATAATTGGAGGGGCACAGTGCAAACAACCTTTTTCAGCCAGCTTATTTAATGTATCAGCAATGAGCTATGGAGCATTAAGTAAAAATGCAGTGTTGGCTTTAAACAATGGTGCAAGAATGGGAGGATTTGCACACAATACCGGCGAGGGTGGTGTAAGCCAGTATCATTTGGAAAATGGTGGCGACCTGGTATGGCAAATTGGAACCGGGTATTTTGGTTGCCGGGATGATGATGGAAATTTTAGTACTGAAAAGTTTAAAGAAACAGCAGCTTTAAGCAGTATTAAAATGATTGAATTGAAAATATCGCAAGGCGCTAAACCCGGGCATGGTGGTATTTTACCCGCCAGTAAAAACACACCTGAAATAGCAGTCATAAGGGGTGTACAACCTTTTACGGATGTTCATTCACCGTCAGGGCATACAGCTTTCACTGATCCGGAAGAATTAATGTATTTCATCAAAATATTACGTGACGCTTCTGGTGGTAAACCCGTTGGGTTTAAACTTTGTATTGGTAAAGAGCATGAATTTGCAGATATATGCAGGGCTATGATTACAACCGGTATAAAGCCTGATTTTATTACCATAGACGGTGGCGAGGGTGGAACTGGTGCCGCCCCAATTGAATTTACTAACTCTATGGGTATGCCTTTGAGGGATGGGCTTGCCTTTGCTTATGATACGTTGGTAGGCTTTGATTTGAAAAAAGATATTAAGCTAATTGCAGCCGGAAAAATATTTACGGGATTCCATATGGCAAGGGTCATTGCTTTAGGCGCTGACCTATGCAACAGTGCCCGTGGTATGATGCTGGCATTGGGTTGCATACAGGCTTTACAATGCAACACCAATAGATGTCCTGTGGGTGTTGCCACCCAGGATAAAGGCTTAATGAAAGGGCTTGACCCAGCCGATAAAGCCGCAAGGGTGTATAATTATCATAAAGCAACAGTAAATAGCTTTACTGAATTAATGGCGGCCACTGGTATTAGTCACCCGGATGAATTAAAGCGCTGCCATATTTACCGCCGGGTAGCTATGGATCAGGTAATGACCTATGATAAAATTTATCCGGAAATAAAACCAGGCGCATTATTAAACGTAGAAAAATTTGACGAAAGTTTTAAAGCCATTGAGGTATGAGTTTAAGAAAAATAAAATTTCAAAATGAGGCTGGTGAACAATTAGCGGCAATACTTGAATTGCCGGAAATACAGGAGCCATTGGGCTTTGCACTTTTTGCTCATTGCTTTACCTGCAACAAAAACCTGACCGCCGTAAAAAATATTGGAAAAGCTTTAACTGATAATGGTATCGCTGTGTTACGATTTGATTTTACCGGGCTGGGGGAAAGTGAAGGTGATTTCGAAAACACCAACTTCTCTTCAAACATTCAGGATTTGATAAGTGCTGCAGATTTTTTAGAGAAAAACTATAAGGCCCCGGATATTTTAATTGGTCATTCGCTGGGCGGTGCGGCAGTAATATTCGCAGCATCTAAGATTGAAAGTGTAAAAGCTATTGCAACCATTGGAGCGCCCAGTGACCCATCTCATATTATGCATTTATTTAGAAACGGTTTAGAAGAAATTCACTCAAATGGTGTAGCAGATGTTTCAATTGGCGGAAGAAATTTCAGCATTAAAAAACAGTTCTTAGACGACATCAGCGAAAAGAATCTCCGAACGATTGTACATGCGTTGCATAAACCTTTGTTGCTGTTACATTCCCCGCAGGATACCACAGTAGGCATTGAAAATGCTGCCAATATATACCAGGCCGCCATGCATCCTAAAAGCTTTATTTCTTTGGATGGTGCAGACCACCTGCTTTCTAATAGTGGTGACTCAGCTTATGTTGGGATGATGATTGCATCCTGGGCAAAAAGGTATTTAACCTGATAAGTGATACTTTATTGACAGCAGTTGGACAAATTATTTCAGATTTCGGGTGTATAACTTTCATTCTCGTCACAGTTTCCATTCACATGCAACATCATATCCAGGCAATTTCCTTTTAGCCAAATGTATATGGAACGGTACAGCAATCCTGCAAGCAGCATGCCGCCAATTGGTGCAGCAAAATAGATCCATAAAGCAGTAAATTCTTTGGCTGGTAGCGCAGAGGCAATCGTTCTCGCAGGATTAATACTCATTCCGGAATAAGGTGCTTCAAAACTGATGTAAATCACTAAGAGCAATCCTGCGAAATAACCGGTATATTTTTTTAATCTAGAATTTCCTACTAGTGTCACGTCAAATAGAAATTGTCGGATATAATTTTTTTAATTTTATCCTCGCCTTATCATTTGTAAACTGCCAGTTAATCTTAGCCTCTTTATTATTTCTGGTCTCCTGCCATGCTT
>Ga0105047_10005072_pt1 | contig 22761 bp, 16 predicted proteins | sample MAT04_FD_78384 | JGI IMG/M metagenome (GOLD analysis project Ga0105047, IMG submission 78384) | Freshwater microbial communities from Lake Fryxell liftoff mats and glacier meltwater in Antarctica - MAT-04 (megahit assembly) | ecosystem: Environmental > Aquatic > Freshwater > Ice > Liftoff... | reverse complement strand
CATTTCATCGTGATAATTTGTCTATAAAAATTAAACAAGATACAATTAAATAAATATTGTCACTCTGAGCCTGTCGAAGTGCCGTTTTTATTAAACTTTAGATATTTTATTTGAAGATCAGGATTAATTTGTAAAAACTTCTAAACATTCTTTCACAACACAATTATAGTAGCATTATCACACCGAGCTTGTCGAAGTGCCGTTTCTATTAAACCAGGCAAACCGTGGGTATTTTTTATTTTTACAAAGAAATTAGAAGCTAGCTTCGATTCTCTTTAAAAGTAAAAATCCCTCCTGTTTTCACAGAAAGGACTTATTTGGTCGGGGTGGCAGGATTCGAACCTGCGGCCTCCTGCTCCCAAAGCAGGCGCGATAACCGGGCTACGCTACACCCCGAAAGCGAGTGCAAATATAGAATTATTAATTAGTAAACAAAAGGTTTTTATTCTTTTTATCTACAGAATACTAATGCTTCAATTTTAAATTTAAAATTCAAAATTTAAAATAAAAAAAGCGGATATAATTTCTATTTTTGTTGAAACTAAAACAACACAACATCATATGTTAATTATTGGAATTGCTGGTGGTACTGGAAGTGGAAAAACAACTGTTGTACAACAGATTATTAATGAGCTGCCCGAAGCTGAAGTTGGTGTTATATCTCAGGATTCTTATTATAAAGAAAATAATAACCTGAGTTTTGAAGAAAGAGGACTTATCAATTTTGATCATCCAAGAGCTATCGACTTCGAATTACTAGTAAAACATCTTGCGGAATTAAAGAAAGGTGAAGTCATTGAACAGCCAGTCTATTCCTTCGTAACGCACAACCGAACAGACGATAGCATCATTACACATCCAAGAAAAGTGATGATTGTTGAAGGTATTCTAATTTTGGCAAATGCCGAATTACGTGATATGTTTGACGTAAAAATATTTGTTCACGCCGATTCTGACGAAAGACTAATACGTCGTTTAAAAAGAGATATTGCCGAACGGGGACGAGATATGGAAGAAGTTTTAAACCGGTACCAAACTACCTTAAAACCAATGCACCAACAATTCATCGAGCCAACAAAAGCATACGCAGATATTATTATTCCGAATGACAAATACAATACCGTTGCCATTGATGTCGTAAGAGCCGTAATCAACCAGAGAATTACCTAAAATTACAATGCCATGAGCTATTTTAAAAACCTAACCGATTCCTATCCTATTCTAAAAATTCTTGGAAACAGATATGTACTCGTTTTGGTTTTTTTTGCCGTATGGATGTTCTTCTTAGATAATACTTCCTACTTGGAACATCGCATTCTGAACAAGCAATTGGACGACCTCGAAGACAATAAAAAATACTATCAGGACGAGATAAAGAAAGATGATGAAAACATCAAACAACTTAAAAATCCGGACCAGATAGAAAAATACGCACGCGAAAAATACTACATGAAGCGCGACAGTGAAGACATTTACATCATCGAATTTGAAGGTGATTCTATAAAAGACGAAGTAACTAAATCAAAATCTTTATAAGTACAAACCATGACTGAAAATTTATTTGATGCATTCGCACCCGTTTCATCCAAAAAATGGAAACAGCAGATTCAGTATGAACTGAAAGGTGAAGATTATAACGACACGCTGGTATGGGAAAGTCCGGAAGGAATCAAAGTTAGACCTTTTTACCACTACGATGAATCGGAAGTAAAATATACGTTAAAAGAAAACACAACGCCTTTTTCAACACTGCAAAACATCTATGTGCATGATGTTGTTTTATCCAATAAAAGAGCATTAGAAACCTTAAATCGAGGTGCCGAAAGTATTCGGTTTACCATTGAAAATGAGCATGTTTCAATTACAAACTTGATGCAGAATCTTCCTTTAGGAACAAATTCTTATTTTTTTTATTTACCCTTCCTTTCAGTCGATTTCGTAAACAAAATCAATGACTTTGCAAAAAAGACCAAGGCAAAATGTTTCATTCAGATTGATCCTGTTGGTCAATTAACGCGAGATGGAAATTGGTTTAAAAGCCTTGAAAACGATTTTGAAAAAGTAAGTGCAATAGCCACCACAATTTCAATACCATTTATGAACATAACCGCCGGAATTTACCAAAATGCCGGTGCCAATATGGTGCAACAACTAGCCTACGCTTTGGCTCACGTTAACGAATACTTCAACAGAGTACCGAGCATAAACCAACCGATAACTATCGAAGTTTCCGTTGGTACGAATTATTTTTTTGAGATTGCCAAACTTCGCGCTTTACGTCTTTTGTTTAACACATTAGCAAAGGAATACAATCACGATTTCGAATGTAACATCATTGCAACACCAACAAAACGGAACAAAACTTTATACGATTACAATGTAAACATGTTGCGAACCACAACCGAATGTATGTCGGCTATTTTAGGTGGAGCCGATGCTGTTGCGAATTTACCTTATGATGCGTTATACCATAAAGACAATGAATTTGGTGACCGAATTGCGCGCAATCAATTACTGATTTTAAAACACGAAAGCTATTTTGACAAGGTCAATAACGCGGCTGATGGTTCGTATTACATCGAAAGTTTAACGGAACAATTAGCCGAAAAAGCATTGCTATTGTTCAAAGAAATCGAAGAAAAAGGTGGTTTTATTACCCAACTCATGGAGGGAAACATTCAAAAGAAAATCAGTGAAAGTGCCGCCAAAGAACAAGAGTTATTTGATTCAGGAAAGGAAGTTTTATTAGGAACCAATAAATATCCCAACAAAAACGACAAAATGAAACACGATTTGGAATTATATCCTTTCGTCAAACAAAATCCACGTAAAACGTTAATAACGCCGATTATAGAAAAACGTTTGGCAGAAAAATTAGAACAAGAACGATTGAGCTTAGAATAAAGTTATACTAATAAACTAATAATAAACAATTATGAAAAAACGATTACTATTATTGACTGTCGCGTTATTTACTTCAACCATGTTTTCTCAAATAATTGATGCCACTGAAATTGAATTAAATTTTTCTGGAGACAGCTATCCTCAGAATTTTACCAAAGGTGTTACAAAAATGTATTTCTCGGCAAACGATGGGATAAATATGGAAGAGTTATGGGTTTATGACACTGTTACAGATACAACTCATCTAGTAAAAGATGTGGGTAATGGTAATAGTGGTTTAGACAACTCCAAGATGATGACAATTGGCGATATTTTATATTTTACAGTTAACACTGGAAGCCAGCTGTGGAGAAGTGATGGAACAGAAGCTGGTACATATATGGTCAAACTAATAAGTATTGCTCCTGCCTCAAATAATACCATTACGACATTGTTCAACTTTAATGGAAAGGTTGTTTTTAATGCATATGACCCTATCAATGGTAAAGAATTATGGATCAGTGATGGGACTACAACTGGGACTACATTATTAAAAGACATCAGAGCTGGAGCCATTGGTAGTAATCCAGATAGTTTTTTTATTTGCAACGGAACTTTATATTTCGCCGCTAATGATGGAATAAACGGAAATGAAATATGGAAAAGTGACGGAACACCAAGCGGTACAGTTATTTTTAAAAATATTGACGGTACCAGTAACAGCAGTATTTCTTCTGCATTTATAGTTTTAAACAACAACTTCTATTTTTATTGTTATAGTAATGCTAATGGCTATGAACTATGGAAAAGTAATGGAACTGATTCAGGTACTCAGCTTTTTATAGATATAATTCCAGGAAATGAAAGTTCAAATTATAATTTGTATGGGAAGGCAACTGCAAATTATTTTATTTTTAAAGTCCAATCACCAACTATTGGGACAGAATTATGGAAATGCGATGGGACCATAACAGGAACGGTGTTACTCAAGGATATTTATACAGGATTTAACAGTGGTGTTTCCGATACTTCGCAGTTTACCGTACTTAATAATAACATTTATTTTGATGCTACAACTGTTACAAATGGTAGGGAATTATGGGTAACCAATGGAACAACAGCCGGTACGCAACTTATAAAAGACATTCATCCTGGAAATATAAGCAGCAACATAACCAAATTAACTACAGCAAATAACTATGTTATTTTTTCCGCTAAAAGTGGTACACATACCTACAATACGCCATGGATAAGCAATGGTACGAATGCAGGTACATTTGAATTGAAAGATACAAACTTGACAGTTAATTCAGCAGGTAATCTTGACTTTCTTGAATTTAATAATAAGGTTTATTTCGGAGCAGGCTACAATTCACTAAATGGAAATGAACTTTGGGCAACAGATGGCACAACTATTAATACAAATCTTTTTAAAGATATATACCATAAATTTTCCGGAATGACTGATTTCTATGACTCCGCCAAACTTGGGAATAAACTCATTTACACCGGCAGAAATGGAACTGAAAACAATGGCGGACCGTGCGTAACGGACGGAACTGTTACTGGCACACGTGCTATCAATACGGGGAATGTTTCATTGTTTACAAGTGCAGGGTTTAGGGGAGCATCTTACACAAAAGCGGGTAATTATGTGTTTTTTAGGGCTGGAAATTCCGCCAATGGTTACGAAATCTGGAAAACTGATGGAACTGATGCCAATACATCGATAGTAAAAGACATAAAACCAGGAAACGGCAGCAGTATTTCCGAATATACTCTATTTACAGAATTTAACGGCATATTTTATTTTATGGCTGATAATGGAACGCATGGTAATGAATTATGGCGAAGTGACGGGACAAGCTCTGGAACCTACATGGTAAAAGACATTAATGTCGGAACTGGTCATGCGTTTAACGGACTTTCAAATTTATATTATAACAGTCCTTCCTATTTAAATGAAAATTGTTTCGCAGTACTCAATGGATTCCTTTATTTTACAGCAGATGATGGAACTGACAATTCAGTCTGGAAAACTGATGGTACTGCAGCCGGAACCATAAAGGTCATTACAATCCCAGCCAGCGGGGTTTTTGATAACAGAAGGGTAGTAATTAATGCTTCAAATAATAAAATCTTTTTTAAAACCAATACAACCAATTCCTCTTATGGCAATAACAGCATATGGTCATCTGACGGGACACAGTCAGGAACAACCTTTTTATACCATACTAATATAACTGGTCCAACACAATTCAAACAAAACATAATACACAACAATACTCTTTATTTTAGTGTATATGGCAATAATGGTCACGCCTTAATGAAATCTGACGGAACCCTTGCCGGAACAGCTGTTGTAATAGAAAATATTACTACCCAGGAAACATTTAACTCATTGTATTCTTGTGGAAATTTTGTATACTTCAGTATTGGTCCACAAGGGCTTTACGGCAAAGAATTATGGAGAACCGATGGAACAACCGCTGGTACGTTGCAACTTGGTGATGTAGGCACTACACTTGAAAACTTTATTTATTGCAATACATGCATTCAAAATAATTTATTATTCAAAAAAGAAAACCTTAATGAAGATAAAATTTATTACGTAAATGGAAATTCAATTGATGCAAACAGTTATCTGACAACTAATATTATCAACGGAGAAGATTTTGGTCAGGTAGGCTATTTTGATTACTCAAATTTTTATAATTTAAATAATAAGTTGCTTTTTGCTGCAAACAAAGAATACGCAGGGACGGAACTTTACTATTCAGATTTTAATTTCAGTACTTTGGATATTGAAGATTTTGAAAACGCAAATATTAAAAGTTACTTGGTAGTATATCCTAATCCCGCAAAAAACAGTATTAATTTTAAAGTACAGAATGGAGAAACTGTTTTAAGGGCAAGCGTTTATGATTTGCTGGGGAAAAGGATTTTTTCATCGGATATAATTAGTAATGAATTGGAATTATCAGGAATTGGGAACGGCATTTACCTGCTTAGTGTTATCACTGACAAATCCCAATACAGTCATAAAATAGTTATAAAGAAATAATATAATCCTGTGAGAAAAAACATTCAACATATAAAACTCGAATCCATTGTCACACTGAGTGCAATCGAAGGGCAAAACTCGTTACCATTCCTCACCGCCGAAGGCATTGAACTAAAACCAACATATGTCAAAGAAGACATTGAAAACTTGGAACACATCGGTTTTGGAGCAGGTTTTGCCCCTAACCTTCGCGGTCCTTACGGAACAATGTACGTGCGTCGTCCGTGGACTATCCGTCAATATGCCGGCTTTTCAACGGCTGAGGAAAGTAATGCTTTTTACAGACGAAACTTAGCAGCAGGACAAAAAGGATTGTCCGTTGCTTTCGATTTAGCTACGCACCGTGGTTATGGTTCAGATCATGAAAGAGTGGTTGGCGATGTTGGAAAAGCTGGAGTCGCGATTGATTCGGTTGAAGATATGAAAGTCTTATTCGACCAAATTCCGTTAGATGAAATGTCAGTTTCCATGACCATGAACGGAGCTGTTCTGCCCATAATGGCGTTCTATATTGTCGCTGCCGAAGAACAAGGTGTTACTGTCGATAAACTTTCGGGAACAATACAAAATGATATTTTGAAGGAATTCATGGTGCGAAATACCTACATTTATCCGCCCATGCCTTCGATGAAAATTATTGCTGATATTTTTGAATATACGAGTAAGAAAATGCCAAAGTTCAACTCGATTTCTATTTCGGGTTATCACATGCAAGAAGCCGGAGCTACTGCCGATATTGAATTGGCCTATACTTTAGCAGATGGTTTAGAATACATCAGAACAGGTTTGGCAACCGGAATGAAAATTGACGAGTTCGCTCCCCGCCTATCGTTTTTTTGGGCCATTGGAATGAACCATTTTATGGAAATCGCTAAGATGCGCGCTGCAAGAATGTTGTGGGCAAAACTTCTCAAACAATTCAATCCACAAGATGAAAAATCTTTGGCTTTGAGAACGCACTGTCAGACTTCGGGTTGGAGTTTAACCGAACAAGATCCGTTTAATAATGTGGCTCGAACCGCTATTGAAGCTACTGCAGCGGCATTCGGCGGAACACAATCTTTACATACCAATGCCTTGGATGAAGCAATTGCATTGCCAACCGATTTCTCTGCACGAATTGCGCGTAACACTCAGATATTTTTACAGGAAGAAACTAAGATTACGAAGACTGTTGACCCTTGGGCTGGCAGTTATTATGTAGAAAAACTTACGGCTGAGATTACCGAAAAAGCTTGGGCATTAATTCAGGAAGTAGAAGAATTAGGCGGAATGACGAAAGCTATTGAAGCCGGAATTCCGAAACTGCGTATTGAAGAAGCTGCGGCGCGTAAACAAGCCCGTATTGACAGCAGTCAAGATATTATTGTTGGGGTGAACAAATACCGATTGGATAAAGAAGATCCGTTGCATATTTTGGATGTCGATAACCAAATGGTGCGCAAGCAACAAATAGAACAACTCGAACATATTAAAGCAACACGCGATACCGAAAAAGTAAGAGCATGTCTGGCAAAATTAACCGCTTGTGCTGAGGCTTCCATGAATAATTCAACAGGTCCTGATAGTCATCAGGATGAAAATTTGTTATCTTTAGCCGTAGAAGCTGCCCGAAACAGAGCCACATTAGGAGAAATCAGTGATGCACTCGAAGCAATTTTTGGCAGATACAAAGCACAAATCAGATCCTTCAGCGGCGTGTATAGCAAAGAAATAAAAAACGATAAAAGCTTCGAAAAAGCAAAACAACTAGCCGATGCCTTCGCAGTTAAAGAAGGGCGTCGTCCTCGTATTATGATTGCCAAAATGGGACAAGACGGTCACGACCGTGGTGCCAAAGTAGTAGCAACAGGATATGCTGATGTTGGTTTTGATGTTGATATAGGACCGCTATTTCAAACCCCAGCCGAAGCTGCAAAACAAGCGGTTGAAAACGACGTGCACATCTTAGGCGTTTCCTCCTTAGCTGCCGGACATAAAACTCTTGTTCCCCAAGTAATTGAAGAATTAAAAAAATACGGTCGCGAAGATATTATGGTAATTGTTGGCGGAGTAATCCCATCACAAGATTACCAATTCCTTTTTGATGCCGGAGCCGTTGCCGTTTTTGGTCCTGGGACTAAGATAGCTGAAGCGGCGATTAATATTTTGGAGGTATTGTTGCAGGAGTAAATCTGATAGGTTTAGACAATTTCAATTTCTTATATTTGAAAAAAAACAATGAGAAAAATATATTGTGTTGCAGTTTTATTATTTGCCTTTACCCTTACGGCGCAAAATGCCAACCGCTACTACCCTTCTCTGAAGAATTTGCTTTCTGACACTATGGATAAGCAGATTTCTAACGATTTTTATTTCTATGACACTTGGATCAGGAATGTTGTACAGTCTGTATTTTATAAAGACCTACAGCATAGTGCAAGCAGAAATGGTGACGCTTCCTTTGATAGTATGGGATTGCTGTTCAAAAGGCAAAATACCTTTACGCTCGGAAACTCCGGAATAGAATTGATAATAAACAAAGATAAACCTGATTTCTCTGTACCAGTTAACATTCAAATTGAGCAAAAACATCCGATACTCGCCTATGAGAGAAGCTTTGATGCCAATTCTTACGATCCGAAAAACTTTAAGCAGAAATATGAACTTGGGCTAACCATTTTCAATCTTTCCGAAGTACAAGTGTTAGCAGAATTCCTCAACGGGTTTGTCAGCACTAAAAAAGATAAAAAAATAACGGCAGTGCAGCAACTGATTCTTGATTTAAAAAAGGAAGCTAAAATAAAAATCACAGTTGATGAGAAAACTGAAAAATCACTACTAAAGACCATTGCTAATCAGGTTTACCAGCAAAGCAACAAATATGTTTCGACGGTACTTTACGATATTTATATAAAGAATAAGGACACCAAAAAGGAAACTCAAATGTTTGGAAATTTCTTTGCAAAGTACAACCGTAATGCTTCCGAATATATAGATAAAGTTGTGGCTTATCACGCAAATATTGCCATTCCTAAAACCGAAATCAGTGTCATGATTCCTAAAGAAGTTATTCACGTTTTTACCCTTGACCCAAATACTAATGCTACAGTAAATGCCGAGAAAAGTCTTGAAGTACTTCCCCGTTTGATAGAAATGAAAACTATCCAGACCGTTAAAAAGAAGTGTGTCGAGTTTACTCTCACTCTTGCCAAGACTACTAACCCTGCATCGTTTAAGGTGCTTCAGGAGATACCGCTCAACAAACATGCTTTTCTAACAAATGACAAAAGAAGCTTAACGAAATATAAAGTTTCCGATATACAAAAACTGATTCTTTCTGTGTCCGAAAATGAGATTACTGTGGATATGATTGTAAAAATGGAAAATGGCGACTGGAATGTTACTATAATGAGGCAGGATTTTAAAATGAATTAATAGAGTTGACATCTTTTTCTCACTTGTCATTTCGACAAAGGAGCACTCAAACAACGATTATAAAAAAACACCAGCCGCTTAGCTGGTGTTTCTTCTTCAACAATCATCTACTGCGAACCCAACTTAATTAATTACAAGCTCAGCCAAATTTTGGTTTTCTTTTACTTTCCCCAACTGAATGGTTTGTAACGTCCTTTCGGTTTTGCCATTTTGAGTTTTATAAATCTCAACCATCACCGTTGCCGGACCATTTTCTGTTAAAGCACTTTCACCAAAGTAATTAGTTTTAATAATATAGGTTCCTTTGGCAGGATTACGCAATAAATACTGCTCCGGACCATATCCTTGAGTAAAATCCTTAGAAAATCTAGCTCCAGCTTGCGTATCACGATGTCCATAGTAACATTCTTCCCCGGTTGGTTCTACCACATGCAAATCAATATCCGTATCCATTTGATTCCAGTTTAAAATAATACGAACCGCTACAGGCATCTTGGTCAGATACTTTTTAGCTAACTTATCCGTTTTGATTCCTTTGTGTTCAGAAGTAATTCGGTTAATATCCATCAAAATAATATCTTCAACACCTTCATATTGACCTCGCATTTCACCATAATAATTAACTTCTAATCCTTTTATCAATTCATCAAAAGCCTGTTGATACATTTTGTTGTCTTCCAATGTCAATGCTAAATCTCTATGCGCCTGAGGTTCTTGAATTCTCCAAACAGCAACCTGATTAGCAGTATATAACGCATCATCATAAGCCTCCCACTGGCGTAAAACATAAGTCAACGATTTATACAACTGATGATTTTCTAGTCCTAAATCGGCTATATTACTAATTACCAATAATGCCATAGCTTTATTATTGTTGTCATAAAAATAAGTGGCAACATCAAAATAAAAACTTGGATTGGTTTCCTGTCCTTCACGCAAATCCAAATACAATTGATATTTTTTATCTGCTGGAGCTGCTGCTAAAGCTTTTAAATACAGTCGGTCCGGACTCCATTTTGTGACTTTAACGGCATTAGAGTCAAAGAAACCGTTACCACTGGTATTTCCTGGTGCACCATTTGCTGCAGTAATTTGTAATCCGGGTACTTGCCCTTGAAGTGCCTGATTAAGAGAAGTATTACCTCGAATTCTAACGGTTTGAGAACTAACAACAGTAGTTGCTGATGTTACCGATTTCTTCATCACTTCTTTGTCATCAGCTTCTTCTTTTGCAGCATTCCGTGATTCCCGTGAATAACCCTGAACCACAACTTCGGCCAATTGCGCACTGTTATGTTGCAAAATACTGTTAAAATTCGCACTGTTGTTAATTGTAAATAGTTGATCATTCATACCTACAAACGACACAATTACTACCTCTCCAACATTAGCCTGAATCGTATATTTACCATCAAGATCAGTTTGCGTTCCACGAGTTGTACCTCTAACTACCACATTGGCGCCAGGTAACGGACCGCTTAGATCCATCACAACTCCAGTAATAGTACCAGGAGTTTTATTAACTCCTGTTGCCACTACTCCTACTGTAGTATTTGTACCTCTATTACGCCGGTGTTTTGGTTTTGGTTGCGGCTTCGGTTTTACTGGACTGTATTTAATATCTTTATTCCACCAAGCCAACAACGTTTGATAATAATTTGCTACGTTTTCCCAATTACTATATTTTTTTGCTTGTGCAGCCGCAATTTGTTGCTTCAGTAATCTATCAAACTCAGGACGCAATTCAGCCGGAGGAACAATATCATACTGAATATAATCGCTTAAATTTTCAAGAACAATTAACGAGGTATTATTGGTAATAATGCCATATTTTTTGCCCAGTCCTTCTATTTCATCTGCATTTTGTTTATACTGCAATCCCAAGTTGGCAAGCTTCTTTTGAGCCCAAAGCTTCTCAATACTAACTTCAGAAGTTGCTTGTATATTGGCGTCTATTGTAAACGTCTTTTCGAATGATGGAGTTTCATCGTAACCAAAAAGTAAGGTGACCTCTTGTTGCTCTTTTAATGAAATTCCGGCAACACTAAAACTTCCTAAAACTGCAGTTCCCGCCATTGGATACAAATCGATAACCAAATAATTATTTTTAACCCCAAGAAATTTTAACGGTTGAAAAACTAATTTATTCAAAGCATCTACTACAGTCAATTCATTCAAATTAACAAACGCTCCTCCTGTTTTTATTGCAGTATAGTTTAGGAACGCGTAATCACAAGAAACCACTGAAGATATGGTATACACTGGCTTTTTAGTATCAGCCAAAACATTAGAACTTAAGGACGATAACCCATCGGTAAAAAATAAATACTCATCATGTGCGGGCAATTTAATTTTAGAAAAACGAGTTCCACCGTCATAGATTGTTTTTTCAAGAGTAGATTTCAAAGCTTCCCATTTGCCATTCTTAATACTGTAAGTTGTTTTTTTATCAAACGTATATCCTGACAAATAGAGTGTAACTTCAACCGTGTTCAAACCTTTCAAATACGCATCTAACACCTCCAATTCCTTTTTTAAATCACGTTTGCGGCAACTCAACGAGTTATCCCAAATCAAGCCAATATTTTTTGGATTTTTCTTCTGTCGATTAGAATCCGCAACAATAGTTGTAGCATAAAAATAATGTTGATTGTTTTGAGATTGTACAATTACAGCCGGAATATCGGAACGAACCGGAATTGAAATCACCAGTTTATCTTTAAGTCGATAGTGCTTCCTTTTAATACTAGCCTGATACTGCTGATTCATTTGTTCTAACGGAATAACACCTTCCTCTATTGAAACTTGTGGCGTCGCTGCAGCACCAACAATGGCAACATTCAGTTCAAATACATCCAATTCTTGTGAATAACTGCTCACCATTTGATACCCAAAATGCGTTGCATCTAAACTGTTTAATTCTTGTTCGTAACCAATGATAACAATACGCTCTTTGCCCGGCATCAACGGATAGATTCGGGTTCTGAAATTATTGCCTTCCACTTTTTCCAATAATCCTGGATCAACTCGCCTGTGCTCGATGGCTTCAAAAACTTGTTTGCCTTTGTTTTTATCTACCGGAACAGCTTCCCGCATTTTTCCATTGATATCAATTGCATATCGTGAAACCGAAACATCTTCCGGCAACGGAAATAATAATTCCGCTTCCATTTGACGGTTCGTTCCGTTAAAAAAGTGCATTTCAGATGTGGTATAAGCAATATTACCTACAACTTTCACACTTACCTTCATTTGACTCATTCTAACTAAAGCGGAGTCTTTCCCTTTAACAGTTAATTGTGGATTTTGTGCTTGCATCCAAAAAGAAATACAAACGAACAGACTTAAAATTGAGCTTTTCATGAGATTAGATTTTAGTTTCTTTGCCGAAACAGTTATGCTTTTAAAGAGCAGTATTTGTAACAAAAGGTTGGGATAGCATTTAATCTTTTTTAAGAATTAGCATGATTGTATTTTAATTATTTAGTTTTCAATAAATTAACTTTAGCATTTACCGAAAAAAAAATGTTTACGATCAATCTAATAGATTTGCACCGTTTTTCACAGCGTTCATTACCTAATTATAATAGTTCACTACAAAAGTTTCCTTTTAGGATATACTGCTTGCTCGTCCTAGTGCCATTTTGAATGGTACTATCCCGTTGACCTGCTTAAAATTTTTAATCACATCAATTGAAGTTCAACAATTTATTATTACATTTATAATCCCTTGTCTTGTAACCTCTATAAAGTATAAACCATTAAATCAACCATTATATGAAAAACAAGATTTTTAACAGTATCGTTTTTTTAGCGATTGTATCTTTTGCAATTGGATGTAAGCCAAAAACTGAAGATGTCATTATTGACAAAGAACAAATCAAAAATGAAATTCAAGCCATAGAAAATAAAATGGCCGAAAGATACAATAATCGTGATTTATCTGGAGAGGATTATTATGCACAAGATGCCGTTAGCTTTTCACAAAACAAACCTCCACTTGAAGGTAAAGCAGCCATTGACAAATCTATTAAAGATGATTTATTAAGTTTTCAAAAGGGACATCAAATTGCATTTGTAGTTAATGAGGTATTTCCTTCTCCTAGTGGAAATCAAGTAGTAGAAATTGGAAGTTACAGAGTTTCAGATTCTTCTTCAACAGCAATTTACACCGGAAATTTCATGGCTGTTTTTGAAAAAAGAGAAGGCAAATATTATTGCATAAGAGATATGGCGGCATCTGATAGACCAAAAATAGAAATTGCAAAGCCAGATGAAAAAATGCCCAATTAAAAAATAATACAACGAAACAGTATTACTTGAAAGCACTTTATTTTAAAAGTGCTTTTTTTGTACTTTTAAATTTCTAAAAAAGTATATGTCAAAGCTCCCAAATATAACCACTAGCATTTTTACTATTATGTCGCAACTGGCGAACGAGTACAATGCAATTAACCTTTCACAAGGTTTTCCAAATTTTCCTGTCGATAAACGTTTGACTGATACAATCTCCCGATTGGCGAACGAAAACGTACATCAATATACGCCCATGAGCGGTTATCCGCCACTTTTAGACAAAATCGCCAAACTCACACAACAGTCGTATCAAAGAATGGTGAACCCAAAAGACGAAATCCTCGTTACAGCCGGAGCTACGCAAGGTATTTTCGCAACGATTCAGGCTTTGATTAACCAAAATGATGAAGTAGTAATTTTGGATCCAAGTTATGATTGTTATGAAGCGCCTATTTTATTAAGCAATGCTAAACCAGTTCGAGTTTCGCTCAACGATGATTTTATGCCAGACTGGGAAACAATAAATCATGTAATTAATGCGAAAACTAAACTTATAATTATTAATAATCCCCACAATCCAGCTGGAAAGAATTGGAGGGAGAATGATTTTATTCAACTTGAAAAACTCATTGACGCTTTCCCTAACCTACTGGTACTTTCTGACGAAGTTTATGAATACATCACATTCGAACAAAAACATATTTCGGTGCACCACCGTCCAAAATTATGGAACCGTAGCATTAGCGTTTCTTCCTTTGGAAAATCGTTTCATATTACAGGCTGGAAAATTGGTTACGTTATCGCGCCTGAGCATCTTATGAAAGAAATCAAAAAAGTTCATCAGTTTCTAGTTTTTAGTGTCAATAGTATTTCTCAGATCGCCATTTGTGACTATTTAGATGTTGTTGATGTTACTAGTTTGGCTAATTTCTACCAGCAAAAAAGAGATTTTTTTCGCGGTTTGTTAAAGCAAACTCAACTCGATTTACTGCCTTGCGAAGGAACTTATTTTCAGGTTGCCTCTTATAAAAACATTTCTGATCAAGATGATTTGAGTTTTACCAAACGTTTGGTCACCGAATTTGGCGTTGCGGCTATTCCAATATCTTCATTTTATGCTGATAAAAAAGATACTAAATGCATCCGTTTTTGCTTTGCAAAAGATGATGCAACGCTGATTCAAGCTGCAGAAAGACTGAAGAAATTATAAATAAAAAACTGTATACTCGTTGTACACCCTTAATCTTAGGATTGACAATAAAAAGTTTTAATTTTGGCCTATGAATTGTTTTCAACGAATTTTATTTTCTGTAATGGTATTGTGTTCCCTAAAGGGCTATACATCGCCTTCGAAAAATCCGCTGATGCAAAAAGGCTGGGCCGAACTCGTTAAAGACAATGATAATGAAGCTTTCAGATACTTCTGGGAAGCACTCGAAAAAGCCAAGAAAGAAAAAAACACTGCCGATAAAGCAGAATCTTTATTGTATTTAGGAATCTGTTCTTATGGTTCTAGCCTGGAAAAAGGTTTACAGTATGTTACCAAATCGCTTGACGAATACAAAAAACTCGAAAAATCAAATCCCGAAAAAGCACATAGTGGTCGTTACAAATGCTTTCAATTAATTAGCACCATTTATGCACGTCAGAAAAAGTATGACGAAGCATTAAAATTAAGTTCTGAAGTAATTGCCGAGTTAAAAGACAGAAACGATACATCGGGAACACTTGGTTTAGCATACAATAGCCTAGGATTTTTAAGCGAAGTTAGAAAAGAAAAAGCTGAAGCAGAAGCTTATTATACCTTGGCTTTACGTGAATTTGAACGAGCTAATAACGTTGCCTATTTGCCAACTTCCTACTGCCGATTAGGAGAAATTGCAAAAGATAAAAATGAACAAGATGTTAGTCTAAAGTATTTCAAAAAGGCAATGGCTCTAGCCAAAAGCTCAGAAAACAAGCAAGCCCAGGTTACATCACTAATTGCAATGGGAAATTGGTACATGAAGTTTGAAAATGATTTGCTTCAAACTGAAAACTATTTCAACAAGGCTCGACTTATTTCGACTCAACTTTCAGATAAAACTTTTGAAATCAAGGCGCTAGAATCTTTGATTGAACTAAAAAAACAAGAAGAAAATTTTCAGGAAGTTAGTCAGTTGCAACAGCAGATAATTGCAGTTAAAGACCTATTTTACTCGTTCGAGAGAGAACAAATCGTAAAAAGTTTAGAAGTACAATTCGATGTATCGGAGAAAAATAGAAAGCTCAAATTGATATCCGCAGAGAAAGAAGTTTCAACAATGACGAACTACTTTCTACTTGCGCTTTTGTTTTTATTGATTCTTGTCTTTACCATTATATATCTGTTTTTGAATCGAATTAATAAAAGAGATAAACAACTCTTGAAAACTAAAGAAGAATTAGTCTTATTGCTGGAAGAGCAAAAACAGTTCAAAGAACAACAATTTCAAAACGATTTGGAATTTAAAGAAAGTCAACTAAGTGCTATCACGATTCAAATGTTAGAAAAAAATGAATTGCTTGACGAAATCAAGACAATTCTAAATAAGAAAGAACCAACATCTGAAACAGAAATAAAAAAAATAGTGTCAAAATACACCATTCAAGATAACAACTGGAAAGATTTCGACACCTATTTTGAAAGTGTCAATAAAAACTTTTACACACGACTACAAAATAAATATCCAGACATCAGTTCCAATGATTTAAAAATTTGCGCCCTAATCAAATTGAATCTATCTATTAAAGAGATGGCGTCTATCCTTAATATTTCTCCAGACAGCGTTAAAACCGCGCGTCATCGCTTACGCAAAAAACTACAATTAAATACTGAAGATAACTTGACTGATTTCATTCGTACTTTTTAAAAGTTCAAAAGTTCTTTGCCGCTACTCTAAAAGTGAAATCAAATAGCATTTAGGATCAAAAATTGGATCGAAGTTCCTATTCTTAGATACAGTTTGTTTGTTTTCCAAATAATTAGTTTTATATATTTACTAAAAATTATAAACTTATGAATTTCTCAGCAAAAATGTTGCGCGATGATGCGTTATCCGATAAAGTAATTGTAGTAACTGGTGGCGGAAGCGGATTAGGCAAAGCCATGACCAAATATTTTCTTGAATTGGGTGCTAAAGTTGCCATTTCCTCGCGCGATTTGGAAAAATTAAAAACTACTGCAGCCGAATTGGAAAAAGAAACTGGCGGAACGTGTCTTCCAATTCAGTGTGATGTTCGTCAGTACGATCAAGTTGAAGCCATGTTGGCAAAAGTATTGGAAACATTCGGCAAGGTAGATGTATTACTTAACAATGCAGCTGGAAACTTCATTTCCCCTACCGAAAGATTGTCGGCGAATGCTTTTGATACGATTATTGACATCGTTCTAAAAGGATCTAAAAACTGCACATTGGCCTTCGGAAAACATTGGATAGAAACAAAACAAACCAATTGTAATGTACTGAATATCGTAACCACTTATGCGTGGACAGGTTCGGGTTACGTTGTACCAAGTGCCACTGCAAAAGCTGGAGTTCTTGCGATGACACGCAGTTTAGCTGTAGAATGGGCAAAATATGGTATCCGAATGAACGCCATTGCTCCGGGACCATTTCCAACAAAAGGCGCTTGGGACAGATTACTTCCGGGTGATTTGGCTGAAAAGTTTGATATGGCTAAGAAAGTCCCGCTAAAACGGGTTGGCGACCATCAAGAATTAGCCAATTTAGCCGCTTATTTAGTTTCCGATTTCTCTGCCTATATCAACGGAGAAGTTATAGTAATTGATGGTGGTGAATGGTTGCAAGGTGCTGGACAGTTTAACATCTTAGAGAAAATTCCGCAGGAAATGTGGGATATGTTAGAAGCGATGATTAAAAATAAAGGCAATAAATAAAGTGGTCCGTATTCAGTATTTAGTAGGCAGTAAAAGTACCTAAAAACTCCTTTTTGTAAATTACTGAGATTTGTAAAATTCTTTAAAACAAACAACTGAATACTGCAGACTAAGCACGGAACAAGACTCTTAAAACTTTACAAGAATGTTAACAAAATTACGTTGGCAAAGCCATAAATAATTGTATTTTTACGGCTCTAAATTTTAAAAAATTAAATGGGTAAAATCATTGCTATTGCCAATCAAAAAGGTGGTGTTGGAAAAACAACAACTTCTGTAAACCTTGCAGCATCACTGGGAGTTTTAGAAAAAAAAGTGTTGTTAATAGATGCTGATCCGCAGGCTAATGCGAGTTCGGGTTTGGGTATCGACGTGGAAAATGTAGCTATCGGAACATATCAAATTCTAGAACATAGCAATACGCCAGCAGAAGCTGTAATTCCTTGCAGTGCGCCCAATGTTTGGGTTATTCCTTCACACATAGATTTGGTAGCCATTGAAATAGAATTGGTTGACAAAGAAAACCGCGAATACATGCTTAAACAGGCATTGGAGAGCATCAAAGATGACTATGATTATATCATAATTGATTGCGCGCCGTCTTTAGGTTTGTTAACATTAAATGCTTTAACCGCTGCTGATAGTGTAGTTATCCCAATTCAATGTGAATATTTTGCACTTGAGGGTTTAGGAAAACTTTTAAACACTATCAAAAGTGTTCAAAAAATTCATAATCCTGACTTAGATATTGAGGGACTTTTATTAACGATGTTTGACTCGCGTTTGCGATTGTCTAATCAAGTTGTAGAAGAAGTTCAGAAGCATTTCAACGATATGGTATTTAAAACAATTATCCAGCGAAATGTCAAACTTAGTGAAGCGCCAAGCTTTGGTGAAAGTATCATTAACTTTGATGCAACGAGCAAAGGCGCCAGTAACTATCTTAGTTTGGCCAACGAAATTATCAAAAAAAACAGTAAGTAAGCTATGGCCAAAGCTATAAAAAAACAAGCATTAGGAAGAGGTTTATCGGCCTTATTAAAAGATCCTGACAATGATATTCAATCGATGAATGATAAAAATGCCGACAAAGTTGTGGGCAATATTATCGAATTGGATATTGATGCTATTGCAATTAATCCGTTTCAACCGAGAACTAATTTTAATGAAGAATCGTTACAGGAATTAGCTTCTTCTATTAAGGAATTAGGACTTATTCAGCCAATTACAGTCCGTAAATTAGACTTCAATAAATACCAGTTAATTTCGGGAGAAAGACGTTTGCGTGCTTCCAAATTAGTTGGTTTAACTACAGTTCCGGCTTACATCCGAATAGCGAACGACAACGAGTCATTAATCATGGCTTTGGTAGAAAATATTCAGCGTCACGATTTAGATCCTATTGAAATTGCCCTTTCATATCAAAGATTAATCGATGAGATTCAATTGACTCAGGAACAAATGAGTGATCGTGTTGGAAAAAAACGTTCTACAATCGCCAACTATTTAAGATTACTAAAGCTAGACCCGATTATTCAAACCGGAATTAGAGATGGATTTATTAGTATGGGACACGGTCGTGCAATAATTAACATTGAAGACCAAGACGTTCAAACTGATATTTATCAAAAAATTGTAAGCCAAAATCTTTCTGTTCGTGAAACAGAAGCATTGGTAAAAAATTATCAAGAAAGTATCAAACCATCACTTATTGCAAAAGTTAAAAAAGCATCGACGTTTGAAGTAGGTGAAGAGCAGCAAAAAGCCATTACCAATTTCTTTAGTTCAAAAATAGAGGTAAAAGTAGCCGGAAACGGTAAAGGAAAAATTACGATTCCGTTTCACTCTGAAGAGGATTTCAATCGCATTATCAAATTAATCAAAGGATAGTGACTAAAATTTTCTACATAGCACTGTTTACTTTTTTACTGGGAAATCACACTGCTTTTTCTCAGCAAATTGATACCGCTATTGTGGCAAAAGATACGATCAAGTTAAAAGAAATTGATCCGCTGCGACCTTCTAAAGCAGCATTTTATTCTGCTATCTTGCCCGGATTGGGTCAAGCCTACAACAAAAAATATTGGAAAATTCCGCTTGTGTATGGCGCCATTGGAACGAGTCTATATTTTTATATCGACAACAATAAAAAATACCACAATTATCGTGATGCATACAAACAGCGATTACTGGGTCTTCCAGATAAATATGATTATCTCGACGATTCTAGACTGATTGCTGCCCAGCGATTTTATCAACGAAATAGAGATTTGTCGCTTCTTGTAACTGTTGGTTTCTACATTTTAAATATTGTCGACGCCAACGTCGATGCGCATTTAATTCAGTTTAATGTTAGCGACAAATTATCATTCCAACCAGAAGTATATACCAACGAATTCAACTACAAGCCTAATTTAGGTCTAACCTTTAATTACAAATTCTAAATGAAAATTGCATTATTAGGATATGGAAAAATGGGTAAAGTAATTGAAAAAATTGCTCTAGAGAGAGGTCATGAAATAATATTAAAGAAAGAGGACGGCACTACTTACGACGGTTTGTCGACTGCCAATGTCGCTATTGATTTCAGTGCGCCGAATGTTGCCGTTCAAAATATATCTACCGCTATAAACGCTGGGATTCCAGTAGTTTCTGGAACTACAGGTTGGCTTGAAAATTACCAGGAGATTGTAAAACTTTGTAATGATAAGGAGGCTGCTTTTCTGTATGGTTCTAACTTTAGTCTGGGTGTAAATGTATTCTTTGAACTTAATGATTATCTAGCAAAAATGATGGCCAAATTCAAACAGTACAATGTTTCAGTGGAAGAAATTCATCATACACAAAAGTTAGATAAACCAAGCGGAACTGCAATTTCATTGGCTAGTGCTATCATCAATCATTCTGATAAAAATAATTGGGCAATTGAAAAACCAAAAGAGGATGATGTTTTTATAGATGTAAAACGAACGGATGATGTTCCGGGAACTCACAGCGTTTTTTATAGTTCGGAAGTAGACTTTATTGAAATAAAGCACGTTGCTCACAACCGCGAAGGTTTTGCTCTTGGAGCCGTTATTGCCGCCGAATGGATTATTGGTAAAAAAGGTGTTTTTTCGATGAAAGACGTTTTAGATTTACATAAATAAATAGTAAAGCTGTAACAAATTAAATAATTGTTAAACTTATACGCTCATAAACTTTTAAACTCAACATCATGTCATTATATCAATGGTTTATATTCTTCTTAATCGTTCAAATCATTCACGGTCTAGGTACCTGGAAATTGTACCAAAAAGCTGGACGAAAACCTTTAGAAGCTTTTATTCCGGTATACAATTCCATTGTTTTGATGAAAATTATAAACCGTCCGACTTGGTGGACTATTTTGTTGTTTATTCCGGTGATCAACCTAATTATGTTCCCAGTCGTATGGGTCGAAACATTAAGAAGTTTTGGTAAAAATACTACTGCAGATACTTGGTTAGGTATTTTTACTTTTGGTTTTTACATTTATTACATCAATTATACACAAGATGTTAAACACCTATCCGATCGCAGTTTAGTCGCAAAAACAAAGACCGGAGACACTGTTAGTTCGTTACTTTTTGCCATAGTTGTAGCTACTTTGGTTCATACATACGTGATGCAACCCTACACTATTCCATCATCTTCTTTAGAAAAATCATTATTGATTGGGGATTTCCTATTCGTAAGTAAGTTCCATTACGGTGCACGAGTGCCAATGACATCTGTCGCTGCGCCAATGGTTCATGATACAATTCCATTAATACATGCAAAATCATACCTATATGATGATAACAATCCTGAATCCTGGAAGAACAAATTACAGCTTCCCTACTTAAGATTTCCGGGTTTTGAAAAGATTGAAAATAGTGATATTGTGGTTTTCAACTGGCCACGAGACACACTATTTCACATGTACAAGCCCGCGGATCGAAGATACAGTAAGCCCATCGATAAAAAAACCAATTATGTAAAACGCTGTGTCGGAATTGCAGGTGACAGTCTTCAACTTAAAAATGGCGATGTATATATCAACGGAAAATTATTAATTCTTCCAGAACGAGCAAGACCACAATTTTCTTATAACGTCCAACTTAAAAATAGTAATGATGAGACATTTTTACAGCAAAATGAGATAAAAGAATACAATTATGTATTTAAAATGGAACGTAAACTTTGGGATAATGCTGTAGTCAGACAGTTTTTAAGTGATGAGCGAGTACGAGTTTCGGAAGTCTCAAGAGACTCTGCAAATGTTTACTTTAACGGAGCTGCGATTACGGCTGATGTATTTAAAAAATTAAATTTAGGTATCGGTTATTACCAAGCAAATTTAACGGTACAAAAAGCGGACTTATTAAAGAATGATCCAAATGTTGCGTCCGTAACTAAATTTATTAAAACTGGAGTAGAAGATGGAATTTATCCTGATCCTGCTGACGGAACTCCCACAACTTTGAACAACTGGAACAGTGATAATTTTGGTCCAATTTATATTCCAAAAGCCGGAGCTACTATTAGGTTAGATTTAAAATCATTACCGCTTTATAAAATTATTATTAGTGAATATGAAGGCAATAAATTAGAAGTAACTGGAAATGACATCATAATAAACGGCAAGAAAACCACGTCCTATACTTTCAAGCAGGATTACTATTGGATGATGGGAGATAACAGAAACAACTCATTAGACGCACGTTATTTTGGTTACACTCCAGAAAATCACATCGTTGGAAAGCCCGTTTTTATTTGGATGAGCTGGGATTCGAATGGCAAAGGTCTTAACAAAATTCGTTGGGAACGATTATTTACTACCGTGGGTGGCGACGGACAGCCTCAATCGTATTTCAAGTATTTCCTTTTTTTACTGGCCTTATACTTTGTTGTCGATTATTTTTGGAAAAAAAGAAAGAACGGTTAATTTGTTAATGCGGTTATTCGGTTATTCGATTTCTTCAAATAATACTTCCCTCTAATAAGCAAAAAAGTAACACTATGTATATATTTTGTTTTGAAAAATTAGAAGTTTGGATTGAAGCAAAAAACTTTTCAAAGAATATACATACGATAACTTCAAAATTTCCAGAAACAGCAAAACTTGTATTAATTTCACAATTAAGAACAGTATCAAGATCTGTAGCATCAAATATTGCTG
>Ga0105047_10005070_pt1 | contig 22764 bp, 20 predicted proteins | sample MAT04_FD_78384 | JGI IMG/M metagenome (GOLD analysis project Ga0105047, IMG submission 78384) | Freshwater microbial communities from Lake Fryxell liftoff mats and glacier meltwater in Antarctica - MAT-04 (megahit assembly) | ecosystem: Environmental > Aquatic > Freshwater > Ice > Liftoff... | reverse complement strand
TATCGCCCGACCATTCCTCGTCAGGCGCATTCGGGCTGTAATCGATCGGCGCAAAAGCCAGTTCATTCAGCCAGCCCATGATATGTCCTTCGGCATTGACATAACCCGCAGCTTCACTTGAACCCAGCGCAATTCCCAAAACCGCATTGTCTTCAATCGACATGGAGCCAGCCAGCGCGGTCACGTCGCCATCATTGATCACTTCGAGCGGCACACCCATCTCCTCGCGAATGCGCAGCAACATATTTTTGATCTCGCCAAATTTTTCCTGCGGAATTCCGCGAAACAACGAAGCCACCATCGGACGGTTGTCAATATAGATGCCCGCAGAACTTCCACCAATCGCATCCACGCGCGGCATTTTGCTCGCGGCAGTTTTCAACGCAGTCATGATCTCGCGGTAATGATATTCGGGGTCGGTGTTTTGGCGCGGCTCCCAGATTACCTCTTCGCTGTAGATCGGAACGCCGTTTACAACCGCGCTCACTTTTCTGTCAGAGGCGCCCAAATCAAACCCAATGCGATGACCCTGCAAATTGCGTCCGAGCAGCTTCCCCGTCTCGCGCGAAGCGGGCACTTCATCCGCACCACAAGCGATAACCAAAAAATCCTTCTCGTAAACCTGTTCGCCCATAAATTTATAGTCAAAACTTTTTGCGCCATTTGCGGAATATATTTTTCTCAGATAGTCAGCAATCTTTTCGGAGCCGCCCACATAAAGAGTGTGCCCGCCGCGCTGCCAAAGCAAAAATTTGACAATCCGTTCGATGTATTGATAATTGGATTCAAAATCGGGATGACCTTCGGGATAAATGACGGTCTCAAAGCGGGAGATTTCGCCCGCGCTTCTTTCCAAGCCGATCACTGCCCGCACACCAACAGGCTGAGCCATATGCCGAAAATTTTGGTTGGCTAAAATCGCAGGACGAAAGCCTTCATCCAGCGCAGGGATTACACGAGGGGGAACCAATTGCAAAGACATCAATTTTCCTCATTGAATAAAAGTGAATAATCATCCAACAGCAAAAATGCAGAAGCCCCGAGAATACAGGCGCGATAATCCAGTTTGCCAATTTCGAGTTTCGTACCTTCTGCGATGCGGGTTAGCGCGCCCGTCTGCATGGCTGCGCTGACAGCGTTCAGCCACACTTCACCAAAGCGGGGCATATCCCCCGTGAGAACAATCTTTTGAATATTAAGTGTGGCGATCAAATTCGCAAGAGACACACCAAGATACTTTCCCGCGTTTTCAATTACAGCGCTTGTCGTTGAATCACCATCCTTGAAGGATGAAATAACATCGGCAAGCGAATCCATTTTCATTTTCTTGACAACCGCCCGCGCGCTGGCAATGGTTTCCAAACAACCACGCTTGCCGCAGCGGCACAACTCACCATTTTCCTGCACCACCACATGACCGATTTCTCCCGCTCCGCCGCCATCTCCTTGAAACAAACGCCCATTGATCAAAATCCCTGCGCCAATACCATGGATCACGTTGATCACGACCAGATTCTCATCAGGCGCATGTCCACTGCCATATACATATTCACCAATCGCGGCAGCCTGACTATCATTTAAAACCAGGACAGGCAGTTTATATTTCTTTTCAAGCAACTGGCTGAGCGGAAGGTTCTGCCATTCCAAATTCACCGCGTTAACAACAATGCCTTCACGCGTATTGACCAGACCTGGCGTTCCAACGCCAATGCCGACAATCGGTTTTAATTTTTTTCTGGTAAGCTGGTCGAGAATTTTATAAACAAGTTGGATCGCGTTCTCGCCATTATCGTCATGGACGGGCGCTTCCACCATTTCCTTGATCTCCCCTCTCAAATTGACAACCGCCCCAATGAATTTATCTTGAGCAAGATTGAGTCCGATCAGATAGCGCGAGTCAGCCACGATACTTAATAGGATCGGAGACTTGCCGCCAATCGATTCTCCGCGCCCAACCTCTTCCACCAGTCCCTCGGTGAACAAGCCATTGACCACATCTGAAACCGTTGTGCGTGTGAGGTGGGTTACGCGAGCAACTTCTGCGCGGCTGATCGAATCGTGAGCAAAGATGGTCTGCAATACCAGATCACGGTTGTGCTGCTTGGTTTGTTGGTGGGTGGCTTTTTTGGTTGTCATGATTTTTTATCAGTCCATCACGTACAAATCAAAGACCTGCCATTTTCACTTTTATTTCTTTTACGAGTTCACCGTCCACAACAGTCATAAAAAAATCTTCGCCATGTCCCATTTGGGCATCTGATTTGACATATAACATGTTGCTTTTACGGGATGTGGACGCGGCAGAGTGGACTTCATCAACGCCAGCCTTGATAATGATTTCATTTACCGTGGCAGGCGTTACCCCAGCCGCCATGATCATGATACGTTTTTGGGCATGTGATACGATCTGTTGAAGCGCATCCACGCCATCATAAGGATTTTCCGCCTGTCCTGAGGTTAGTATCCTTTTGACACCCAACTCAATCAGTGAGTCGATTGCTTCAAAAACATCTTTGACTTGATCAAAAGCTCGATGGCAGGTGACTTCCATGCCAGATGATTCCTTAACCAGTGATTTCATCACTGAGAAATTAATCTCCCCATCTGCGGTGAGCACGCCAAAAACAACTCCTGGCGCCCCAAGTTTTTTAGCAGCATAAATATCCCGACACATCATTTCGATTTCATTGTCGGTATACAAGAAATCACAACTACGCGGTCTGATCATCATAAAGACCGGCGTGCTTACTTTGAGGGCTGCCTCCATAAAGGCATACGACGGCGTTAGTCCGCCTTCTCGCAAACTGGAGCATAATTCAATGCGATCTGCTCCATTCTTAATTGCGGTGGAAAATGATTCGTAATTATCAACACAAATTTCAAGATTCATAGAGTCGCCTATTAACCTGAGACCAGCCAATCACATGCATTTGTCCACAGTTTTGCGTATGCATCCCAGAAAACAAAATTACAACCCCAGTGCGGTGCTGGATCAGAAGTGTATGCAAATACCCGCCCTTTCCCAAATTGACCCACCGCGATGGCTGGCGATCCTTCCCCCTTCCAGCGCGCCACCACATCGCAACCGGAACGCGGTTTAACAATATTAAAGCCAAGGACAGGAGGCATACCTGACAGGTCAACGCCATTGAGTATGGGATGATCTGGAAGAACTCCTTCTGCAACAAACCCCTCTGTACTCTCGCGCAGGTCTTCAACTTCCAAACATTCGCATGGGAGTACTTCGCGCAACTGTGTTCGACCCCATCCGCCTTTGCCCATCTCCCCGTTAAAACTTAACCAGCCGCCCAGAAACATCACGTGTGTGCCCGCATGAATGGACTCAACAGTAAGGCGGATGCGGTCTGGAAATGTCAGGATTTTGGTTCCAAACAGATGTCGGTTGAAGAATTGGGGATGGAGTTGAAAGTTCTTCGCCTCCACATCAGAGAAAACGATAATGTCGTATTCCTTGAGAACCTTCTCATACTCCCCTGGAGGCATATTGTAAAAATCCCACGTTGGGACGCTCACGATCTCATGCCGCCCACTGGATTGGACAGCCGATACCAGCCATTTGCCGTAGTTGATCACATCCAGCCCTTTGGGTGCATGATTAAACGAAGTTTCTGCGTAAACAGGACCAAGTTGAACTGCCCAATCGCCAATGTAGTAAATCTTAGACATCGCGTTGCTTCCTTTTGTGGTCTGTTAGTTATGTTGCTCTTTCACCGCTAAAAGCAAATCCTTGAAAACACGAAAATCACAACGAGCATCTACACGCAAAATTTTACTAATTTATCGCCAGCCCACTTTGTAAATTCACTGGACTAACAAACATATTTTACAGAATCCGCTTCCAAAAGTCAAGCCCCATCCTTGACAATAAAATTAGGCTGGACTAAAATAATTTTAGGTAAGACTAAATTATATTTTCTACAGAAGAGAAAAATTTTATGCCAGAAACAATCACCCAGTCCATTCAAGATTATCTCAAAAATATTTATGAACTTAACGAGCAAGGCGGCAGTGCGAGCACCAACGATCTCGCAGCGCGTCTCAATATTGCCCCTGCCTCAGTGACAGGTATGCTGCAAAGACTTGCCAATTCCACGCCCCCGCTTGTGATCTACAAAAAACATCAGGGCGTTACGCTCACGAAGAATGGCGAGAAAGCCGCGCTCGAAGTGATCCGTCATCATCGTTTGCTTGAAACTTTTCTAGTCAACACACTCGGTTATTCATGGGACGAGGTGCATTGCGAAGCTGACAAACTTGAGCATGTGATCTCGGAGGATTTTGAAGCGCGCATGGCGAAAGCTCTGGGGAATCCGACCCGCGACCCGCATGGCGAATTAATTCCTACTGCGGACCTGGTCATGCCTGCCGACGAATCTCGTCCACTCGCTTCCTTGCGCACCGATGAAACTGCCACCGTCCGAAGAGTATCAGACGACGACCCGGCCTTGCTCCGCCATTTGCGAAAGATTGGCGTTGTACCTGAAGTGAAAATCATAGTCAAAAATTATTCCGAGTTCGATGGAAATCTTACGTTACAGGTCGAAGGTCAAAAGTCAAATCTGGTGCTTGGAATGGCTGTCACAAGCCAGATATTTGTGGAGAAGTAAATATGAATAGTACATTTTGGTTATTGTTAGTTTTGGTTTTGCTGGTCATTACCTTCCTGCCCCGCGTGGGATTACTTGCGATCTATAAAATCTATCGTGCTGCGCAGGAACGTGAACAGATGGAAGATGCGCTGAAACACCTGCTTGACCGCGAACAACAGGGACGCCACGCATCGCCCGAGTCTCTGGCGGGGACGTTGGATATTCAACGCGGCAAGGTGATGCGGCTGATCGAAAATATGGAAACGCAAGACTTGCTCGAGACGCGAGGCGTAGAATTGCACCTCACCACGAAAGGTCAACGCTGGGCGCTGCATGTTGTCCGCGCGCATCGGTTGTGGGAGCGCTACCTCACAGATGAAGCGCGTATGCCGTTGGAGAAAGTCCATGGCGAAGCGCAACGCCGCGAACATTCACTCACAGAAGCGCAACTCAATGAATTGGATGCGGCTCTCGGTCACCCAACACGCGACCCGCATGGCGACCCCATCCCCACGCGTGAGGGGACTCTGCTCAAGGCGGAGGGAATGCCGCTGACGGCGTGGCAGGCTGAGGGTCCGATGCGGATCGTTCACCTTGAGGATGAACCAGCTTTGGCGTTTGAACAAATCCTGGCGGCAGGACTCCGCCTGGGACAAACCATCCGCATTTTGGATCGAAACCCACAAAGATATTTATTGACCGATGGCGAGACCGAATATCGGCTTGCGCCCGCGGTGGCGGCGAATGTGAGCGTTGCAGCGCTGCCCGAAAGTGAAGTGGCGAAAGCAAGCGCAATCCCTTTGGCTGAGTTGACACATGACCAGCGCGGCGAGATTGTGATTTTGGATGACGCCGTGCAAGGCTTTACACGCAGACGTTTTTTGGATTTGGGATTAACACCCGGGACTGTTATTTATCCTGAGTTGAAAAATTTCTTTGGCGACCCGCGCGCGTATCGTGTGCGCGGCACGTTGATCGCCTTGCGAAAAGATCAGGCGGCGCAGATTTGGGTAAAACCCGTTTAATTTCATGTCATTGCGAGGCGGTGCTTTCCCGCCGACACTTGCGCCATACGCCAGTGCGGTGAGCAATCTTCCACTATATCGGAGATTGCTTCGGGCACAGAACAAGAACGCCCTCGCAATGACATAATGACTTGGAGAAATTATGTCAAACACAAAAATAGCACTCCCCACCGAACATTGTGAAACCTGCCCTGCGTTCACGCAATTGGAGCAAATGGGAATCAAGGTTGGAGATTTTGACCGCGTGGTTGCATTGGCTGGAAATCCCAACACAGGAAAATCCACGTTGTTCAACACACTGACTGGGCTAAAACAGCACACTGGCAACTGGCCTGGAAAAACCGTCACACGCGCCGAAGGCGGATTTGAATTCAACAAGATGCGCTACAAACTGGTTGATCTGCCCGGCACGTATTCGCTGCTTTCCGCTTCACAAGATGAAGAGGTGGCGCGCGATTTTATTTTGTTCGGACAGCCAAGCTGTACCATCGTGGTGACAGACGCGACTGCGTTGGAAAGAAATTTGAACCTTGTCCTGCAGGTGATGGAAATCACCGAGCATGTTGTGGTGGCGATCAACTTGATGGATGAAGCAAAACGAAAAGGCATCGAAGTGGATGCGCGTTCCTTGAGCCGCGATCTGGGCGTCCCCGCCATTGCGATCACAGCGCGAAGCGGTGAAGGCATTCATACGCTGCTGGGCGCTGTGGCAGATGTGATCGAAGACAGAATAGAAACCAAACCTTTGCGTGTGGGCGGCACCCCTGAATTTCAAAAAGCCGTAAGTGAACTTGTGCCGATGATCGAACAAATGGCGCCCGGAATTCCAAACGCGCGCTGGCTTGCGATCCGCTTGCTGGATGGCGATGCGCGTGTGCAGAAAGCCCTCTCCACTGGCGAGCTAGGTGACATTGTCTCGCGCCAACAGCGCCAGGATGTGCAGTTCAGCGGGAAGATGTCGGTTGAGGGAAGGCAGTAGACTTGGTAATTAGTGATTAGATAATTAGGAAGAAGGTAAACATGGAAGCGAATGAAATTTTAGCAAAGGCAGAAAGTCTAAGAAATAGTCTTTCGACGGGATTTCGCGATGAGATCGTGAAGTCACTTTACACAGAAGCGGAACATATCGCCAAGCGCGCTATTAAAACTTCACTGGATAAAAAATATGATTTCGATCAAAAGATAGATCGGCTGGTCACGTCACCGTATGCGGGCTTGCCAATTATGCTGGCACTGCTTGGACTTATCATCTGGCTGACGGTTTCGGGCGCAAACGTGGTTTCAAGCTGGATCGCCGTCGTGCTGTTTGGCATCGGTGATTACGGGCGCACGCTCTTCAATCAAATTGGAATGCCGTGGTGGATCACAGGTTTTATATGGGACGGCGTGTATCTCAGCCTGGCGTGGGTCATCAGCGTGATGTTGCCGCCGATGATGATCTTCTTCCCCGCCTTCACGTTTTTGGAAGACCTCGGTTATCTGCCGCGCGTGGCATTCAACCTGGATTGGATGTTCAAGAAGACCGGCGCACATGGCAAGCAATCCCTGACCATGGCTATGGGATTTGGATGCAACGCGGCGGGCGTGATCGCAACCCGCGTGATCGACTCTCCGCGCGAACGCTTGATCGCCATCCTGACGAATAACTTTGTCCCATGCAACGGGCGCTTCCCAACCTTGATTATGCTGGCGACTGTCTTCGTGGCGGCGTCCTTCCCCCCAGCGTTGACCTCTTTCATCGCCGCCGCAACAGTTGTCGGCGTAGTGTTGATCGGCGTCGCGTTCACATTCCTCGCCTCGTGGATATTATCCAGAACCGTTTTGAAAGGCGAAGCATCCGCATTCACGTTGGAGCTGCCTCCCTACCGCAGACCCAACGTCAGCCGCATTTTATACACATCCATCATTGACCGCACCATCTTCGTGTTGTGGCGCGCCATGCAAACCGCCGCACCCGCAGGCGCGATCATTTGGATTTTGGCAAACGTTCCTTTTGGAGATTCAAATCTTGCGCGCGCAATTTCAGATTGGCTAAATCCATTTGGATATTTACTCGGTTTGGACGGCGTCATTATTTTGGCCTACATCATCGCCATCCCTGCCAACGAAATTGTTGTGCCAACCATGATGATGGTTTACATGGGCGCAGGCACGATGATCAACGGACCGTCAGGCAGCTCGGCAATTTTCGACTTGCTCGTACATGGGCACGGCTGGACCATGCTGACCGCGGTCAACTTGATGTTGTTCGCGCTGCTACATAATCCATGTGCCACCACGATCATGACGATCTACAAGGAAACCAAGTCGGTCAAGTGGGCGACCTTGAGTGTGGTGATGACTTTGGGAACTGCGATTATTGTCACTTTCCTCACCGCAAGTATCGCAAGATTATTGGGTTGGGCATAAGCGCCAAGTGACAGTCACCTTAAAGGTGACTGTCACTTTATAATGTCAATATGTCGCACAATCATACCCACTCCCCCTTCGGCGATCTCGCCAATCAAACCACCAAACGCCTCGCGCTCTCGCTCGGATTAACCGCCGCATTTGTCGTCATTGAAATCATCGCAGGAATTTTCGGCAACAGTCTCGCTTTACTAACCGACGCCGCGCACAATTTCACCGATGTGATCGCGCTTGGTTTAAGTTGGTACGCGGTAAAACTTGCCACACAACCCGCCCACGCAGGCAAAACTTTTGGCTATCATCGCGTCGGGATTTTAGTTGCGCTGGTGAATTCGACCACCTTGATATTGATCGCCCTGGGGATTTTCTATGAAGCCCGGAAACGCTTCCTTGCTCCGCCCGAAGTTGATTCAACGATCCTGATCGGAGTCGGCGCTTTGGCATTTTTCATCAACCTCGGCACCGCATGGCTGGTCAAAAGTGGAAGCGAACACGACCTGAATTTACGCAGTACATTTTTACATTTGATGGGCGATGTCCTGTCCACACTGGGCGCGGTCGTTGCCGGAATCATCATCGCCTTCACAAATTGGAACTGGCTTGATCCGCTTGTCAGCGTGATGATCGGCGTGTTCATCCTGTGGAACGCGTGGAGCATTCTGCGCCAATCGATTCACATCCTGCTGGAGAGCACTCCCGAAAGCATTGACATGGACTCGATGGTGACTACCCTGCTCAAAGTGGATGGTGTGCGCGGAGTCCACGATCTGCATGTTTGGAGCATCAACGAAAGCCTGCGGGCGCTCTCTGCCCATATTGTGATTGACGATATCCACGTCAGCGCTGGCGCGTCGATCCAAAACGACCTGAACAAAATTCTGGCGCATAAATATAATATCCGCCACGCAACTTTACAGTTGGAATGTGAAGGGTGTCATGGAAATGTTCTCTTTTGCAATATCAACGAGCATCAACACGATCATGTCGAAACATAAAAAAGACAGTCACCTTGCGGGGTGACTGTCTTTTTTGATTTGATCTCTTGGGGTTCTACAGATTACGGTTGTGCTGTGGGAACCTGCTGTTGCCAGCCTCGCCCGCCGCCCATCATATTGCCGCCGCCGTATTGACCACCATTATTCATCATGCCGCCATTTCCGCGACCATACTGTCCGCCGCCTTGACCATTCTGCATCGGGCAATTGCCTGAGTTGAAGCCGTTGGTCGTCATGCGCTGGAGCATGAAATCTGCCTGTGCGCGGGTGACGACACCGTCAGCTACAGCCTTGTCAAATGCGGTGGTGTGGACTTCGGTCAAAAGAGAAACGACATCCGCTTCCTTAATCCCGTTATCCAGCGCGATCTGGTACATGGTCTTGCCGGAAGCGAGCGCATCTTCAACATCTTTTTCGGTGATGCCAAGCTTATCAGCCAGCGCCTCTTCAACATAATCATGCATCGCGCCATTGCCGCCGCCCATCATCGATCCGCGCCCAACAGGAGGCGTAGCATCCTGAGCAAGGGCAGCGCCCACACCAAACACACCAAGTGCTAAAACTACCAAACCTACGATCAAAATTGACTTTTTCATTTTTTTACTCCTTTTGAGTGATTGTTCAGATTTTTTCCTGATTACTCACAAAGGATACTTCCGCAGTGTAAAGGTTTTATAAAGAAAAAGACAAGATTGGGAAAAGAAAACAAGTGAATTGTTATATACTTTAGACAGGAGACCAAACAAAATGGATGAGCTAAAGTATGAAAAAATCGGTGAAGCCAATAGCCGTGCCGAAGCCGAGGTCATTGAAAGCTTTTTGAAAGCCGAAGGAATTGACGTGGAACTCGTTGAAGAATCCATCTCGCGTTCAGCCTATGCATTTCCGTTGACTCGCGTCGAGATATTTGTCCCCAAAGCGCAGGCAAAGCAAGCTCTTAAACTGCTAAAACCTTTTGATGATATTCTGCCAGAGCAAGACGATATTGATAAGGACGAATAACATAGCCTCCGAGATTTTTACGGAGCACCCTGTAGGTGAATATCTCGAAGGGTTATGTTGTTCTTAATCCTCCTCCCCTGTCAACAACTTGATCCGCTCCCAGGGCTTCAAACTTTCATCTTCAGCCAGCAGGTTCTTCAAATCATATAACTCGTCGCGGAATGCAGCGGCTCGCTCAAACTCGAGATTCTTCGCGGCTTCCTTCATTTGCTTTTCCACTTCGTCAACGATCTTACGCAACTCGCCGCGCGGCAGCCCATCCGCCGCAGTCTTATATTGTCCCTTCGCCTCGCCAATCGCTTTGGCGCTCATCATTTCGGTCAACTGATGAATTTCCTTGTGAATGCTGATCGGCATGATGCCGTTGTCTTCGTTATATTTGACTTGCTTGGCGCGGCGGCGATTGGTCTCGTCAATTGCGCGCTTCATCGAATCGGTCATGCGGTCGGCGTACATGATCACCCGTCCATTTACGTTACGCGCGGCGCGCCCGATGGTTTGGATCAACGCCGTAGCCGAACGCAGAAACCCTTCCTTGTCTGCATCCAAAATGGCTACCAGCGAAACTTCGGGCAAGTCCAGACCTTCGCGCAAAAGATTGATTCCCACCAATACGTCAAAAGTTCCCAAACGCAGGTCACGCAAAATAGCGATCCGCTCAAGCGTTTCCACTTCTGAATGTAAATATTGAACTTTGACTCCCAGCTCTTTCAGATACTTGGTCAAGTCTTCTGACATGCGCTTCGTGAGGGTCGTGACCAAAGTCCGCTCGCCTCTTTCCACCCGTTGGCTGATCTCTCCGACCAGATCATCCACCTGCCCTTTGGTGGGACGCACATCCACCTGCGGGTCCACCAATCCCGTCGGGCGGATGATCTGCTCAACGACCTGATCGGCATGTTCCATTTCATAAGCGGCAGGCGTGGCGGATGTGTAGATCGTCGAACCCATCACCTGCTCGAACTCGTCAAACTTAAGCGGACGGTTATCCATCGCAGACGGCAAACGGAAGCCATATTCCACAAGTGTTTCCTTGCGCGCGCGGTCACCGTTATACATGCCGCGGATCTGTGGCACGGTCATGTGACTCTCATCCAGAATCAGCAGGTAATCACTTGGCAAAAAGTCGATCATTGTCCACGGGTGTGAGCCGGGCGCGCGTCCATCCAATTGGCGGGAATAGTTTTCAATGCCAGAGCAATAGCCAACTTCCTTCAACATTTCAAGATCATAGCGCGTACGCTGTTCGATGCGCTGGGCTTCGAGGAACTTGTCATTATCTTTGTAATACTTCAAGCGTTCTTCAAGTTCCGCTTCAATGCTCGCAATAGATTCCTTCAAACGGTCGGCATCGGTCAGGAATTGTTTGGCTGGAAAAATTGATACTTCCTGCGGCTCGTCATAGATTTCGCCGCTGACACGGTTGAACTGCATAATGCGTTCCACTTCATCACCAAAGAAAGTGATGCGATATCCTTTTTTGTCTTCGTATGCAGGGATGATCTCCAGCGTATCACCGCGCACGCGGAAAGTACCGGATTTTAATTCCATGTCGTTGCGTTGATATTGGCTCTCAATCAACTGCCGGAGCAAAGCATTGCGGCGATAGATTTCGCCCACTTTGAGAGTCACCGTCCCTTTGCCGAATTCTTCAGGTGAGCCAAGTCCATAAATGCAGGAAACCGACGCGACGATAATTACATCGCGCCGTGAGATGAGCGAAGTGGTCGCCGCGAGGCGCATCCGCTCGATCTCTTCGTTGATCTGAGTCTCTTTCTCGATGAACAGGTCATGGCGCGGCACATACGCTTCGGGTTGATAATAGTCATAATATGAAACAAAATACGAGACTGCGTTCTCAGGAAAGAACTCCTTGAATTCGGCGTATAACTGCGCCGCAAGAGTCTTATTGTGTGCCATGATCAGCGCAGGTTTTTGCAACTCCTGAATGACAGATGCAATGGTAAAAGTCTTGCCTGTGCCGGTGGCGCCAAGCAAAACTTGATTTTTCTTGCCAGCGCGGACACCCTCCACAAGTCCGCGGATGGCTTCGGGCTGATCGCCCATAGGGATAAAGGGAGCGCTAAGTTTGAAGTCCATAATTTTTTATAGGTGGTTGATTGGGGAACGTGTGTTCTATTTTACTCTAAAGGCGGGGGAAAAACCAGTTAAGCTGAATCAACTCAAAGGTTAAGCTGGAAGCGGGGATAAAAATCTTGAAGGTATAATCACGAGAATTATGAAAAAGATCCGATCAATTTATCAATCGCTATTATTCACAGAAAAAAGTGCGCCGCTTGCTTTTCTCGCCGCATGTATCTTTAGCTTCGGACTGCTCATCCCAAGCCTCGGCTTTTACATGGATGATTGGCCATATGTATTTTACGCACACAACAAGGGGATTGAAAGCCTGCGCGAAATGCTTTTATACGATAGCCGTCCGTTTGCCGCATGGCTTTATATTCTCGCATTTAAAGTATTGGGATTCACGCCGATCTACTGGCACATCGCGGCATTGTTAATGCGCTGGGCAACGGTCGTATTGCTTTGGAAAATATTGACGGCGATCTGGCCAAAGCGCACCCGCGAGGCAATTTCCATTGCGTTATTATTCGCGGTGTATCCGTTCTTCATGCTGCAACCATTTGCAGTGGGATCGACACATCACTGGGTTGGTTTTATTTTCTTCAACCTTTCATTGTATTTAATGGTGCTTGCCAATCAACAGAAAAGATATGCAGTTTGGTTCACGCTTGCCGCCGTCGTCTTGCAAGCCGCGCATTTATTTACCAGCGAATATTTTTCAGGGCTTGAATTATTGCGCCCTTTTATTCTGTGGATATTAATTTCGCGCAGCGAATTAAAACCATCAAAAAGATTCTGGGAAGTCTTTTTACACTGGACGCCCTATATTCTCATTTTGGGACTGTTCGCATATTGGCGGGTGGCGGTCTTTGAAAATATAGAGGGAGTTAACCGCAACACACCTGTCATTCTAAACCAGTTGTTTAGCGAGCCATTCAAAGCCATCGGGTTTTTGCTGACTGCCTCCATCAAAGATGCAGTCTCGGTTATGACCATTGGCTGGCAAAGCGCCATGAGCGCGGAAATGCTGGACTTCAGTTCCGTCTTCGTCCGTTTCCGTTTGATTGTCAGCGCAGCCAGTTTTGCGTTTGCCTTTATATATCTTAGTAAATTTCGCTCTTCCTCTGGTGAGGATGACCCCGCAGACGATTGGTCAAAGAGCAGCATCCTGCTTGCTGTTGTGGGATTAATGGTCGGAGGCTTGCCCGTCTGGCTGATTGGCAGGTACATCCTTGAAAGCAAAAACCTGCTGTCCGCTTCACGCTTTGGTATCCCGTCCATGCTTGGCGCGTCATTTCTGCTGGTATTAATCATCAATTATTTCATCAGCGACGGAAAAAAGAAAATAATTTTGTTGTCGCTGTGTATTGCACTGGCAGTTAATTTCCACCTGAATAACACAAAGGAATTCCAGTATTCATGGGAAAAGCAGGTTCGTTTTTCAGAACAACTCCTCTGGCGCGCGCCGCAGATTGAAACAGGCACAGCCATTCTTACAGACGAAGAAGTTCTTGGCGTAATGGGAGAATATGCGGTTTCGTTCTCGATCATCACCACCTACCAGCCCGGCAATATTCAATCACCGCCCTACTGGTATTTCCCCTTCTATTACACCAATCTCAATATCAAAGACTTACTCCAGGGCGCTCCGCTTGAATACAGCAAACTCAGCATGAATTTTTCAGGCAGCAGCAACAAAATGCTGTTGCTTTCATTCAATCCTGAAATGAAACGCTGTCTGTGGATCATGCAACCGCAGGATACAAACCTGCGCCTCGTCAGTGATGACATGCGTCAACTCAGCGCTGGCTCGGATATCAGCCTGATCCAGCAAACCGATTCAGAACCAAGCCTGCCCGAAAGCATTTACGGCAAGCAAAGCAACCAGACTTGGTGCTACTACTTTGAGAAGGCAGACCTCGCACGTCAATACGGACAATGGGATGAAGTTGCACGGCTGTGGGAGCAAGCCCAAACTGTCGGCGAGCGGGCGGATAACGGCTTTGAGTACATCCCTTTCATCGAAGGCTATGGTCATCTTGAAAATTGGCAACAGGTGAAGGTGCTCACCAAGTCTGCAAAAAAGATCACCGCGGGGTTGGAGCCAAGCCTTTGTACCGCACTGGACAGGCTCACCGCAAACGCCCCCGCATCACAACAGCGCGATGACTCGATCAAAAATTTGAAAGATGATTTGAAGTGCGTGAATTATCAGTGAATTGGTAATTGGAGATTGGTAATTAGGGATGGCTGTGTCTCGCGCTTCCCAATTACCAATCTCCAATCAACCATTTACCAATTCCCCCAACACATCCAACAATTTCACAGTCCAGACTTCTTCCTTCGCGATGGTCACCCAATAAGCGGATTTGCCGCCGCGGACTCCATTTCCCAGATCAGGCAGACGCGCGGCCTCCGACCCGTCAGTGGGCGCGGCGTACTTGAGCAGAATCTGCCCCGATGATTCCATGTTGACCGAATTTAATCCCGCTTTTTCAGCGCGCAGTTTCACCCGCATCTGATACAAAAGATTTTGCACCATCTCAGGCAGTTGACCAAACCTGTCGCGGAATTCAGAACCGAGCGCATCGAGTTCGGTTTCATCCCGCAAATCCGCAATGCGGCGATACAGCCGCAGACGCAAATCCTGATCGGAAATATATTCGCTTGGAATGCCGACCGCGAGAGGCAAGTCAACATTGACAGGCAGGGAGAGCGGAAGATTCAAGGATGAAGGATGAAGGATGAAGGATGAATCTTCCAGACCTTCGACCTTTGACCTTTGACTGTCACTTCGACGAAGTCTTCTCACCGCATCTGCCAGCATTCTCGTGTAAAGATGGAAGCCAACCGATTGAATATATCCATGCTGACGAGTACCGAGCAGATCGCCTGCGCCGCGAATTTCGAGGTCGCGCATGGCAATCGAATATCCCGCGCCAAGTTGAGTATTCTCCGCGATCACCTCCAGCCGCTGTTGACCGTCCTGCGTGGGTGTCATTTTATTGTGGCGGAAGAAATACGCATACGCACGCATTGCGCCGCGCCCCACCCGTCCACGGAGTTGATAGAGCTGCGCCAAGCCAAACGTATCCGCGCGATCAACGATCAGTGTGTTGGCATTGGGAATATCCAAGCCAGATTCAATAATGGTCGTGCAGAGCAGAATATCAATCTCGCCCATATTGAAGCGGTGCATCACACTCACAAGTTGACCTTCCGCCATCTGTCCATGTCCCACATCCACGCGCGCTTCGGGGACAAGTTTGTTGAGATGCGCCCGCATCGCCTCGATGGTATTGACGCGGTTGTGGACAAAAAATATCTGTCCACCGCGTTCAAGTTCGCGCAGAATGGATTGCCGTACAAGTCGCGGCGAATACGGTCCAACGTGCGTGACAATCGGCAGGCGTTCTTCGGGCGGCGTATTCAAATTGGAAATATCGCGCACACCCGTCAGCGCCATGTAAAGCGTGCGCGGAATCGGCGTGGCGGTCAACGTCAGCACATCCACTTCGGTACGGAGTTTTTTGAGATGTTCCTTGTGCGTCACGCCGAAGCGCTGTTCTTCGTCAATCACCACCAGCCCCAAATCTTTGAACTCCACATCCGCCGAGATCAGGCGATGCGTGCCAATGACAATGTCAATTTCGCCGAGCGCGAGTTTGAACAAAATCTCGGTCTGCTCGCGCGGCGTGCGGAAGCGCGAAAGCATTTCCACTTTGACCGGGAACGCCGCGAGCCGCTGTGAAAATGTCTCGAAATGTTGCTGCGCGAGGACGGTGGTCGGCACAAGAATCGCCGCCTGTCTGCCGCTCATGACCGCCTTGAAAGCGGCGCGCAAAGCAACTTCTGTTTTTCCGTAGCCCACATCACCGCAGAGCAAACGATCCATTGGGCGGGCGCGTTCCATGTCACGCTTGATGTCGGCGATGGCGGTCTTCTGATCTTCGGTTTCGACGTAGGGAAAACTGTCTTCAAGTTCCGTTTGCCATTGCGAATCAGGCGCGAAGGCAAAACCTTTCACCACCTGACGCCGCGCATATAAATCGAGCAAATCTTCGGCGACCTGCTGCACCGCCTCTTTGACACGCGCCTTGGTCTCGCCCCAGGCTTGTCCGCCGAGATGATCGAGCGAAGGCTTGCCGCCATCCGCGCCGACGTAGCGTGTGAGCCTGTCCGCTTGATGGACGGGGACGAAGAGCGTGTCGGCGTTGTCATACTCAACGGCAAGATACTCTCGTTCGAGACCTTCCAACTGTCGCTGAGTCAGACCCGCGAAACGTCCGATGCCATGATCCACATGCACAACATAGTCGCCGACCAGCAAATCCGCATAAAGTGATTCGGGAGTCTCGGCGCTTTGCTTTTGGCGTATGCGCGACTGCGGACGTTCCCAACCGAAAATTTCGGAATCTGTGATGAAGTGCGTGGGTAATTGGTGATTGGTAATTAGGGTGAAGCCTTCGGAAAGCGAGGCTTCAATAAATTCAATGTTGGGAAATTCAACATTTGGATAATGCTCATTCCACATTTCATGCAAGCGCGAAGATTGGCGCGAGACAATGAAAACCTGCTCGCCTCTTTCGACAACGGGAGAAAGATAATCAATAAATGGCTTGAGCCGTCCGCCGAATCTTTCGTCGTGGCTAAACTGCTCTGCAAGGCTGGTAATTGGTAATTGGGGATTGGTAATTATTTCGGTGGAGTGACCCAATTCTAAAGATGCAAAGCCGCCAAGGTTGTCATGCAGCTCTGACCACGGAAGATATGGGATGGGAAAATCTTTTGGGAGCGTTGCTTCTTCAATGCTCTCCTGCCTAAACTTGACCGCCTGCTCCTCCACCTCGTTTGCCATGGCTTCGACCAGACTCAAATCATCCACCAGAATCAATGATTTTTGCGGCAGGTAATCGAGCAAAGACGCGGGCATTTTATGCAGCAGTGGAATATGGAATTCAGAGAGTTGGAGCTGCTCGTCCAAAGTATCCGCTAAAAATTCGCGCGCGGGCGTGACGAGAATTGATTCCAGTTTTTCAACCGTCCTTTGCGTGGCGGGGTCAAATTGACGGATGGTTTCGATCTCGTCGCCGAAGAAATCCAAGCGGACAGGATTCGCTTCGATGGACGGCCACACATCCAGCAAACCACCGCGATGCGAAAATTGACCAGGTTCGAGGACGGTGTTCACACGCTGATAGCCGATGCGCGCCCACTCACGGATCAATACGTCGGGTTGAATGGTCTGGCTTGCTGACAATTTTTTGCACGCTTTGAGAAAGTCACGCCGCGGCAAAGTACGCGTCATCAACGAGCGCGCCGAGGCGACAATGATCGGCGGGGAATCTGGTTTTTTGGTAAATGGTAAGTGGTAAGTGGAAAGCGCGGTCAGTACCTGCAAACGGTCACGGCGGGTTGTCACTCCCCACGCGGCATCTTCATAAAAAAGCGGATTCGGCTCCGCAAATAAATAACGCGGTGACTTGACCCAAAAGCCAAGTTCATCAAATAACGCGAGGGCATGGTCGGCGCGGTCAGTGATGAGCAAGATCGGGAGATTCAAGTCCGCGTGCAGACTGGCAAGGATTGGCAGGCGCACAGCGCGCGACAATCCCAAGCCAGGGATTGTTTTCCCTGCTTGAATTTGAGTCAGCAGTTGCTGATAAGAAGGTAATGCGTGGATGTTTTCTAAAAGAGGTTGCATACCGATTTACGATTTACGATTTACGATTTACGATTTACGATTTACGATTTACGATTTACGATTCGCCTGTCCCATTGAATTTATTCATCGCGGCATTCAAGCCTCTCATGACAAATTCAAGTGCGGCATCTGTGGCGCGGTCTAATACTTCGGGGAGAAATTTGATATCTTCTTTGGAGAAATCCTGCAAAACATAATCCTTGGGGTCCATGCGGCCGGGCGGACGTCCAATGCCAAGGCGCAGGCGCGGGAAGTCTTTTGTGCCAAGCTGCTCGATGGCCGAAGCCATGCCGCGCTGTCCGCCGGGTCCGCCACTGGCGCGAATGCGGATCGTGCCGAAGGGAATATCCAGGTCATCGTGCGCAACAAGCAGGTTCTCCATCGGCAGTTTGTAAAAATTCAGAAGTCCCTGCACAGATTGTCCTGAGAGATTCATATAGGTTTGCGGTTTGGCGAGGATGATCTTGCGCTCCTCGTACAGCGCAGACATGACAATGGCTTTGGATTGCAATTTCATGCCGCGCGCATTAAGTCGCACCGCAACACGGTCAATGAGCATGAAGCCGATGTTGTGGCGGGTGTCTTTGTATTCGCGGCCAGGGTTGCCAAAGCCGATGATGAGGAAGGTGTCTGTCATGGTTGAGGGTTTTCAGGTTTTCAGGTTGCAAGTTACAGGTTGAAAAGTTCAGTTTTTACGAAGGCGGAGGATTAAAGAAAAGAAGGCGAATAAAACCAGTGTAATCAATGCGCCGCGCGCGAAGTTTGAATAAATAGAGGAGGATGTCACCGATGCGGGGTTGGCGGGCAAAGGCGTGGGCGAGGGAAATGTTGGGAGCGCGGTGGCGGGCTGAATGGTCGAAGTACTCACGGGAGATGCTATGGGAAGCGGGACAGAAAATTGATTGGTCGGGGTCGCCGTTGGAGATTCGGTTGGAAGCGGCACGTCGTTGCGAATCTTCAAGTCTGAGATCACCACATCCTGCGAAGAGCCATCTTGAAGAAAGACGCGCAAGTGCAAAATATAATCGCCGTCGGTGAGTGTGGTTGTATCCCAGGTGGCGAGGGTGGGATTTGGCGCAGGCTGGGAAAATGTCTGGATGATGAACCAACTGTCGGCGGGGTTGGAGGCGTAGGAGAATGCCAGTTCAGCGGAGGCAAAGCCGGGGACGTCCATACTGCCAACAATATCCACTTGTCCGCGCAAAATATCCCCGGGCTTGGGAGAGGCAATGGAAATATTCGCCGTTTGAGCGAGGAAAAAGACAAGGGAAATTAAGAGATGCTTGAACATGGCAATCGGTAAGTTTAACATGAAGGAAGGAGGCGGTCAAATTATTAAAAATGGGCTGCGCAGACGCCAGACCAGCAATTCTCAGCATATCATTGCGAGCGCACTTTGCGAAGCAATCTTCTCGCAAAAACAGGGGATTGCTTCGACGGAAAAACGTCGTCTCGCAATGACATGGTTCACATTGAGAATTGCTGACGTCAGACACAAGGATAGTGTCTGTAGTTTATAATCCAGCTATGGATATCATTTATAAAGACGAACACATACTCATTATCAATAAACCCGCTGGGCTTTCCGTCCTTCCCGAAGGCTGGGAACCTGACGCGCCGTATCTGGTCAAAACGCTCGAAGAAGAATATGGCGACCCTTCGACAGGCTCACATAGTCCCGATGCTCTTTCGGGAGGGCGAGTCTGGGTCGTCCACCGCCTCGATAAACATACCAGCGGCGTGCTGGTCTTTGCATTAAACGCGGAAGCCCACCGCTCCCTGAATATTCAATTTGAAAAACATGAAGTTGAAAAAGTTTATCGAGCCATCACCGTCGGCGCACCACCGTGGAAGGAACGGATCACAAAATTCCCGCTGCGCGTCAACGTGGGGCATAAGCATCGAACGATGGTCGACAACAAAAACGGGATACGCTCCGAAACGAAATTCAAAGTCCTTAACTGGATTCAGATTTCCCCCATGCTGGCAGAAGGCGCGGCGTTGGTCGAAGCCCGCCCGATGACAGGGCGCACGCATCAGATCCGAGTCCATGCCTACGCGTTGGGCTATCCGCTTTTGGGTGATACTCTCTACAGCGCGCCCGAAACAAATATCATTGCGCGCCCTGCTTTGCACGCGCATTCTTTATCTTTCAATCATCCAATCACAAATGAACGGGTTTCATTTACCGCCGCTTACCCCGACGATTTCAAAAAAGCGTTAAAAACTTTGGCTCTTTAAATATAAACAGGTTGGCAGGTTTAAACATTCAAATCCTGTCAACCTGTCAACTTGCTAACCGATCTTTCTTGCTTCCATATAAAACCGTTTTTCCCTTGCCTCGCCCATCGAAAAAGTTTTTCGCGGCAGAGCGCCATCCAAAATCACCGTCTTGAACAGCTCAGATTTGTGCATGCCCGCCAGATAAAAGCCCGCGTTACCAGCCTGCAAAGCCAGCCGCTCGACCACATCTTCGCCATGCACGTAGTCAATTTTTTCCGCGCCGCCATCTTTCAGGAAAGCATCAAGGAAGGATTGAATAGTGCCGACTGCCAAATTGGATGACGCATTCGCGATCTCGATCACGCCAAATTTCTTTCCGCCTCCAACCAAACCGACAGCCTGATTCCCACCCTCAGCAGAGTCCACCCGTTGAGTCATTTCGGCTCCGTTCGCAACTTCTGTGTAGGTCAAGTTTTCGCCAAAGGTCTTCTTCAACTCCGCGAACAAATCCTTCTTCAAATTAAACAGCACACGATGGATCGGCTCAAACTCCAAACCTTCATCGTGGACATTTTCAATTTCAACCAGCGCGTAGCGCGAAGGATGATCCATGCCAACTTGCGGCTTCATCTTTTCCCAAATGGCTTTGGCAGTTGCCAGCGAGTGATTGCCGTCACCCATTGCAAAAAGCAGAACAGGCTGGTCGGCACCGATTCCATATTTCGCGGCGAAGGTTTCGGGTTTTGCAAGTCCGCGCAAGGCTTCGACGACTTGATTCTCGTAATCTCCGCTGACAGCGTATCCAGCCAAATGTCCGCTTTCGAGCATCAGGTCAAAGTCGTATAATTTTTCAAGTTTGGATTTTGCCGCGCTCAAGGGCTCAATCACCGTGCATCTCGGATCGTCAATCAGCACAAGGATATGCGGCAACTCCATCGCCGCACCCTGACGGATCTTAATCCGCGGAGGAAGACGGTCAACGATGGTTCCCTCAGTGGCGCGGATCAGGCTCGACGAACCTTTGTTGTAATCATAGCGTTCAAGGTCGAGACATAAAATCACGCCCTTGCGAGTCTTCCCGCCGACAGTGCGCTCGACATAAATAAGTCCATCACGCGGCTGGAGAATGCCTTCGTCCATATATTTTTGCATGGTGGCTTGGATACTTTGAATGCGTTCTTCTTCACCCGGTTTTTCAAGATGTACTTCGGGGAAGGTCAAATTCAAAGTGGATGGCGCATCGCCAACGATCTTTTCCACATCGTGCCAATACTCTGGCTCGGACGTGAATTGGTCACAGGCAATGACTGCCCATTTGGTTAAGTCGGTGCCTGCTTTGGGTAAATATACCTGTGGAATTTGAATGCCGATGTCGGAAATAATTTTCATAAACATATCCTTTAAATAGCATGTCGTTGCGAGGAGCCGTTCTTTGGCAACGAAGCAATCTTCAAATTATTTGGGGATTGCTTCGGGCAAAGAGCAAGAGCGCCCTCGCAACGACATAATTCTTTTTTATTTCCTATTTCTTCGCGAACGCGATCAACTTATCAGCCACTTCCGCGCCGACACGTCCCTGCGCTTCCTTGGTAGCCGCGCCGATGTGCGGTGAGCCGATGACATTATCCAGCTTGAGCAATTTCCAGTCTGTGGGAGGTTCCTCGGCGAAGACATCTACTGCCGCGCCAGCGACTGTGCCATTGGTTAATGCTTCGTATAAAGCATTCTCATCAACGATACCGCCGCGCGCACAGTTGACAATTCGCACGCCTTTCTTCATCTTTGCAAATTGTTCCGCTCCGATCATATTCGTGGACTCTTTGGTCTTCGGCAAATGCAGGCTGATGTAGTCGGCTTGTGCCAACAATTCATCGAGCGTGACTAACTTAATCCCAGCGATTTCCTTGACGTATGGATCATACGCAACAACGGTCATGCCCATCACGGATGCGCGTTTGGACACTTCCTTGCCGATGTTGCCCACGCCAATCAGACCGAGAGTCTTGCCACCGATCTCGTCGCCGTCGAAACTCTTCTTGTCCCATTTTTCAACTTTGACCGAAGCCGTCGCGCGATAAAGCGAGCGAGCCATCATCAGCATGTAGCCAATCGCCAACTCAGCCACAGAAGCGGAATTCGCCAGCGGCGTGTTCATGACCGTAATCCCCTTGGACTTGGCATATTCATGGTCAATCGTATCGAGTCCTGCGCCGCCGCGTACGATCACTTTCAAGTTGGGGCAAACGTCAATCAACGCCTGGCGGACTTTGGTGCGCGAGCGGACAACCATGCCGTCATAAGCGGGCAAAACATTCGGGAGTTCTTCAGGGGTGATATCGTCACGCACGTCCACGGTCAAGCCTGCGGCGCGCATCTGCTCGATATATTCCTTCTCGGTCTTGTCGCAAATCAAAATTTTCATGGGGATTCCTCCAGGGAAAGGTTCGGAAGTTTGGGAATAGAAACTAAAATCATTCTAACCATCAGGTATGGCTTTGTCAACGACATCCATCAGGTTGAAATCATGCTGATTGTTCTTGTGAATCTGTCTGACAACCAATATAATGGAAAGAAAATCAATCGAAACAGGCACAGCCCCCTATTCGGGGAACCAGCTCAACGGTTAGGAATGAACCGTAAACCTTTTTAAACAGGAGAATCCAACAAATGTCTGATCTCAAACGTGCGTACAATTTCAATCCAGGTCCCGG
>Ga0105047_10005068_pt1 | contig 22771 bp, 18 predicted proteins | sample MAT04_FD_78384 | JGI IMG/M metagenome (GOLD analysis project Ga0105047, IMG submission 78384) | Freshwater microbial communities from Lake Fryxell liftoff mats and glacier meltwater in Antarctica - MAT-04 (megahit assembly) | ecosystem: Environmental > Aquatic > Freshwater > Ice > Liftoff... | reverse complement strand
CTGCGCGACACCACCGGCGAGACGGTGCAGTTTTCGATCTTTGCCGACGATCACATGCAGGTGCTGATGAAAGAGGAAGGCATCCGCGCCATCCGCATCATCAGCAACATCGGATCCCGCGTGCCGGTGAACTGGGCAGCGGCGGGGCGGCTTCTGGTATCCGACATGTCGGACGCCGATCTGACGCGCCTGCTGGCACGGACGATGCGACCTTCGCCCACGGGGCGGGCCTGCATGGACGTGCAGACCGTGATCGAGCAGGTCCGGGCGTTCCGCAGGCAGGGCTATGGGCTGGAATCGAACGAGGCCAACGATCACGCCGGTTGCGTTGCCGCCCCGGTGATCGACGCGCAGGGCCGCTGCATCGCTGCGATCAGCGTGGCGGTTCCCGAACATCGTCTTGCCGAACCCGACCGGTCGGTGCTGATCGCCGCCGTTACCGCCGCCGCCGAACGTCTGTCGCGCCGGCTTTTCGGGCATTGAACCGCCGCTCAGACGAAACTGGCCCGGAAATCCCGGCATAACGCGTCGTAAAGGTCGCCCTCGCCCATGTCGCCGCGCAGGTGCGTCTCGATCAGCGTACCGGCCTCGGCCTGAAACCGCAGATAGCCGTCGTGGCGGGGCCGGACCCAGGACGCCTCGATGGTGCGGCGCGTGGCCGCAAAGCTGCCGCCAAAGCGTTGGTTGATGGTGCTGTCTTCCCAGGCCGACACATGGGCGGGCTGGCCATGGTGCGCGGCAAAGGCGCGCTGCGTGTCGGGCCGGGCCAGGTAGCGGGCATAGGCAAGTGCAGCCTGGGGATGGGCGCAATGCGCCGAAATTCCCAGACCGGTGCCCCCGATGGTCGATCCTTGCGCACCGTTCGGCCCTGGCAAATCGTGCAACCGCAGGGGTCTGGCCCGGTCAGCCTCGGCATAGGTGACAAAGCCGTAGACCGCCGGGCAGAACACCAGATCGTCGCGCCCGGCCAACTGGTCGTGCAGGGCGATGCTGTTCCAGTCCAGACATTCGGCCGGGGCCAATGCCAGCAAGTCGCGCAGATGCTTCAGCACCTGCGCGCAGGTGGCGCGGTCCAGCGGTTCGGCCGCCGGCCCGTCGGCGCCAAAGGGCCGCCCGAGATTGGCGCACAGCGTGAAAAAACTCATCAGGCTGTGCACCCCGCGCAGCGGAATGGCCAGCGACATACCCCGCTGCCGCGCCCGCGCGCCAAGCCCCAGCAAACCGGCCCAGTTAACCGGAACCGCCTCGCCCAGCCGTTCCATCAGATCGGGCCGCGATACCGCAACCTGACAAGCCGCATCGACCGGCAGCGCCCAGAGGTGCCCGGAATGGACATAGCTCTGCAGCGAGGGGCCGACAAAGGCGCCGTCCTGCCCTGCCGCCAGTTCGTCCAGCGGCAACAGGCAGCCGGTGGCGGCGATGTTTCCGGCAAACGGATGATCCAGGATGATCAGGTCATGGGACCGCGCCAGATCCGCAACCGGCGTGAATTCGAACCCGTGCAGCGGCCGCGATTCCCACTGCACGTCGATGCCAGGATGGCTGGCGCGGAACGCCGGCAGCGTATGGATCAGCGGGTCGATGGCGCGACGATGGTCCCAGGTCATGCCCCGCAAGACGATGTCGGCCATTGCGCCCCCAAACGGATGTTGACAGCCCGACCATATCGCCCCTACAAATTTTGTCTACGTATCCGCACATGTTTCCGCAATATCGGAATTTTGCGAGGAGCAATCCTGCGAGCAGCAGTCCGCAGGGGTGAGGCGGCAAGAGCCGACCGGCCAGATCGACCGGAATTCCAGGAGTTTGCGAAAGTTCGAGCTGGCATCAGAACCAGCCGCCACGCGGATCGCAAGACTTGACAATCGGGGGGTGATGATGATGCCGAACCACAGCCAAGGACCGCTGCACCCGGGGGCGGGACTGTATCTGCGAGACCATCAGGACGGCCGGATGAGCCGCCGCGAATTCCTGACCCGCGCAACGGCGTTGGGTGTAACGGGTGCCGCAGCCTATGGATTGCTTGGCCTGCCGGCGCCTGCGCGCGCCGAAACGGTGCCCAAGGCGGGCGGAACCCTGCGGATGGCGATGGAAACCCGCGCCGGCAAGGACCCCCGTACCTGGGACTGGACCGAACTGCCCAATTTCGCGCGTGGCTGGCTCGACTACCTTGTCGAATACGAAGCCGATGGCAGCATGCGCGGCATGCTGCTGGAAAGCTGGACCGCAAATGCGGATGCCAGCGAATACACCCTGAACGTCCGCAAGGGCGTGACGTGGAACAACGGCGAGGATTTCACCGCCGACGATGTCGCGCGCAACGTTACCCGGTGGTGCGACAGCAAGGTCGAGGGCAACTCGCTCGCCTCGCGGTTCGGCGGCCTCCTGGATGCAGCGACGGGCCTTGCGCGTGACGGCGCAATTACTGTCGTCAACCCCCATACGGTGAAGTTGTCCCTGTCCGCGCCCGACGTCACCATCATCGCCACGATGGCCGATTTTCCGGCCGCCATCCTGCACCACAGCTATGCGGGCGGCGATCCGGCGGCCAATCCGGTCGGGACCGGGGCCTGGCTGCCCGAAGTGAACGAACCCAGCGTCAAGCAGACGCTGGTGCGCAATGCGGGGCATGTCTGGTGGGGCACGGCGGTCTATGGCGGGCCGTACCTCGACCGGATCGAATATATCGACTATGGTACCGACCCATCGGCGGTGGTTGCCGCCATCGGCGGAAACGAGATCGACGCCACCTATCGGTCGGAAGGCGACTATGTCGCGATTCTTGACGGCATGGGCCTGAACAAGACCGAAGCGGTCACCGCAGCAACCCTTGCCGTGCGGTTCTACCAGTTGGCCGAGCCCTACACCGATGTGCGGGTGCGCAAGGCCCTGCAGATGGCCGTCGACAATGCGAAGATCCTGGAACTGGGCTATGCGGGCCTTGGCACGTTGGCCGAAAACCACATGATCTGCCCGATCCACCCCGAGTATGCGCAACTGCCGCCGGTCGAGCATGACCCTGCCGCAGCCAGGGCGCTGATCGCCGAGGCGGGGCATGCCGAAACCGAATTCGAGTTGATTTCGCTGGAGGATTCGTGGCAGTCGGCCACCTGCGACGCTATCGCCGCCCAGATCCGGGATGCCGGTATCAGGATCAGGCGCACGATCATTCCCGGGGCCACCTTCTGGGACGGTTGGCTGACCTACCCGTTTTCGGCCACCGAATGGTCACATACCCCACTGGGCGTGCAGGTTCTGGCGCTGGCCTTCAAGACCGGTGTGCCCTGGAACGAGACCGGATTTTCCAATGCCCGCTTCGACGACCTTCTGGCGCAGGCGCTGACCATATCCGACGCCGGTGCCCGCCGCGCGGTGACGGCCGAAATGCAGCAGATCCTGCGCGATGAAGGGGTTCTGATCCAGCCTTACTGGCGGTCCCTGTTCCGCCATACCCGGGACTTTGTGATGGGGGCCGAAGTGCATCCGACGCTGGAACACCACCATTACAAATGGTGGATCGACGCATGACCCCCCGCTGGCCCCGCCGCGCCGGGGCCACCTCTGACGTCCAAGGAATGCCTTGACAGGCGAGCCACATCGGACGGAAGAATGCCTAGTCTGCAATCTCGTATCATCTTCCGAAATACCGGAAATTCGGCGGTCCGGACCATCGCGCCGACACTTCAGCAAAGAAGGGCATACAGATGAAGCTTGCGAAACTGATCCTGTCGGCAGCCGCCCCTGCGCTTTTGCTAATGGCGCAGTCCGATGTCGTGATGGCCGCCAACGGCGATGAATGTGTCCATGTTCTCGGATACGAATGGAGCGGCGAGAAACAGTCGATGGACCCCGCCGACATGACGTCGGGCGACGATGCCTATCACATCTTTGCCGTCTACAACCGGCTGGTGGATGTGGACGACAACTTTGCCGTCACTCCCGAACTGGCCACCGAATGGTCGGTGTCCGACGATGGCCTGACCTGGACCTTCAAGTTGCGTGAAGGCGTCACGTTCCATTCCGGCAAGCCTTTCACCAGCGCTGATGTGGTCTATACCTTCAAGCGCCTGCTTGATCCGGCAACCGGGTCGGGCGCTGCGGCGGTGCTTGAATTCATGGACCCCGCCGGGATCGCGGCACCGGATGCCACAACGGTTACCTTCACCACCAAAGCCCCTGTGGTGGAACTGCCGGTGCTGATTTCGAACAAGTTCACCAACATCGTGGCCGAAGGTGCCACTGCCGACACGCTGCGCCTCAAGGGCGACGGCACCGGCCCGTTCATGCAGGAACAGTTCGAGCCGAACGCGCCAGTGCGTATCCTGCGCAAGAACCCCGACTACTGGGCCGAAGGTCTGCCGAAAGCCGAATGCGTGAAGATCACCGTGGCGCAAGAGGCGGTCGCAGGCGTGGCGGCGATCCTGTCGGGCGATGTCGATCTGATGCTGAACGTCGATCCTTCGGTGATTTCCGCGCTGCAAGGCAACCCGGCCGTCGGCTTGCTGCAGACTGGTGCATCCAACTCGATGACCGTCTCGATGTGGGTCGATACCCCGCCGTTCGACGATGTCCGCGTGCGCGAGGCGCTGAAACTGGTGGTGGACCGTCAGGCGATGGTGGACACGGTGCTTCTGGGCTTCGGTCAGGTCGCCGCGGATAATCCGGTGCCGTTGGCCAACCCGGCGTCTTTTGTCACCGAGGCACCGAAACAGGACTACGAAAAGGCAAGGGCGCTGCTGGCCGAGGCGGGCCATGCCGACGGGCTGAAATTCGACCTTTACACCGCCGAAGGCGTGCCCGGCATGGTGCGGATGGCGCAGGTGTTTGCCGAACAGGCCAAGCCTGCCGGGATCGAGATCAACGTCATCGTGACCCCGGCAGAAAGCTATTGGGATGATGTCTGGCTGAAAAAGCCGATCGTGACATCGGCCTGGTCGATGCGCCCGCCGGGCGAAGGTCTTGCCGTCGCCTATGTGCAGACCGCCAAATGGAAGGAAACCCATTGGGAGCGTCCGGACTATGACGCCATGTTGCAGAAGGCCAACACCACCGTCGACACGCAGGCCCGGCTTGACCTGTACAAGCAGGCAGCCAAGACGCTGGCCACCGAAGGCGGGTTGATCCTGCCGATGTTCGTGCATCAGGTTCTGGCGCTGCGCACGGGTTGCACCGGCTATACGCCACTGGCGCAGAACTTCAACCTGAACTTCGAAAACCTCGCCTGCGATTAGGCGCCGTTGCGGGCCGGTTTCCCCGGCCCGCATCCCCCTGACCCGCGCAGCCACGCGCGGGATTTCCGCCTGACCGCCTGCCCGAAAGGACCACGCCTTGGTCATCCTGCGCATGATCATCGGACGTGTCGCCCTTGCGGCGGTGACGCTGCTGCTGGTGTCGCTGATCGTGTTCATGATGCTGGAGGTTCTGCCCGGCGACGTCGCCTCGCGCATCCTGGGCCGCGATGCGACGCCCGAGACGCTGGCGCAGCTGCGTGCCGAACTGGGGCTGAACGATCCGGCGGCCTTGCGTTATCTGCACTGGATCGGCGGCTTGCTGACCGGTGATCCGGGCCGCTCGCTGGTGTCGCAGCGGCCCGTCGCCGACATCCTGGCACCCCGCATCTTCAACACGCTGGTCATGTCGGCCTATGCCTTTGTGCTCTACCTGCCGCTGACGCTGATACCGGCCTTGGCTCAGGCCATCCGGCGCGACCGCGCCACCGATCATATCCTGTCGGTAATCACGCTGGTGCTGCTGTCGCTGCCCGATTTCCTGCTGGCGACGATCCTGTTGATGATGTTCGTGATCTGGGTGCCGGTGCTGCCCGCAATCTCGCTGGTCGATCAGTCCTCGGGGTTCTGGGAGTACATGCGGGCGATGACGCTGCCTGCGCTGACGCTGGCCATCGTGATGGCGGTCTATGCCGTGCGCATGCTGCGCGACAATCTGATCGAGGTGCTGGATTCTGACTTTGTGCGGATGGCCGAACTCAAGGGTCTGTCGGCCCGCCGGGTGCTGCTGCGTCATGCCCTGCCCAATGCGCTGGTACCGACGCTGAACGTGACCGCGCTGAACCTGGCCTATCTGGTCGGCGGCGTGGTGGTGGTGGAAAAGGTGTTCAGTTACCCGGGGTTCGGCAGCCTTCTGGTGGATTCGCTGCAATTGCGCGACCTGCCGGTGATCGAGGCCACAGTGATGATCGCGGCCCTTGTCTATATCCTGGCCAATCTGGTGGCGGACGTGGCGGCGATCCTCTTGAACCCGCGCCTGACCAACGGGTGAATGATGGCGGCAAGGGGGACAGCGGCCGGGCGGGCACGGGTGATCTGGCGGCAGATGCCGCTGTCGTTCCGCATCGGCGCGGTCATTCTGGCGCTGCATCTGCTGGTGGCAGTGACCGGGCCGTTCTGGGCACCCTACGGCTATTCGCAGATGGGGGCCGGGGCGCCGCTGTCGGGGATGAGCTGGCAGAATCCGATGGGCGTCGATCAGTTGGGCCGCGACGTGTTCAGCCGGGTCGTGCATGGCAGCCACATCGTCATTCTGATGTCGCTGTCGGGCACCGTTCTGGGGCTGGTGGTCGGGGCTGTGGTCGGGCTGTTTTCGGGCTATGTCGGCGGCTGGGTCGATGTGGTGATCCAGCGGTTGATGGAGGCGCTGATCAGCATTCCGTTTCTGGTGCTGGCGCTGATCGCGATTTCGGCGGCGGGGCTGGAGGCTGCAGGCAATCCGGTGCTGGTGGTGCTGGTGGTGGCGCTGGTCTATGCGCCGCGCATCGCCCGCATGGCGCGCGCCACCGCCATCGACATTGCCACGCGCGACCATGTGACGGTCGCGCGCCTGCGCGGCGAAAGCGCCTGGTCGGTGATGTGGCGAGAGTTGTTGCCCAATGCCAGCGGCGTCCTTCTGGTCGAGTTTGCGTTGCGGGCGGGCTATGCGCCGGTGCTGATCGGCTCGCTTGGTTTTCTGGGCTTCGGCCTGCGCCCGCCCACGCCGGAATGGGGCCTGATGATCAGCGAAAACCGCGCCATGCTGATCGTGTCGCCGGTGCTCGTCTTGGGGCCGGGACTGGCGCTGGCCAGTCTGGTCGTCGGGCTGAACCTGTTTACCGAAGGGCTCGCCCGCGTCCTGGGCCGCACGGTCAGGCTGGGCACCCAATGACCGGCGCCCTTATGACGGTCGAGGGGTTGAGCCTGGCTTATCGGCAAGGGCCATCCTGGCAACGGGTGGTCGAGGATATCTCTTTCGCCATAGCACCGGGCGAGGTGCTGGGGCTGGTCGGGGAATCCGGTTGCGGCAAGTCCACCGTCGCCTTGCAGCTTCTGGGCTATCGGCACCCTGCCTTGCGCGTGCTGGCGGGGCGGGTGACGCTGCAGGGGCAGACCCTGACCGGCCTGCCGCGCGCCGATCTTGACCGGGTGCGCGGGCGGCGGGTCAGTTTCGTGCCGCAGAACCCGACCACGGCGCTGAACCCCGGCATCCGGGTGGGCGCGCAGATCGGCGAAATGCTGGCGGCCCATCAGGCGACAAAAGGCGATCCCGCCGCCCTGTTCGCCATGGTCGGTCTGCCGACGGATGCCGATTTCCGCCGCCGCTATCCGCATCAGTTGTCGGGCGGGCAGCAGCAGCGGGTCTGCATCGCGATGGCGCTGGCCTGTCATCCCGACCTTGTGGTGCTGGACGAGCCGACCACCGGCCTTGACGTGACGACGCAGGCGCAGATCGTCACCCTTCTGGCCGATCTGCGGGCGCGGCTGGGCATGTCGATGGTCTATGTCACGCACGATCTGACGCTGCTGTCGCAGATCGCCGACCGGGTGGGGGTGATGTATGCCGGGCGGCTGGTCGAGATTGCCCCGACCGCAACCCTGTTCCGGTCGCCTCGCCATCCCTATACCCAAGGCCTGATCGCCTCGATCCCCGGCGCTGCCGAAGGCGGCGCGCGCGTCGGCCGCCCGCTGCCCGGTCTTTTGCGCCGCGAACACCTGCCCGCCGGTTGCCCGTTCCAGCCCCGCTGCAGCCACGCCCAGGCGGAATGCGCAGGCACCGTCCAACCGCTGCGCGATATCGGCCCAGACCATGCCGTCGCCTGCTGGCGCTGGGACAGCTTGCAGCTCGAGACCGCGCCTGCGGCAACGCCCGATAAGCGCGAAACGGGCGCACCGCCAACCGTGCTTTCCGTTCAGGGCCTGTCCGTCGCGTATGGCCGCGCCCTGCCAGTGGTCCGCGATGTCTCGCTGACGCTGGGTGCCGGCGAAACGCTGGCGCTGGTCGGGGAGTCGGGCAGCGGCAAATCGACCATCGCGCGCGCCATCAGTGGCCTGATCGCCCCGGCTGAAGGCACCATCACGCTGCTGGGCACCTCCCTTGCCCCGCTTGTGGCAGCGCGCAGCCCCGAGCAGCGCCGCCTTGTGCAACTGGTGTTCCAGAACCCCGATGCCTCGCTGAACCCGCGCGCGCGCATCGGGCGCATCCTGCGGCGGCCGGTCGATTGCTTTTTCCCAGGCGACAGCCCCCGCAGCGCCCAACTGGTGACAGAGGCGCTGGATGCCGTCCGGCTGGAGCCGGGATACGCAGGGCGCTATGCCGATCAGTTGTCGGGGGGCGAGCGGCAGCGTGTGGCGATTGCCCGCGCGCTGCTGGCCCGGCCCGATATTCTGCTATGTGACGAGGTCCTGTCGGCGCTGGATGTCTCCGTGCAGGCCAGCATCCTGGACCTCTTGCAACGGCTGAAGCGCGACGGCGGCATCGCCATGCTGTTCATCTCGCATGATCTGGCGGTGGTCGGGCTGGTCGCAGACCGGATCGCCGTGCTGTTCCGGGGCGAAGTGATGGAGACCGGCCCGACCGCACAGATTTTTTCGCCGCCTTTTCACCCCTACACCCATGCCTTGTTGCAATCGGTACCCCGGGCCCTGCAACGGCCCCTGCCCATTTCGTCCCGCCAGACCGGCCCGACGCCGACCGATCCCAACGGCTGCGCCTATGCCGCCCGCTGTGCTTGGAAGGTCGGGGCGATCTGCGACACCACACGCCCACCGTGGCAAGAAATGCCGGGGGGGCTGCGCCTGCGGTGTCATCTGCCCCTGTCCGAGTTGACCGAGCTTGCCGAAAGAACCCCCGTGGAGCGACCAGCATGAAGATCGAAGCCGTTGATTTCTTTTACCTGTCGATGCCCGTCGTGACCGATGCGGGCGATGGCAGTCAGGATGCGCTGGTGGTGCGCGTGGCGGCGGGTGGCCATGTCGGCTGGGGCGAATGCGAAGCCTCGCCGCTGGTGTCGATTGCCGCCTATGTCTGCCCGATGTCGCACGGGGCCTGCCGCCCGGTACTGGATTCGGTGCTGGGGCAAGACCTGTCCTCGCCCGACGACATTGCCCGGATCGCCGCCGATCTGGACCTGAACAGCATGGATTTGTTGCAGACGCCGCATACCTTTTCCGGTATCGAAATGGCGATGTGGGATCTGCTGGGGCGCAAGGCGGGCCGCCCGGTCTGGAACCTGCTGGGCTATCAGCGCGCCTATCCCAAGACGCCCTATGCCTCGATGCTGTTCGGCGACGATGCGGCGGAAACGCTGGCGCGCGCGCGGGGGGCTGTAGCCTCCGGTTTCCGCGCGATCAAATGCGGCTGGGGCCCGTTCGGGCGCAGCGACCTTGCCGCCGATGTGGAGCAGTTGCACGCCGCGCGCGAAGGGCTTGGCCCGGACGGCATCCTCTTGGTCGATGCCGGGCAGATCTGGCGCGAGGATGTCGATGCGGCGGCCCTGCGTCTGCCGGCCTTGGAACAGGTCCGCGCGACCTGGCTGGAAGAGCCGTTTCTGGCCCATGCCTATGAGGCCTATGGTGCGTTGGCCGGGCAGAGCCGCATCGCTTTGGCCGGGGGCGAGGGCGCGCACAACGTCTTCATGGCGCGGCATCTGATCGACTATGGCAAACCCGGCTTTGTGCAGATCGACTGTGGCCGGATCGGCGGTATCGGCCCGGCCAAGAAAGTCGCCGACTATGCGGCGGCGCGGAGCGTGACCTATGTCAACCACACCTTCACCTCGCATCTTGCCCTGTCGGCGTCGCTGCAACCCTATGCGGGGCTGCGCGACCACGAAATCTGCGAATACCCCATCGCCCCCAAATCGTTGGCAGTCGATCTGTCGGATGGCCACCTGTTGCCCGATGCCAACGGGCAAATCATCGTGCCCGAAGCCCCGGGCTTAGGTGTCGCCGCCAGCCCCGACGGTATGCGCCCCTATCTGGTCGATGTCGAAATCCGCGCCAAGGGCCGCACGCTCTATTCAACCCCCAACCTGTGAACCCATCCAAAAGGCGACCCGAACCATGAAGATCACCGAAATCGACGTGCATATCGTGCTGGCCCCGAACATGGACCCGACGCTGACCTCGTCGGCGCAGGACAGTCTCGTGGTGCTGATCCACACCGACGAAGGCGTGACCGGGATCGGCGAATCCGATGTGAACCCGTGGATGGCCAAGGCGGCGATCCTGGCACCCGGCACCCACACGATGGGCCTGTGCATGCGCGACATGCTGATCGGGGCCGACCCGTTCGATATCGCCGGGCTATGGGACAAGATGTACAAGGGCACCGCGATGAACGGGCGGCGCGGCGTGGTGATCCACGCGATGGGGGCCATCGACATGGCGCTGTGGGATCTGAAGGGCAAGGCGCTCGGCCTGCCGGTGCACGCCCTGTTGGGCGGCGCGGTCAAGACCGAGGTGGTGCCCTATGCCTCGCTTCTGCCCAAGGGCAACAGCTTTGCCGCTTACCGCGATGCGCTGGTCGAGGCGGCGGTGCGGTCGCGCGATCTGGGATTTCGCGCGGTCAAGGCCGAGGTGCTGATGAACGGCCCCTATACCCATGAAGGGATGCGCGAAAGCTATGACCGGCACACCGACGTGGTGGCGGCGGTGCGCAAGGCCATCGGGCCGGATGTGGTGCTGATGGTCGATGTGGGCTATCTCTGGCCAGATGCGGCGTCTTGTCTGGAAATTGTCCGCGACTGGGCCGAGTTCGACATCTTCTTTCTGGAAACGCCGGTCTGGTCGGACGACGTCGACGAATTGCGCAAGGTCCGCGACGGCGCGCCGATGAAGGTGGCTGCCGGGGAATGGCTGGCCACCCGCCATGAATTCCGCGAGTTGATGGACGTGGGCGGGGTGCAGGTGGCGCAGCCCGATGTTGGCCGTGTGGGCGGGTTGAGCGAGGCCAGGATCGTTTGCGACATGGCGGCGGCGCGTGGCGTGACCATCGTGCCGCATTGCTGGAAGACCGCGATTTCCCTGTCGGCCACAGCACATCTGGCCTTTGCCACGGCACATTGCGCCTATATCGAATATCTCCCGCCGCAGTTGTGTCACGAGACGTTGCGGCGCGAACTGGCCTTTGAAGAACTGGCGCTGGTAAACGGCTGCATTCCCTTGCCGCAAAAGCCCGGTCTCGGGGTCGAACTCAATGAGGCGGCCCTGAAGGCCTATACCGTTGGCTGATCCTCGAGACCGGCTAGCAGAAAGATCGGAGAAAAGATGAACAAATATGATCTGTCGGACAGGGTGGCCGTTGTGACCGGGGGCGCACAGGGCATCGGGCTGGCGGTGGCGCGCCGGCTGTCCGCGTCGGGGGCCCGCGTGCGGATATGGGACATGGACGGCGATCTGGCACGGGATGCGGCGCTTGCGTTGGGAGAGGCTGCCGACAGTGCGGCTGTCGATGTGACCGACCCCGAGGCCGTCGTCGCCGCGGCCCGGTCCGCTGCCGAAACCCTGGGCCGCATCGACGCACTGGTGACCAGTGCCGGGATCGCCGGTCCGAACGCGCCGGTGGTGGATTACCCGCTTGCCGACTGGCGCCGCATCATCGAGGTGAACTTGAACGGGGTATTCCACTGCTGTAGGGCGGTCCTGCCCCATATGGTGACGCAAGGTTACGGGCGCATCGTCAACATCGCCTCGATCGCGGGGAAAGAGGGCAATCCGAACGCCGCCGCCTATTCCGCGTCAAAGGCCGGGGTGATCGCGCTGACCAAGAGCCTTGGCAAGGAACACGCCGGCCAGAACATTGCCGTCAACTGCGTGACCCCGGCTGCCGCCCGCACCCGCATTTTCGACCAGATGTCCGAGGCGCACATCGCCTTCATGCTGTCGAAGATCCCGCGTAACCGGTTTCTGGAACTGGACGAAGCCGCCACCATGATCGCCTGGCTATGCACCGAGGAAAACTCCTTCACCACCAGCGCCGTCTTTGATCTGAGTGGCGGCAGGGCGACCTACTGAGACCGAGAGGGGGCCGCTGAGCCGTCGCATCTCGCGTGATCGGCACGACCGTCAGGCCCGCGCGGCTGACCGGTCGGTCGCCGTCTGCGCCGCGCCGCCGAAGGCAAGATGGGCGATGGCTGCCAGCATCAGCGCAGCGCCGAACAGTCCCAGCATCGTGATCCGCTCGTCGAGGAACAGTGCCGCCGCCATCGCGCCGAACACGCCTTCCGCGCTTACGATGACGGCGGCGTGCGAGGCGGGCGTGTACCGCTGCGCGAGCGTCTGCAGCCCGAAGGCCAGCGCGGTCGAGCCGACACCCAGCAACAGCAGTTCCGAACCTGCGGCAAGCGCCGCGCCGACCGACAGCGACCCCCAGAGTCCGCCTATCGGCAGCGCGATGGCTGCGGCAACCAGAAACTGCGTGCAGGCGGTGCGTACCGGATGACCGAAGGTCTGCATGTGGCGGCCCAGATCGACCATCCATGCCGCATACAGCAACGCCGAGAAAAGGGCGAGAAAGTCACCCTGTCCGAACCCCTGCATCCCCCCGCACAGCATGAAAACCCCGATCAGCGTAGCACCCGCAGCGCCCCAGACCTGCAGGCTGGGCCGTTCGCGGTATACGATCCACGCCAGGAGGGGGGTCAACACGGCAGCGGTGTTGACGAGAAAACCTGCATTCGTGACCGTGGTCGACAGAAAGGCGGCCTGTTGCAGCAGCAACGCAGCCGCAAAGATGACGGCGACGCGGAGTGCGCTTGGCCAATATCCGGGTGCAAGCACCCCGCTACGGTCAAGGCGCAGCAACGGCAGGATCAGCACACCGCCGATCAGGCAGCGCAGACCTACCGCGCTGGACGGGTCAAGATGTTCCAGAACCGTCTTTTGCGCGACATTCCCAAAGCCCCAGAACGCCGCTGCAACAAGAAGAAGGAAATTGGCCTGGGATCTCGACATGATCGTTCACTTTCGCGGCAGGGTTTCAAAGGAGGGCCGGTTGCCGGGAATTGCCGGGGGCTTGGCCGAAGCGTGCCGCATGTCGGGTCGCCAAGTCCGGAAAGGCGGCTGAAAGATTTCTGAAATCGGTGTCGGGCCGCGCGGCGGTTCTGTCAGTCAGTTCTGTGCGCGGTCCGGGCTGGTAGGCGGACGCAGGGTCGCCACCATCGGCGGCGCGATTTCACGGGCCAGTTTTTCCACGATGGCATCGGCAAAAGTTTCGAACCCGCCCACTTCCATCACGAAGGCGGCGGGTCCCGCGATCAGACGGTCGCGGTACCAGTCGGAAAGGTGCGGTTCGTCCGTCTCGATCGCCAGCGCATTGATCGTGATGCCGGCGGGTTCTGCCCGTGCGCGTACTATGCGCAAAGGCAAGAAACTGCTGCGTCGGGGGGTCATGGTTTCGATGCCGTCGCCCGACACGTTCACGATCTTTCGCCAGGCACAGCGCCCCGGGTCCTGCAACAAATCGATTGCCGTCGCTACGCCGCGCCCGATTCCGGTGTTGCCGGACACGATGCGCGGCATCCCGGCGATGCGTCCCGCCAACCGCTCTGCATCCGGCTTGTTCCGAAGCCGTTGCCAGGCCAGCACCTGAGGCGCAATCTCGGCGTCGCCCCACAGGACGACGGCGATCTCGACGACCCCGGCCGCCTCCAAGGCCGACTGCACCTTCTGCGACCGAAAGGCCTGCGTGTAACCCTGCTGCTGCAACAGGAACTCTGTCGCGTCGACGCTGCCAGAGGCGTCGATGGCCAGAACGATCGCCAGATCGGCGCAATCGGCCCGCACCATGCCAGCCGAAAGCGACAGAAGGCCAAGCGTCAAGATGCCCGACCACAGCCTGGCAGCCGCGCGCGGAACGGGACGGGTGCGCGGGGTCCGCTCCACAGCGTCGATGTCAGACCGGTTCCTCATGCTGCACCCCCTCGCGGCCGACGAATCGGGTCTGCCGGCCCCGGACGGACTCTGCGACCCGCACCGGAAAGAATGACGCGGTCGTCCCCCGCAGTCCTGAAACATCCCTGAAAATTTGTTGAAATTGGGGAAACAGTCGCGCCGGGAACCGCTTTGCGCGCCTGTTCACGCTGCTTTCACGATGAAGAACGCAGCGGGTGTCAGACACCTGCTACCTTCTACCTGCGATCGTTCAAGTCAAATGGGGTCATTCGATGGGCAAGCATTGCGAAGACTGGTTCAGGTTCGCGGACTTTCTGCTGGACCTCTCCAAAGGCCGCCTGTTCAAGGGCACCGAAGACGTCAGTCTGCGGCCCAAGTCGCTTGCGCTGCTGTCGCATCTGGTGCGCCATGCCGGGCGGGTGGTGCTGAAGGACGAACTGATCGAGACGCTGTGGCCCGACGTGACGGTGACCGAGGATTCGCTTACGCAATGCGTGCGCGACGTGCGCCGGGCGTTGGGCGCAGAGGGGGCGTCCCTGCTGCGAACCGTGCCGTGCCGGGGGTATCTTTTCATCGTCCCGGAGGCGTGCAACGGGCAGGTCGCGGGGGTCCAGCCCGTCACTCCTGCGGCGCTGGCGGTTCCGCTTGTGCAGGCTGCACCGTCGCCCGCAAACCCGACTCCGGTGCTGCGGCCGGACGGTATCGCCGTGTTGCCCTTCATTCTGGAGTCATCCGGCGAGCCTGGCGATGGTCACCTGATCGACGGGCTGGTCCATGATGTGATCAGCCGGCTGGCGCGGCTGCGCAGTTTCCATGTGATTGCCCGTGGCAGTTCTTTCGCGTTGCGCCCGATTGCGTCCGATCCGCAGGCGGTCGGTCGCGCGCTGGGCGTAGCCTATGCCGTGGCCGGGACAGCCGAGATGCAGGACACCCAGGTCCGCTTGCGGGTCGAGTTGATCAAGGTCGCAGACGGCTCGATCCTGTGGACCGAAGATCTGGTCGAAACGCGGGACCGCTTCTTGTCGGTGCTGGACTGGCTGACGGACCGGATCGTTCATTCCGTGCAGATGCAGGTCACGGCGGCCGAGGCGCGGCGCGCACTGGCCCTGCCGGAACCGACTCTGGATGCCTGGGAAGCCTACCATCGCGGCTTGCCGGACGCCTATCGCTTCGACCCCGAGGCGGCGACCCGCGCCTTGGCGCAGTTCCGTCGAGCAACGGCCCTTGCCCCCGATTTTGCGCGGGCGCATGCCGCGCAGTCGTTCTGCCATTTCTATTTTGCCTTTTCGGGGATGGTCGGCGACCGTGCGACCGAAGTGGCAGCAGCCCGCCGGACCGCCGAAAATGCAATGCAGGCCGATGACAGCAACCCCTCGTCGCACTGGGCCTTTGGCCGCGCCCTGTGGTTGCAGGGCGATGACGAGGGCTGTCTTCAGCACGCGCGGCGGGCGGTCGCCCTCAGCCCCAGCTTCGCCCATGCGCACTACACGATCGGCTTTGTCGAAACCCAACAAGGGGACGCGCAACACGGACTTTCCCAGATGGACCGCGCGTTGGCGCTCAGCCCGTTCGATCCGTTTCCGGGGTCGATCCAGATCATGCGCGCCTTTGCATTGGTCAGGCTTGACCAGATCGAGGAGGCTGCCGATTGGGCACGCCTGGCCGCCCGGCAGCCGAACACCTATCCGGCAATCCTCGCCCCGGCGGCCCTGATCCCGGCGGGTGCCGGGCGCACCGATCAGGCCCGATCGGTGGCAACAAAGCTGCGTGAAATTGCCCCGGCCTACAGTCTCGCTCATTTTGACCAGGCGCTCGAACGCATGAACCCGGACGTTTCGAAACTGTTTCGCCGGAACGCCGCGACCATCGGTCTTTGACCGTTGCCTGCCTTTGCAGCCCTGCGTCGCGGCACCGGCCCTTGCCGGCCGGTTTTTTGCAAATCGGAAATTCGGTACAGGTTCCGCCGGCTTTCAAGGCAGCGCGCGGCATCAGGCACCGACCGGCCTTGCCGGTGCTTTCCGTTCGGGCGGCGACGAAAATCATGGGACCGCTCCGTGTCGGTCTCGAAGGCGCATGGTCGGGCTCGATCGCGCATGGGCCGTCTGGCGGAAACCTGCTGTACGAGATCCTGAAAGTCGACCGGTTCCCCTCATGATCAAAAGGGCAGGACAAGGAGCGCGGGGGATCGAACGCGACGTCCTTGCAATCTCGATTGCAGCGCGGGATGCCCGGGTCAATGCGCCAGAAACATCGGAACCGCGGCTTGTTCCAGCATGTCGCGGGTGACGCCGCCAAAGATCGCTTCGCGCAGCCGGGAATGGCCATAGGCACCCATCACCAGAAGATCGCAATCTTGGTCGCGGATGTGGCCGTGCAGCACGTCCGGCAGGCGCGGCGCGCTTCGCGCCAGAACCGACACTTCGGCTCCTACTCCTTGCCGCGCCAGAAATCGGCACAACATGCCGCCGGGATCAGACCGTTCGGGGCCCTGCACCGACGGGTCGATGACGACCACATTCACCTTTTTCGCCGTCTTGAGGAAGGGCAGCGCGCGCCGAACCGCAGCCAGCGCCGCATCGCTGCCGTTCCAGGCAACCACCGGGCGGTTGCCGATGGGGCGGGAAGCAGGGAACGCTTCGGGCAACACCAGCACAGGGCATTGCCCGCCGAACAGCGCCGCCTCGACGATCGTCTGATCCGCGACACCCCGCCCGGCACCGTAGGGTTTGGGCATCACCATCAGATCGCTGTAGCGCGCGTGGCCCGCGACAAGATCGTGCAAGGCGCCATCGGCCGCCACTTCGGCCTCGACCGACCAGCGAAGGGCGGGGTTTTCCTGTGCCAGCAGGACGCGGAGTTCGGCCTCGGTCAGGGCCACGGCCTCGCGCGCGGCGTCCAGCGCCATGTCCACAATCGCTACAGAACCGCCAAAACCCACATAGCCGGGCATCGACATGTCCACCCCCACCGCCAGCACGTCCAGATGTCCGTCATTCGCCTGTGCCAGCCGGCTGGCCACCTGAAGCGCAGGCGCAAACCCTGCAGCGCTCAAGCCAATTGTCAGTATCGAACGGTAGCTCATGCTATCTCTCCTATGGCTGGTCGGCCTCTCCAGGCTGCCGCACCGTGCCGGTTCGCACCTTGATCCTTATCAGGCCAAAGCGCGCCGCGGGTTGACATGGATCAAGGCGCACCCCCCCCGGCGTCGTGCACAAGCAGGGCAGCAGGCGATGGTGGCCCACACCCTGCGGGCCGTCCGGACGGAGGGACGCGGAATGCTGGACTACCTCAAACTGATCGCGCTCGGGGTGATCACGATACTGGCGGCGATTGCTGCCAATTATTCGCGCGATCTGGCCTATCTGGTTCATGCCGTGATCATCATGCTGGTGGCCGGGGGCATGTTCCTGTGGGTGCTGCGCGGGGTCGACGAACCGCGCCAACCCGCCCGGCAGGACGAATATCTGGACAGCGTGGTGCGCTACGGCGTGGTCGCCACCGCCTTCTGGGGGGTCACCGGGTTTCTGGTTGGCGTGATCATCGCGTTCCAGCTGGCGTTTCCGGCGCTGAACTTTGCCTGGGCCGAAGGGTTCCTTAACTTTGGCCGGCTGCGGCCGCTGCACACCTCGGCAGTGATCTTTGCCTTCGGCGGCAACGCCCTGATCTGCACGTCGTTCTATGTCGTGCAGCGAACCTCTGCCGCGCGGCTGTGGGGCGGCAACCTCGCCTGGTTCGTGTTCTGGGGCTACAATCTGTTCATCGTGCTGGCCGCCACGGGGTATCTGCTGGGGGCCACGCAATCCAAGGAATATGCCGAACCGGAATGGTACATCGACATCTGGCTGACGGTGGTGTGGCTGGCCTATCTGGCGGTCTACCTTGGCACGATCATCAAGCGACGCGAGCCGCATATCTATGTCGCCAACTGGTTCTATCTGTCGTTCATCGTGACCGTGGCGATGCTGCATGTGTTCAACAACATCTCGATCCCGGTCTCGATCTTCGGGTCCAAATCGGTGCAGGTGTTCTCGGGCGTGCAGGATGCCATGGTGCAGTGGTGGTATGGCCACAACGCCGTGGGGTTCTTCCTGACCGCGGGCTTTCTGGGAATGATGTACTACTTCGTGCCGAAACAGGCCGAACGCCCGGTCTACAGCTATAAACTGTCGATCATCCACTTCTGGGCGCTGATCTTTCTGTATATCTGGGCCGGCCCCCACCACCTGCATTACACAGCCTTGCCCGACTGGGCCTCGACCCTTGGCATGGTGTTCTCGATCATGCTGTGGATGCCAAGCTGGGGCGGCATGATCAACGGGCTGATGACGCTGTCGGGTGCCTGGGACCGGCTGCGCACCGACCCGGTGCTGCGGATGATGGTGCTGGCCATCGGGTTCTACGGCATGTCCACCTTCGAGGGCCCGGTGATGAGCATCAAGGCCGTCAACTCGCTGTCGCACTATACCGACTGGACCATTGGCCACGTCCATTCCGGCGCGCTTGGCTGGAACGGCATGATCACCTTTGGCGCGCTGTATTTCCTGGTGCCGCGCCTGTGGAACCGCGACCGGCTGTACAGCCTTACCCTCGTCAACTGGCACTTCTGGTTGGCCACCATCGGCATCGTCCTTTACGCCTCCGCCATGTGGGTGTCGGGCATCATGGAGGGCCTGATGTGGCGCGAAGTCGATGCCAACGGCTTTCTCGTCAACGCCTTCGCCGACACCGTCGCCGCCAAATGGCCGATGAACGTGGTGCGCGGCATCGGCGGCGTCCTCTACCTCGCCGGCGGCATCATCATGTGCGTCAACCTGTGGAAGACGGTCTCTGTGGTGCCGGGCCGCGCCCCCGTGCCCACCGCCATCCCCGCTGAATGAACGAGGAACGCCATGTCCATTCTTGACCGTCACAAACCCATCGAACGCCACGCGACGCTGCTGCTCGTCCTCAGCTTTCTGGTGGTCAGCATCGGCGGCCTCGTGCAGATCGTACCGCTGTTCTATCTGGAAAACACCATCGAAAAGGTCGAAGGCGTGCGCCCTTACACGCCCTTGGAACTGACCGGGCGTGACATCTACATCCGCGAAGGCTGCTATGTCTGCCACAGCCAGATGATCCGCCCGATGCGGGATGAGGTGGAACGCTATGGCCATTATTCCCTCGCGGCGGAATCGATGTATGACCACCCGTTCCAGTGGGGGTCCAAACGCACCGGCCCCGATCTGGCGCGTGTGGGTGAGCGGTATTCCGACAACTGGCACGTCGATCACCTGACCGATCCGCAATCGGTGGTGCCGGAATCGCTGATGCCGAAGTATGGCTTCCTGCTGAACCGCCCGCTGGACGGCAAGTATGTGGGCGAGTTGATGGCGACGCACCGGATCGTCGGCGTGCCCTATACCGATGACATGCTGACCAATGCGCGGGCCGACTTTGCGGCGCAGGGCAACCCGGACGCAGATTATGACGGCCTGCAGGAACGCTATGCCCGGGCGCAGGTCCGCAACTTCGATGCCCAGCCCGGCACGTCGGAAATGGATGCGCTGATCGCCTATCTGCAAGTTCTGGGCACGATGGTCGATTTTTCGACCTTCACCCCAGACGCCAGCCGCTGAGGAGGCCGCGATGCAAACCTACAGTTTTCTGCGCGAATTCGCCGACAGCTGGATGTTGCTGGCGCTGACGCTGGTGTTCATCGGCGTCGTGATCTGGGCCTTCCGCCCCGGCAGCCGCAAGGCGCATGACGATGCCGCCACCTCGATCTTCCGCAACGACGCCCGGCCCGCACCCGAGGCCGATCCCGAAAAGGAAATCCCGTAAATGGCCGTCGATCCAGAAGACCGGGTTCCCGAGAACAAGGTGTCGCCGCCCGAACGCCGTTATCCCGATACCAAGACGATCAACCGCAAGAAGCTCGTGGGTCAAGTGCAATCCACCGGCCACACCTGGGACGGGATCGAGGAGTTCGACAACCCCTTGCCGCGCTGGTGGGTCTGGACGTTCTACGCCACCATTGTTTTCGCGCTGGTCTATGCCGTGCTTTACCCGGCATGGCCGCTGTTGAGCCGTGCCACGCCGGGAATCCTTGGCGCATCGACCCGTGCCGATGTGGCGGCAGATATCCAGAGGTTTGCCGATGCCAACGCGCCGATCCGCGCGCGTCTGGAAGCGACGGAACTGACCGCCATCGCCGACGACCCGGACCTGATGCAATATGCCACCAGTGCGGGCGCGTCGATCTTCCGCACCAACTGTTCACAGTGCCATGGGTCGGGGGCTGCGGGGGTGCAGGCCTCGGGCTATCCCAACCTTCTGGATGACGACTGGCTGTGGGGGGGCGACATCGCCAGCATCCACACCACGCTGATGCACGGCATCCGCAACACAACCGACCCCGACGCTCGCTACTCCCAGATGCCGAAGTTTGGCGAGTTGCTGACCAAAGACGAAATCGACCAGTTGGTCCAGCATTTACGCGCCAATGCGGGGCAGGAGAATGACGCCGCCTCGGCCACGGCGGGGGCCGCGCTGTTCGCCGAAAACTGCGTCGCCTGCCACGGTGAAGCGGGCCTTGGCAACCGCGAGCTTGGCGCGCCGAACCTGACCGATGCGATCTGGCTTTACGGCGGCGACGTGGCCGACCTGGCTGACTCCGTGACCAACGCCCGCTTCGGCGTGATGCCGAACTGGAGCCCGCGCCTGTCCGAGGCGGATATCCGGTCGGTTTCGGTCTATGTGCACGGCCTGGGCGGGGGTGAGTAAAGGCGCAGGATCGTCGCCGCACCCGTCACCGTCCGGGCATGATCCATGTCAAGGCGCGCGGCCCTGCCATGGCGCATACCTGCAGCATGCCAACCGGAGCCACCCCGTGACCAGCCAGGACACCCCGAACCTTTATGCCAAGCGCGAGCCGATCTTTCCGCGCCGCGTGAAGGGCGCGTTCCGCACGCTGAAATGGTGGATTCTGGCGGTGACGCTGGGCATCTATTACATCACCCCTTGGCTGCGCTGGGACCGGGGGCCGAACCTGCCGGATCAGGCGGTGCTGATCGACCTGACCGGACGGCGGTTCTTTTTCTTCATGATCGAGATCTGGCCGCACGAATTCTATTTCGTGGCGGGTCTGCTGATCATGGCGGGGCTGGGGTTGTTTTTGTTTACCAGCGCCCTGGGGCGGGTGTGGTGCGGTTATGCCTGTCCGCAAACGGTGTGGACCGACCTGTTCATTCTGGTCGAACGCTGGGTCGAGGGCGACCGCAACGCCCGCCTGCGCCTGCACCGGCAGGCCTGGAACGCCGAGAAAATCCGCAAGAACGGTCTCAAATGGTCGCTGTGGCTGCTGATCGCCGTCGCCACCGGCGGGGCCTGGGTGTTCTACTTTACCGATGCGCCCACGCTTCTGCGCGATCTGGCCTTGTTTCAGGCCAGTTTCGCCGCCTATGTCACCATCGCCGCGCTGACCGCCACGACGTTTGTGTTCGGCGGCTTCATGCGCGAACAGATCTGCATTTATGCCTGCCCCTGGCCGCGCATCCAGGCCGCGATGATGGACGAGGATACCATCACCGTCGCCTACCGCGACTGGCGCGGAGAGCCGCGCGGCAAGCTGGCCAGGGGCGAGGTTGCCCCGGCAGATGCCAAGGGCGATTGCATCGACTGCATGGCCTGCGTCAACGTCTGCCCCACCGGCATCGACATCCGCGACGGCCAGCAACTGGCCTGCATCACCTGTGCCTTGTGCATCGACGCCTGCGACGACGTGATGGCCAAGATCGGCAAACCACGGGGATTGATAGATTACATGGCACTGACCGACGAGGTGGCCGAACGCGCGGGCACCCCGCCGAAATCCGTCTGGAAGCACATCCTGCGCCCTAGAACGATCCTGTACACCCTCCTGTGGGCGGCGGTCGGCATCGGTCTGGTCGCGGCATTGTTCCTGCGCAGCGATATCGACATGAACGTGACGCCGGTGCGCAACCCGACCTTCGTGACCCTGTCGGACGGGGCGATCCGCAACAGCTATGACCTGCGGCTGTTGAACAAGCATGGCGAGACGCGGCAATTCCGCCTGTCGCTGATTTCGGACGCGCCGCTGATTCTGACCGTCGAGGCGCAGGATACGCTGACGGTCGCCGTCCCCGCCAATGCCACGACGATGCTGCGCGCCTATGTGACGGCACCGGCCGGCAGCCACGCGGCAAGGCAAGAGCGCACCGACCTGCGGCTTTGGGCCGAGGATCTGGGCAGCACCGACCGGGTGCATCACGACACGGTTTTCAACGGAAAGGATGACTGACATGGCCGAACTGACCGGACGCAAGGTGCTGGCGATCACGTCGGGGGCGTTTGCCGTCATCATCGGGGTCAATCTGCTGCTGGCGTGGAAGGCGATTTCCACCTTTCCGGGGCTGGAGGTGAAGAATTCCTATGTCGCGAGCCAGACCTTCGACACCGACCGCGCGGCGCAACTGGCCTTGGGCTGGACGCTGGACAGCGCCTATGCGGCGGGCACCCTGCGTCTGACCTTCCGCGATGCCAACGGGCAGCCCGCACCCGTGCGGGACCTGACGGTGCTGGTCGGGCGCACCACCGAGGCGCGCGAAGAT
>Ga0105047_10005067_pt1 | contig 22771 bp, 18 predicted proteins | sample MAT04_FD_78384 | JGI IMG/M metagenome (GOLD analysis project Ga0105047, IMG submission 78384) | Freshwater microbial communities from Lake Fryxell liftoff mats and glacier meltwater in Antarctica - MAT-04 (megahit assembly) | ecosystem: Environmental > Aquatic > Freshwater > Ice > Liftoff... | reverse complement strand
TGAAGAAATATTATCGCTGGCTCCCACCCTGGTAAAAACCTTATCGATCAGGCCAATCTTTGCGGCGGAAGCAGGAACAAAACTGCCCATTTGGGCCATGATGACGATAAGTGCTGTTTGCCTGAGCAATGCAGACTTTCCGGCCATGTTCGGACCGGTAATCATCATAATTTGCTGCCGGGTATTGTCGAGATATACGTCGTTGGTGACGTAAACTTCCCCAGCCGGCAATTGATGCTCAATTACGGGATGACGGCCATCTTTTATATCCAAAACGAAACTTTCATCCATTTCCGGGCGGACATAATCGTTTTCTTTGGCGATCCGCGCGAAAGAAAGCAGGCAATCCAATTCTGCAATGCGATGCGCAATGAGCTGCACGGGCTCAACATACAGCGTCAGATCATTGATGAGATCGTTGAACAGTTGCGTCTCGAGCGTGAGAATGCGATCCTGGGCACCCAGAATTTTCTGTTCGTACACTTTCAGCTCTTCCGTGATGTAGCGTTCGGCATTCACGAGTGTCTGTTTCCTGATCCAGTCATCCGGAACTTTTTCCTTGTGGCTATTGCGCACTTCCAGGTAATAGCCGAATACATTGTTGAAGGCTATTTTCAGAGATGAAATTCCTGTGCGTTGAATTTCAGCCTGCTGAATGGCGAGAAGCCTTTCCTTGCCTTTTGTACTGATATCACGAAGATCATCCAATTCTGCGTGCACGCCAGCCGCCATTACATTTCCCTTCAGGATGCTCACTGGCGCATCTTCTCTGATCTCTCTTTCTATCCGTTCGATCACCGGTTTGCAGGGATTGAGTTGTTCGGCAATATGCCTGAGCATTTCATTTCCAGAAGTTGACAAGAGCGCTTTGATGGGCACCATAGCCTTGAGCGCACGGCAGAGTTGAAGTACTTCCCGTGGATTAATTCTGCCGACTGAGACCTTCGAAATGATACGTTCGATGTCTCCTATTTTCTCGATTTGTGCACCGACTTCCATGGCCAGGTCGGCTTTCGCCAAAAAAAGTCCAACCGCTTTGTGACGTTGAACAATCGGCTTGAGTTGTTTGAGGGGCAACACCATCCATCTTTTCAGGAGTCTGCTGCCCATGGGCGAAATGGTTCTGTCGATTATTTGCAGAAGCGAAGTGGCACCTTCATTGGCAGCGGAGAGCAATTCCAGATTCCGTATGGTAAACCGGTCAAGCCAAACGTGGTGATCCTCTTCGACGCGCGAAAGTTTTGAGATATGACCCAGCCGGTCGTGGTGTGTTTCTCCCAAATAATGCAGGATGGCCCCGGATGCGATGATGGAGGAATCCATTTCTTCAATACCAAATCCTTTGAGGGAGGTGGTTTTGAAATGCGTCACAAGCCGTTCGTACCCATAATCGCGGGAAAAAATCCAGTCGTCCAGACGAAATGTGTGAAATTTTCCTCCAAACAGATCAGTGAATTTAGCTTCATGCTTCCGCTGAAAAAGCACTTCACTGGGTTTAAAACCCTGCATGAGTTTTTCGATATATGGAATGGATCCCTGCGCCGTCAAAAACTCACCAGTGGAAATATCGAGTAAGGACAAGCCCGCCCTGGACTCCCCGAGATGAATTGCCGCCAGGAAATTATTTGTTTTGTGATCCAGCACTTGTTCATTGTACGCCACCCCGGGTGTAACCAATTCCGTAACTCCGCGTTTTACAATGCTCTTTGTCAATTTGGGATCTTCCAATTGGTCGCAAATAGCCACCCTGTAGCCGGCTCGCACCAGTTTAGGCAGATATGTATCAAGTGAATGATGTGGAAATCCGGCAAGCTCTACGTGCGAAGCAGCACCATTTTTTCGTTGTGTGAGTACGATACCGAGTATATTCGCCGTAGTCACAGCATCCTGGGAAAATGTTTCGTAAAAATCACCCACGCGAAACAACAACAAGGCATCAGGATATTTGGCCTTGATTCCGAGATACTGCTTCATGAGCGGTGTCTCTGTGATGTTATCTTTGTTTGTTTTTTGTACTGACACAATCAAAATACTTGGTAGACCACGAAAATACCAATACCACCAGGGTTTTGGAACCAGGGTCAGCCGGAATTATTATTTCTTATGAACAAGAAATTACAAAACAGCGCTCTGGAACGGATCGGCATTGAGGCATTTAAAGATGCAAATAAAAAACCGGTTTATGTTATTTTGGACAACATTCGAAGTGCCCAAAATGTCGGCTCCATTTTCAGGACCATGGACGCGTTTCGCTGTGAAGCGCTGCTGCTCTGTGGTATCACGGCAGTTCCTCCTCACCGGGAAATCAATAAAACGGCATTGGGCGCAACCGAATCGGTTGAATGGCGGTATTTTTCCGATACCATGGAGGCACTTGTGCATCTAAAAGCCAAAGACATTCGTATCTACGCAATCGAACAAACGCAGGGATCTGTTTTCCTTGATTCTTTTGACGCGTCGGGAGGCCAACCGGTGGCGTTTATTTTTGGCAATGAAGTGGATGGTGTATCCCAAAACGTAATAGACGCGTGCGACGGAAGTATAGAAATACGGCAATATGGCACAAAACATTCATTGAATGTGGCCGTGTGCGCAGGGATCGTGATTTGGGAAGTAGCTGGAAAAGTAAAATTTTAGAAATATCCTGCGTGACTGATTTTTGTATCTTTCGGCGACAAATTTGGAATGCTGGCATGTTATTGAAAAGAATCTGTCTGCTGACAGTTGTAATCCTCGGTATATCTGTTGTCAATCAATGCTATGCCCAATACTTCAATTCGCGAAACGGGTATTGGAAAAACGAAAGACACGCCTTTGGTTTTGGGGTTGGAGCCATTAATTTTTTAGGTGAGCTTGGCGGACGCGATCAAATAGGTACTAATTTCATCAACGATCTCGAACTTTCTGAGACCAGACCTAACCTCATGATCAATTATCGGTATCAGTTCGGACGTCGGTTTTTTGCCAGAGCACAGTATACATTTGGAATCATTGGCGGCAATGACGTTTTGACGGAAGAGATATTCAGGAGAAACAGGAATTTGCATTTTAGATCGACAATTCATGAAATTTCTCTTCAGATGGAAGCCAATATCTTGGACTTCTCAAAAAAAAATCTGTATGACAGGGATATAAAACAGAGTAAGCTTGCAGGTTCATCCTTATATGTCACGGCTGGTGTTGGTGTTACCCGGTTCAATCCCCAGGGAAATTTCAACGGCGATTGGTATAAATTGCGCGCTCTTGGAACTGAAGGCCAGATGCAGGACGATGGACCTGAGCCTTACTCACTTTACACTGTGGTGATTCCAGTTGGTATTGGCTTTCGCATAGATTTAAACAGACAATGGAACATCGGGCTTGAGGTCGCTCATCGCATTACATTTACCGACTATATAGACGATGTGAGTACGGTGTATTACGACAATGGTGTAATCACACAAAGTCAGGGAGAACTGGCCGCATACTTTGCCGATCCCAGCCTCGGATATTATGTAGACGAGGCTGGCAATCAACGGCCTTTAAACTCCACAGAAACAGGACTACAGCGAGGCGATCCCAATGACAATGACGCCTATCTCTACGCGATGCTTACGACAACGTACAAAATATCCCAAAGAAGATTTAAACGCACCAAAGGTCGTGTGACCAAGCGAAGAACAAGAAGGGTATTGTTCTGATACGGGTCCTTACAGAGACAACTTATATCTTGTGCCGCACTCATCGCGGCTGTTGCAGTTGGTGATCATCAGCCCAAAGTTGCTCATAGGTTGGAGAACCCGGTGCTTTCGCGCTGCATGGAAAAAGGTATATCATAGATATGTACGGTGATATTAGTCGGGCCACCGCACGCACACGCCTGTCTGCCGTGGGGCAGGCATCCCGCGGGTATGTCTTTGATCGGCGCCCCGCCGAATTTAAAATTGCAAAATGAACCCCGGCTAAATCATTATAAAAGTTGCCTAAGAAATACGGAAACCATAGAATTGAGACACAATTTGCCACGCTTTTCGCATGCCGCGACCCGGCGTGGCAAGTGAGGCCTTGGCTCGCCTCTAGCCCTTAAGTACGGAAGCCACAGGCTTCATGGTCTGTCACCAGGCTTGAAGCGTTTCTACTGTCAGGGCATTGCAATGCGCAACCGTCTGCGGATGAATTGGATGAATGAAACAGTATGGTTAAAACACGGGGTTCTCACATGTTGTCACACAGGGTCAATCGGTCAGCTTGCTATCACATCTTCAGATAGACATAATAAAAAAAAGGGCTGCCAAAATTTGGCAGCCCTTTCAAAATCATTCAATCAATATATTATTTGATCTGATCCTGGTGATTTCTGAACTCAAGATCAGATGCTGCTTTCTCTTTCAACGATGCATCAAGCGCGTATGCCGCCTGAAGGTTGCTGGACACAGCAGCGCTATCACTTGAACGTGCAGCAATAATAGCCATTAGATACTTACCTTCAGCAGTATCTTTTTCAGGAGACTGATTCAGAGTAGTTTTAGCTGCTTCAGTGCTTCCTGCAAGTACCTGGGCCAACGCTTTGTTGAAAGTATTATAGCCTTTCATATTCTGCACTGCAGAAGCGTAATTACCATTTTGAAGATCGATGAGACCCATATTGTAGTTTACTTCGTCTCCTGCACCGGCAGCTTTGCCGTAGCCTTCAGAAGCTTTTTTGCGGTCGCCGTTTACACGTGAATAAATTGCCATGTTATTTGAAGCGACTGGATTTTCCTGCAAATCATTAGAACGTTTAAACATGTTGTTTGCTTCATTCATTTCGTTCTTTCTCATGTGAATCACGCCCATATTGTTGAATGCGCGGGAATCCTGAGGGTAAGTCTCAGATGCTTTTTTGTAAATGGCGAATTGCTCGTTCATGTCATCCGTAAGCGTGGCTGCATAAAGCATTTCCTCTAAGGTCAATGTATCGGCCTGAGCTGAGCGGGCATAAGCGATGATTTGCTCGTCGGTATAACCTACGATTTCATAATTTACAGATATCTGTGAGCGGCGCAATTCAGGAAGAATTTTATCTGCAATTTCCGTATAAGTCGCTGCCAGATTTTTGATCTCCTGTTCTCTTTTTGTATTGTCAGAATACATTTCGAGAATTCGCAGGATAAGGGCTTTGTCTGCAATACTTGAAGCTTGCATCTTGTCTTTAAAACCAGCCCAGTCTTCACCTTTTGGCACCAAAGTGAAAAATGTTGCAGCATCGTAAGATACCTTTCTTTTTTTCATCACGTCGCCAACAGCTTTCGCTGCGCTTTTAGCACGGTCGTCAGCAAGATTTTCATTCAGACTGATTTCTCCTTCCGGTGAAGCATAAGCCTCAATGCGACCACTTTTAAACTGGTAATTGGTCTTGCCGGCATTGTCTTTCAGAAAATTATCCAACGCTTTCATGTCCGCGTCGTTCAATTCTCCGGGCCGCACCACTGATGAATTCACGAGGTAGTTTATCACTGCATCCGCTTTATTTGAAGTAATGCGTTGAAATTCATCTTTCGCGATGATTGGCATATCATCATCCATCATCAGGTAAGGGGTGGTGATGACACCATCCGCCAATTTATATGGATCGAAGGCGCGTTCTTTTTTGCCCTGACGACCCATAAGATTCAACATGAGGTCAGAGTCCTTCATTTCAGGGGTGTAGGCCACCTTATCTGTGTATGTAAAGTTCTTGCCGTTGTCATAAGGTATTACAGTTGCATTGCCAGGTGCGTCCTCGCCCTGAAACTGAACGGGCTCGAAAGGTGTGCTACCGGCTGAGTAGGTAAGTGTTGGTGTAATTTCCACAGAAGCTTTTTTGCTGAAATATTTTCCAGGGAAGTTACCGCTGATGTTTATTTCTACACTGTCGCCGCGCACAATGAGCGGATTCGGTTCGAGTTCGTATTTAATTGTTTCTGCGTATTTGGCCATTTTACCCAAACCACCGCATGATGTAATTAAGAGCCCTGAAAAGGCTATAAAGGCTAAAGCTTTAAAATTTGTATGCTTCATTCGTATTTTATTTTTGTGAAAAGGTAATTGGTTCTTCATTTTCAGGGTGCAATAATACACATTGTTTTCCAGATATTAAAAGCTGGTCAGCGTGTTTTAAACAAAGTAAAGTGCATGTCAAACCGGCTGACCATGAAGTCATTTAGACAGTCGTTTTTCAATCAGAGATAAGATGCTTTGGAAGTCTGCGGGATTGGCTACAAAATCCAAATCGGAGGTATCAATCACCAGTACCCTGAGCTGATCGGCGTGTTTTCTAAGGAATTCAAGGTATTGCGATTGAATTCGCTCTAAATAAGATACCTGAATTTCCTGTTCATATGGACGACCTCTACGCATAATATTCTGAATAAGCTTATCCACGGGAGCGTATAAATAGATCAAAAGATCGGGTTTCGTAACCGACTGAAACATGATATCAAACAGCTGCCAAAAAAGCCTAAATTCTTCTTCAGATAGGTTTGTCCGGGCAAAGATCAGGGATTTGCTTAAAAAATAATCGCTGATGACAAGATCAGAAAACAGGTTGGGGTTGGTGTTTTTTTGGTTTAACTGCTGATATCTTTCCGCCAAAAAAGACAACTCAAGCGGAAATGCGTATCGATCTGGCTCAGCGTAAAATTTGGGTAAGAAGGTATTGTCTTCAAATTTCTCAAGCAGAAGTTGGGCTCCGTAATGCGCGGCCAATTTATGTGTAAGCGTGGTCTTGCCCGCACCAATATTTCCTTCAACCGCGATAAAATTATAATTCATTCCTAAAAATTGCATTGGATGAACTGTCTGGAGTAACTTGTAATAATTCTCTGATGGTTTTGCCGGAAATGGGGTGAATGATTTCGGGAGCAATTTCGCAGAGCGGCTCGAGTACAAACCGCCGCAGCGCCATGCGCGGATGCGGAATCAGCAAATCTGGCGTGTTCATGTTCAAGGCATCGTAGAGTAAAATATCGATATCAAGGGTGCGTGCTTCATAGTTTTGGTTGATCGTAGATTTCGTTCTTCCCGCGCGCTTTTCAATTTCCGAAAGTTGGAAACGCAATAAATGTGGTTCAAAATCAGTATCAAAACGACAAGCCATATTGAGATAGGCTGAAGGATCATCGTATCCCCATGGCTCAGATTCATAAATTTTCGATAATAAAGAAACCGTTCCAAAATTATTCATTTGATTCACCGCAAACTGCAAATATTTCAAGCGATCGCCTACATTGCTTCCAAGGGATAAAAATGTGATATGTTTATGTCGCTGTCCTGCCATTCAACCCGATTAACATCCGGTTTTGCCACTGATGTAAAATTAAACCTGTGGTCCCAATTGCGTGTTAACTTTACCACAAAGAAACATCATAATGAAGCAATTTTTCAAATTCATGTTTGCCAGCATGCTCGGGACAGTCATATCCGTATTCGTGCTATTTTTTATCTTTTTTATCATAGTCGCGGGTGCCATTTCTGCCGCTTTTAGTGATTTTGACAAATCGCAACAAGTAACAAGTGTTGAAGAAAATTCGGTTTTGCACCTGGAACTTGAAGGACCCATCGTAGACCGCGGACCCGAACAATCGTTTAAGTTTGATTTTGCCGGATTTAGCGGTACCTCTGAAATAGGACTCAATCAATTGTTGGACAATATTAAAAAGGCAAAAGATGATGAGAATATATCTGGTATATATTTAGACATTAGTATCATTTCGGCCGGAATGGCAACAATTGAAGAAATCCGGGAAGCTTTGGAAGATTTTAAATCATCCGGAAAGTGGATCATGGCTTATTCTGAAGTTTACACCCAAAAGGCGTATTATCTCGCCTCGGTGAGTGACGAAATATATGTGTATCCTGAAGGCATCGTCGATTTTAGAGGACTGTCCACCAATATAGCCTTTCTAAAAGGCATGCTTGGCAAACTGCAGATTGAACCGCAAATAATCCGGGGTTCGAACAACAAATTTAAAAGTGCGGTGGAGCCGTTTATTTTGGACGAAATGAGTCAGGCCAACAGGTTACAGACCGAAAAGTGGCTTGGAGCTCTTTGGAATACCATGTTGGAAGGTATTTCAGAAAGCCGAGGCATATCTGCTGATTCACTTGGGCTCATGGCCAATGGGTATGCCATTCAAACAGCTCAGGACGCTGCAGATAAAGGACTTGTAACCGGTATAAAATACGCGGATGAAGTGACCGAAATTCTCAAAACCAAATTGGGGGTGGAGCGCGAAAAGGATCTGAAACTGGTCACGCATTCGAAATACAGCAACGCGCCAAACCCAGACAAATCGTCCTCTAATGGTCAATTTATACCCAGTTATAAGCGCGACAAAATCGCTATCATCTACGCAAGTGGAGGCATCAACAGCGGCGAAGGCATGGACAACGCCATTGGTTCTGAATCTTACGCAAAAGCCATTCGCGAGGCGCGAATGGACTCAACCGTGAAAGCGATTGTACTCCGTGTAAACTCCCCAGGCGGTAGCGCTCTGGCAAGCGATGTAATTTGGAGAGAAACTATTTTGGCGAAAGCTGCAAAACCCCTTGTGGTTTCAATGGGCGATGTGGCCGCATCGGGTGGATATTACATTTCCGCCGCTGCTGATCAGATTTTTGCGATGCCCAATACCATCACTGGTTCCATCGGTGTTTTTGGTATCGTGCCGAATATGCAGGGATTCTTCAACAACAAGCTGGGAATCACTTTTGACGGTGTAAAGACCAGTCAGTATGCTGATTTTGGGGAAGTGACCCGACCGTTGTCCGACAAGGAATACCTTATCCTGCAGCGCAGTGTGGATGATATTTACGATCAGTTTACCGGTATCGTTAGTGAAGGGAGGAATTTGCCAGTGAACAGTGTAGATTCTATTGGGCAGGGCCGCGTTTGGAGTGGTACAGACGCGCTGTCTATCGGCCTTATCGACAAAATCGGTGGACTGAATGCGGCAATCGAAGAGGCTGCGAGACTGGCTGGAATTGAAGACTACCAAACCAAGGACTATCCTGAGCGAAAAGATCCCATTGAAGAGTTGATTGAAAGCTTTAGTGCGGAAGTTTCAGAGAGAATCATTCGTTATCAGCTTGGAGATGATGAAATGCTTATCAAACAATTTCAATACTTGAAAGAGGTTAAAGAAATGAAAGGAGTTCAAGCTCGAATGCCGTTTTACCTGGATATTGAATAAGCACATTCTCAAGTGTGACTGATTTGAAAAGTCCTTCTTCGGAGGGACTTTTTTTATACGCTAAAAGTGATTTCATACCCACTGTATTTCCGCATGTTCATCACCCGAAATCCATCCAGGATAATGTACTGGCCCCGGATACCCGTCAGGATTCCTTCGGCAATTTTATCTGCTTCCAGTGCAATTCCCTTTGGCTCGTTGGGGTATTTCAATACGGGATACTGCAATTCGACGATGGAAGCATCCGGCGTGGCGTAAGGAGCCAAAGTTGGGGGTAGAAATGAAGTCATTGTTTGCGAAAGCACTTTTAAATCCTCGTCATCCTGTTGGTTAGAAAGCATTTTGCGCCAGTCGGTCCTGTCAGAAATAAATTGTTTCAGTTCTACCTCAATAAGCCCTGCCAGTTGTCGGTACGGAACTTCTGCCAAGACAATGGCACGCCAGGCGCCCTGATCAATCCACCGCGTAGGAATTTGCGTGAGGCGCGTGACACCAACCTTTATCGCACTGGTTTGAGCCATATATACAGCGTGTGGTTGTATGTGATTTGCGGTTTCCCATTCGCTATTCCGGCCTTTGCCCAGGTGCCCTTCGCACAATTCCGGGCGCATGATGCAAGGAGAAGCTTCGGGGGATGCCATCAGGCAATTATAGCAGAACCCCTGTCCATAGGATTTGGGGATCAACTTTCCGCAACTGATACAATTGATTTTGCCAGTCCATTCAATGGAAACCCTGCTCCCTAAGAGCGGGTTGAGATGTACCTGAAGCGTTTTGTCCAAAACGAGCCAATACTGGACCTTTTCTTTTAAAGCCGATTTCATTTTGCTCAGCAATCCCTTGTATTTCATAGGTCATTTTTTGGTTTGATCAATTGTTGCCCGTTTTTTGTAATTTTCTTGAATTTTACGACCCATATGGCATTCAATTCTGTTTTCGCGTGGTTTATGAAAAAACGATTTCACCAGATCGAACTTTTCATGAAATATCCGCTTGAGGTTCAAAGTGAAGTTTTCGAAAAATTGATTCATTCTGGCAAAAATACGGCCTGGGGGAAATCGATGAAGTATGCTGAAATTCATTCACTCAGTTCATTTTCCGAAAGGGTACCCCTGCAAACCTACGAAGATTTGAAACCCTATGTAACCCGGATACAGGCCGGAGAGCAAAATCTACTATGGCCCAGCGAAATTAATTGGTTTGCCAAATCTTCCGGGACAACCAATGACAAAAGTAAATTTATTCCAGTGAGCAGAGAGGCGCTGGAGGATTGTCATTACAAGGGTGGAAAGGATTTGTTGGCCATGTACAACAATAACCATCCGGAAAACCATGTATACAGCGGGAAATCGCTTGTACTCGGAGGAAGTAGCCAGATAAATGAGCTTAGGAAAGATTCGTATTACGGAGATTTGTCTGCAATTATCATCAACAATCTACCGTTTTGGGTAGAATTCCGGCGGATACCTGACCGGCAGATTGCTCTGATGGCAAAGTGGGAAGAGAAAATCGAAGTGATGGCACAAAGCGTGAAAAATGAAGACGTGACCAACATGGCAGGCGTACCATCTTGGACACTGGTCTTGTTGCGTCGGATTCTGGAAATAACCGGAAAGAATAATATCTCTGAAGTTTGGCCAAATCTCGAATTATACATGCATGGAGGTGTCAATTTCCAACCTTATGAGAATCAGTTCAAGACGCTGATACCTTCTCCCAAAATGCAGTATTACCAAAGCTATAACGCAAGCGAAGGTTTTTTTGGTCTTCAGGACCGGAAAGGTGCCACAGATATGTTGCTCATGCTGGACTATGGCATTTATTATGAATTCATTCCAGTAGCGCACAGCCATGAAATCCAACCAAAAACTGTGGCGCTTGGTGATGTGGAATTGGGTATAAATTACGAAATTGTGATTACCACCAACGCCGGATTATGGCGTTACCGAATCGGAGATACCGTCTGTTTTACCTCAAAATATCCTTTTCGTATTGAAGTGACTGGCCGCACCCGTCATTTCATCAATGCTTTTGGAGAAGAGCTGGTAATCGATAACGCAGAGAAAGCCCTGGCTGCAGCCTGCTCGTTGGCAAAAGCCCAGATTTCTGATTACACTGCCGGGCCGATATATATGGAAGGAAGCAAAAAAGGCGGTCATGAATGGTTAATTGAATTTGAAAAAGAACCAGAATCTCTCACACATTTCGCAGAAATTCTTGACCAGCACCTCAAAAATCTCAACAGTGATTACGAAGCCAAACGAACCGGCAACCTGAATCTAAACCCACCACTGATACGCATTTTGCCAAAAGGAACATTTCACAACTGGCTCCGCTCAAAAAACAAACTCGGCGGCCAGCACAAAGTACCCAGACTTGCCAATGATCGAACATTCATCAATGAAATTATGCAAATGCAACTCTCTGTAAACAATTTATGACGACGCGTCTGATCGCACTATTTTTGACATGTTTACCGCTTTGGGGCATGTCGCAATGGGTGGAACTGTACAAAATTCCTGTGCGATCTGATTTTATCGCCATGGACAATTTGCTCAATATCTACAGTGTTTCTCAATCTGAACTGTTTAAGTACGATAAAAATGGTGTTTTCCAATTTAGATTCAGTGACAAACAACTCGGGGATATTGGAGAAATAGACATCACTTTTCCGCTAAGGCCCCTTGTCGTTTATCCGGAAATCAATTACATAACAATTCTGGACAATACCCTCAGCGACAACCGCGGTAAGAGAAATCTGCTGGACCATGATATTGCCCTTGCGACAGCAGCCTGCACGTCGATTCAAAATCATTACTGGATCTACGATGCGATGGCTTTTTCGCTGGTCCGCTTAGATGAGGGTTTTAAAAAGATATTGGAGACGGGGAATCTCTCTCAAATACTGGGCATTGAGCTTGCGCCAAATTTTATGGTAGAATTTGCAAACAGGTTGTATGTAAACAATCCGCAAACTGGCATATTGGTCTTTGATATTTTTGGAACATATATGAAGACCATACCGATTCCAGGACTTGTGCGATTTCAAGTTACTGATGGCGGTGTTATATATTTCAAGGAAAACTCCATTTACAAGTACGATCCAGTTCTTTTTCAAACGACAGAATTCATTTTACCCTCGGATGCGAGCTTTGCGGTGATGCAAAAAAACCGGGTGGCCTTGGTCAATTCAGAAGAAATCGTGGTAATTGAACTCGCGGCTCCATGATACCCGCTGCGAATAGGCCATTATTCGTACTTTTGACCGATAGAAAATACCGATATGCACGTAGCTGTAGCAGGAAATATAGGTTCGGGCAAAACGACCCTTACCGAATTGTTAGGAAAACATTACAAATGGGAATGCCAATATGAAGATGTGGATGAAAACCCCTACCTCATGGATTTCTACAATGACATGCAACGATGGTCATTCAATTTGCAGATATACTTTCTCAACAGCAGATTCAACCAGATCACCGAGATACGCGACAACAAAAAACACGTAGTTCAGGATAGAACCATCTATGAAGACGCTTATATTTTTGCGCCCAACCTTCACAGCATGGGTCTGATGACAACCCGTGATTTTGAAAATTACTTTTCTCTCTTCAATTCGATGGAGAAATTTATCGCTGCGCCAGACCTGCTCATTTACTTGCGTGCGAGTGTTCCAGCTTTGGTAAACAACATACAGAAAAGGGGTCGGGAATATGAAGATGCTATTCGGTTGGATTACCTGAAGCGTTTGAACGAACGTTACGAAGCGTGGATTTCGACTTACGACAAGGGCAAATTACTTGTAATTGACATCGACAGCAACGCATTTCATGAAAATCCCGAAGATCTCGGAAAGATCATTATCGCCATTGATGGTGAAATCCACGGACTCTTTAAATAATTGAATGATCCCAATGAAAAAGCCACCTTGAGAGAGGTGGCTTTTTCATTCTAAGTCGTTTGTTTTTTTGTCATGCAGTGCGGAGCGTTTTTATATTGACTAAACAGACTCCTCTTGCTGTCGGAGTGACAAGTCTCGAAGCTTTGTCATACAGATCGGAGCATCTTCATATTTATTGAAGAAAAATCTTAAATCCAATGGGTATCTCGTCGTAAATAAGTTCGTCGCCCAGACCTTTAAAAAATGATCCCGAACCATATCGCACCTCAAATTCAGATCTGTCGATGGTCATACTTCCCGTTAAAGCGTAATGTTTTCCCTGATCGGCAATGATATTGTAAGTTCCTTCCACAGGCTTTTCGATACCTTTTAAAGAAAGTAACCCTTTGAAAAAATAAGAATTTTCGCTTTGCCTTTCAGATCCATGAATGATTAGATTGGCCGTAGGGTATTTCTCAACATCAAAAAAGTCCGCACTTTTGAGATGATTCAGCAATTTCGTATTCGACTCTCTGTCTTTTACGTCATCCACTACGATCGAGGTCATTGCGATTAAAGCTTCACCTTTTCGAACGATGTTGTCCTCAATGACAAGCATTCCTTTGGCAGAAAAGTGACCACTGTGTTGGCCTGTCACTTTTTTTCCTGACCACAGGAAAGCCGCTGTTTCTTCTGTAAACTGGAAACTCCCTGACACTGGCGCTGCCTCCGCTGCTTTGATCAGATCAGATCCCTTTTCGATTGGAAACAGATTGGACTCTTGCTCAACTACCGCATTCTGGGATATATGTGGTGCTATAACAAGCGCCACGATTGATGTAAGTTTTATAAGAATATTCATTGAAGGACCTGAAGTGTCTTTAAATGGATCACCAACAGTATCTCCGGTTACGGAAGCTTTGTGGGCTTCGGAACCTTTATAGGTCATCACGCCATCAATCAGAACGCCTTTCTCAAAAGATTTCTTGGCATTGTCCCAGGCGCCACCGGCATTGTTTTGAAATATACCCATAAGAACGCCGGAAACAGTAATACCAGCGAGCAAACCGCCCAACATTTCTGCTGAAGAAGTTTCGGGGAACACACCCCGAAAACCGAAACCAACCAATATAGGTGCAAGCAGCGCAATCGCTCCGGGGAGTACCATTTCGCGAATAGAGGCTTTGGTAGAGATGGCGACGCACTTTTCATATTCTGGTGTGGCTTCGTACGTCATGATACCTGGAATTTCGCGAAACTGACGTCGTACTTCCTGAACCATGGCCATAGCAGCGCGGCCAACGGCCGAAATACAAAGCGCAGAAAATATAAATGGAATCATCCCGCCGACAAACAACATCGCCAAAACAGGTGCTTTATAAATGTCGATGCTCTCGATACCCGCAATCCCTACAAATGCTGCGAAGAGTGCCAAAGCCGTAAGGGCCGCAGATGCAATGGCAAAACCCTTGCCTGTTGCTGCCGTGGTATTTCCCACCGCATCCAGATTGTCGGTGCGACCGCGCACATCGGCCGGCAGTCCGCTCATTTCAGCGATTCCGCCTGCATTGTCAGCAATCGGTCCAAAAGCATCGATGGCAAGTTGCATCGCTGTGGTTGCCATCATTCCCGCGGCCGCAATCGCCACACCGTACAAACCCGCAAAAGTATATGAGAAGATGATACCAGCAGCCAGGACCAGAATAGGAATCACTGTAGATTGCATACCAACTGCCAGACCAGCAATAATGTTGGTGGCATGGCCTGTGGAAGACTGTTGTATAATATTGTTAACTGGTTTTTTACCCATTGAAGTGTAAAACTCGGTGACCAGGCTGATTAAAGCTCCGACAACCGACCCCACCACAATCGCGAAAAAGACGTCGAGATTTGAAAATTCATATCCACGCAAATTCAGAGATTCAGGTAGCATCCACAAACAAAGCGGATATGACACCAGAACGACCAAAATGATTGAGGACCAGTTGCCATTGTTAAGCGCTTTTTGTACAGAACTATTTTCGTCCGATATTCGAACAAAGGCCATGGAAATAATTGAGAAGAGCAATCCCAGACCTGCAATCACCATCGGCAAAAGGATCGGTGCCATTCCGCCAAAATTGTCATTCGAAGAAATTTCCTGTCCCAAAACCATTGTTGCCAAAATGGTGGCGACATACGATCCAAAGAGGTCGGCACCCATACCGGCCACATCGCCCACGTTGTCACCAACATTATCTGCGATTGTCGCGGGATTGCGCGGATCATCTTCAGGTATACCCGCTTCTACTTTTCCGACAAGGTCAGCGCCGACGTCGGCTGCTTTGGTATAAATACCGCCGCCGACACGCGCAAAAAGTGCAATAGACTCAGCTCCCAATGAGAATCCGGCCAGCACTTCGATGGCTGTTTTCATTTCATGGCCGGTTATCAAAGCCCCTTCAGGAACAAAATACTTATAGAAAATAATGAACAAACTTCCCATACCCAAAACCGCAAGTCCAGCCACACCAAGACCCATTACGGAGCCACCTGTGAAAGAAACTTTCAATGCGTTGACAAGACTCGTGCGAGCGGCTTGTGTGGTGCGCACATTGGCTTTGGTGGCAATGCGCATTCCTATATAACCCGCCAGGGCAGAAAGCACGGCTCCGATCAAAAAAGCGATGGCAATAACCGGACTTGAATGTTCAACGAGCGTTCCTGAATAGGCCAGCAACAAACCGGCGATAACCACGAAATAACCCAACACCTTCCATTCTGCCTTCAAAAATGCCATTGCTCCATCTGCAATGTGTTTTGCAAGGCCAGCCATTTTTGGATCACCTGCATCCTGTTTCGTCACCCAAGCCGATTTGATCGCCATAAATATCAGGCCAACAACACCCATCAGCGGGATCATGTATATCAGGTTTTCTTCCAGGAAATTCATATGTGTTATATATCAGATTATTGTAAAGTGCCCTTTTTGAGGTGCGCAAAAATAGGTAATGGGTCTTTGATGTGCAAATATCGAAAAACAGCTCGTAAAGATTGATTTTCAAGAAAATGCAAAAAAAATGCTCCAATTTAAATTGGAGCACTTCGATTAAAATGAATATTTATCTATTTGGTAACATACATTGAATCTTTCACAGCCTTCACGATTCTGGTCACATTGGGAAGCGATTCCGCTATGAGTGGAGGAGAAAATGCAAAAGGCGCGTCAGCCATCGTAACCCGTCGAACTGGTGCATCGAGATAATCAAAAGCATGCAACTGAACACGGTGAGAGATTTCCGAAGATATTGATGCCACGGGATGATTCTCTTCAACGATCACCAATCTGTTTGTTTTTTTTACACTGTCAATGATGGTTTTGATATCGAGCGGACGGATGGTGCGAAGATCAATTACTTCCGCGCTGATACCCTCTTTTTCCAGCTCCTCAGCAGCCTCGAAAACCACTTTCATTATTTTCCCAAAGGAAACGATGGTCACGTCGGTCCCTTTTTTACGCACATCGGCGATCCCAATAGGAATAATATATTCTCCTTCCGGAACTTCTCCTTTATCGCCGTACATTTTTTCCGATTCCATTACGATTACCGGGTCATTGTCACGAATGGCTGCTTTCAAAAGTCCCTTCGCATCATATGGATTCGCAGGCATCACGATTTTAAGTCCGGGAATACTGGCGTACATATTTTCAAAACTTTGAGAGTGGGTTGCAGCCAATTGACCTGCCGGACCATTTGGACCGCGAAAAACAATAGGCACGCTATACTGACCACCGCTCATCTGCAGCATTTTGGCAGCACAGTTGATGATCTGATCGGCTGCCAGAATCGCAAAATTCCAGGTCATAAATTCTACAATGGGTCGCAAACCATTCATGGCCGCACCAACGGCGATACCAGTAAATCCAAGCTCAGCTATCGGCGTGTCAATGACGCGCCTTGCGCCAAATTCGTCCAACATCCCTTTGCTGGCTTTATAGGCACCATTGTATTCTGCAACTTCCTCGCCCATGAGAAATACGCGTTCATCTCTGCGCATCTCTTCACTCATGGCTTCACAAACAGCTTCTCTATATTGTATAACTCTCATTATTTTGTCTGATTTCTGGAGCACAAAAGTAGAAATATTTGTGTTATAGATATGTCAATATTGAGGGAAGTCCCACGACCTTATAACAGGCAAGCACAAAAATTTTGGCAAATATGTTATGCATGCATACCTTTGTTTAATTACCAAAAGCTAATTCCTACTTTTAAAGGAGAAGTTATACTTTTGAACATTGCCCAAAAATCTCAAGAATCCATATATGAAAATACTAGTTTGTATCAGCAAAGCTCCGGACACCACTGCGAAGATCAGCTTTACGGAAAACGACACCAGGTTTAATGAAGACAAAGTGCAATTCATTGTAAATCCCTACGATGAATGGTATGCGCTCGTGCGGGCACTTGAATTAAAAGAACAACACGGCGGGACAGTAACCATCGTCACCGTTGGAGAACCTGATGTGGACCCGATTATTCGCAAGGCCCTTGCCATCGGGGCAGATGAAGCTGTGCGAATCAATGCTGCACCTGTGGATAGTTATTTCACTGCGAAACAATTGGCCATTTATGCCAAAGACAAAAACTTTGACCTCATATTGACCGGCAAAGAAACCATTAATTACAATGGTTCTCAGGTTGGTGGCATGTTGGCAGAGCTTCTCGAGTTGCCTTATGTCTCGGTGGCCCGAAAACTGGATGTGAACGGCACTGAGGCAACGATCGAAAGAGATTTGCCGGCAGGCACAGAAGTCATCGAAGGTTCACTGCCACTCGTCGTAACTTGTGCAAAAGGGATGGCCGAACAAAGAATTCCAAACATGCGCGGAATTATGGCGGCACGCACCAAACCCCTTACAGTTGTGGAAGCGGCCGATTTAAAACCACTCACCACAATTATAAAATACAGTTTGCCTCCTTCCAAAGGTGCGGTAAAATTGATCGATCCGGAAAATATGGACGAACTCGTAAGTCTGCTTCACAACGAAGCCAAAGTAATTTAACTAAAAAAATATTCTATGTCAGTCCTTGTTTTTGCAGATGCACCTCACGGAAAGCTCGCCAAATCAGCTTCAGAAACTGTGTATTACGGTAAAAAAATTGCCGATAAATTGTCTTCCACTGTCACCGTAGTGACTTATGGAAACATCGATCAGGCCACCCTGGCTGCGCTGGGAAATTATGGTGCCTCCAAAGTATTGGTCAATCCGCAAGTGACCGATGAAAATGATCAAACCCTTACCGCGCTCTGTGTGGAGGCGGCTGCCGCCGAAAGCGCGACAGTCATTATCTTTTCATTCGACCCGACCGGAAAAATGCTGGCTCCCAGAATATCAGCCAAACTGGAAGCAGGCTTGGTGGCAGGAGCTATTGCTGTTCCCGAAATGGAAGGGGATACATTTGTAGTACGCAAAAATGTATTTTCCGGAAAGGCATTTGCCGACTGTGCAATCCATACGGACATCAAATTAATCTCTTTGATGCCAAACAGCGTAAAGCCAGTACAAACCGATGCGCAGGCAAGCGTGGAAAATTTCACACCTGAAATTACCACAGGAAAATTGCGGTTTAAAGAACTCAAAGCGATTTCTACTGAAGGCGTACCTCTTACGGAAGCCGAAACTGTGGTATCAGCGGGCCGGGGATTGAAAGGACCTGATAATTGGGGCATTGTGGAAGATCTGGCGCATGAATTGGGCGCCGCAACCGCATGCTCGCGACCGGTAGCCGACATCGGCTGGAGACCTCACCACGAGCACGTGGGACAAACAGGTATAGCGATCCGACCCAATCTTTATATCGCAGCCGGAATTTCCGGTGCCATCCAACACCTGGCGGGTGTAAATGGCAGCAAAGTGATCGTTGTTATCAACACCGACCCTGAAGCGCCTTTTTTCAAAGCTGCTGATTATGGCGTGATAGGCGATGCCTTTGAAGTTTTACCGCGCCTCACTGAAGCAATTAAGAAATTTAAAGCCTCGAATTAATTCCTTTTTTCTACCTTAGAACGGCACAAAAGGAAATGCAATTTGAAAACCCCGGAAACGGGGTTACTTTTGCAGCGCAATAAAATTGAAAGCTCCGGCCAATCTGCATGGAAAAAATTGAGCTCAAAGTAGTCGGTCTGTCTTACAGCCAAACACAAACAGGTGCTTACGCTCTTATTTTAAAAGAGAAGAGTGGGAAACGTCGGTTACCCATTATTATCGGTGGAGCGGAGGCGCAGGCCATTGCGATACCTTTGGAGAAAATGACTCCGAGCAGGCCGCTCACCCACGATCTGTTTAAAAGTTTCCTTGACAATTTTGATGTAAAATTGCACGAGGTGGTAATTTACAATCTTGTGGAAGGCATTTTTTTTGCCAAAATAATCTGCGAACAGAATAAAAAGAAATTTGAAATAGATGCGCGCTCGAGCGATGCAGTTGCGATCGCCTTGCGCTGCGAGAAGCCTATTTATACCCACGATTTTATCCTCAGTTCGGCAGGCATCATTATTGACTCAGAAGATACGAATGCCGACGGAGATGATATAGAGGAATTTTCAACTTCAGAAATATCCACGACAGGATCGGGCAGTGTGGCCGGAAAATCGATGGAAGATCTCGAAAAAGAACTCGACACAGCGCTGGAAAAAGAGGAGTACGAAAAAGCCTCCCGTTTGAGGGACGAAATAAACAAGCGAAAAAAACGCTGACCGCTTGAAGAGCCTGCTGAAACCACTTCTCGTCATCTCTTGGATAGCAACCGCACATGCGCCAGCAATGGCCCAAGGTGCGGCGACTGAAATAAGTTTGGGTATCAGCTTCGAAGGTGTGCTGCGGGGTCTGCTGGGCATTGGGTTTTTGGTGGCTCTTGGTTGGGTTTTTAGCGACAATAGAAAATCCATCGTTTGGTCCCTTGTTTTTAAAGGTATACTGCTGCAAATTATCCTTGCCCTTCTGGTTTTAAAAGTTCCGTTTTTCGCGGAGATATTCTCCTGGATTAGTAAAGTTTTTGTCAAGGTGATCTCCTTCACTGATTTCGGATCTGATTTCTTGTTCAGAAGTTTTACCGATGGGAAAACGGACTCCGCTCTTCTCAATTTTGCATTCCGCATTTTACCCACCATCGTCTTCTTTTCAGCACTTACATCGCTGCTCTATTATCTCAATATTCTTCAAAAATTTGTATACGGCTTTGCGTGGATCATGCGCAGAACCCTCAGGCTATCTGGGGCAGAGAGCCTGGCTGCCGCCGGAAATATTTTCCTCGGTCAGACCGAAGCACCTCTTCTCGTACGCCCCTATCTGGAAGGCATGACCCGAAGTGAACTGATGTGCCTCATGACAGGTGGTATGGCTACTATCGCCGGTGGGGTACTTGCTTCTTATATTGGATTTCTTGGCGGAAACAGCGCAGCTGAAAGGCTCATCTTCGCCCAACATCTGCTCACCGCCTCGCTGATGTCAGCCCCAGCTGCTATCGTAGCTGCCAAATTGCTTGTGCCTGAAACCGAAAAATTTCGGGCTGAAATGACACTTGACAGCACCAAACCTGGATCAAACGTCCTTGAGGCCGTAGCAAATGGCACCACAGATGGCCTCAAATTGGCCGTAAACGTTGGGGCTATGTTGCTTGTATTCACGGCATTTATATTCATGGCCAATTACATCTTGGGAGATTGGATTGGAATGCACACTGGTTTGAACTCCATTGTGGCAGAATACACAAGCTATGACAAGTTTACCCTGGAGTTTATCATCGGATATATAGGTGCGCCAATCGCCTGGTTGTTGGGTGTGCCTTCTCCGGATATTATTGCCGTAGGCCAATTGCTCGGGGAAAAGACCATCCTCAACGAATTTTATGCCTACGTAACGCTCGGCGACATGAAGACAAATGGTGTTTTCGTCTATGACAAATCTATCGTTATGGCCACTTATATCCTTTGCGGATTTGCCAATTTTGCTTCTATAGGAATACAAATAGGCGGTATTGGCGCTCTGGTGCCTAACAGAAAAGGACTACTTTCAAAATTAGGGCTTAAGGCTTTGATTGGAGGTACAATCGCGTCTCTTTTTACAGCATCCATTGTAGGGATGTTGATGTAAGGAGCAGATTTAGCCAGTATAATTATGAACATTGCTGGTTAAATATTGAGCCTATTGCTAATTTTGACAGAAACCATTTTTTCATGTTAGCTTATCAAAATCTTCTAACCCACATCATGCAAAATGGTGTGGACAAGCCAGACAGAACCGGCACAGGCATTCGCAGTGTATTTGGTTATCAAATGCGATTTGATCTTTCAGCGGGATTTCCCATGGTCACAACCAAAAAACTCCATCTCAAGAGTATTGTTCACGAGCTCCTGTGGTTTCTGAAAGGGGATACGAATATTGCGTATCTCAAAGAAAACGGCGTGCGCATCTGGGATGAATGGGCCGATGAAAATGGAAACCTCGGCCCTGTATATGGATACCAATGGCGCAGTTGGCCTGCACCGCAAGGCGGCAGCATCGATCAAATTTCCAAACTGATCAGCCAGATAAAATCAAATCCAAACAGCCGCAGATTAATGGTTTCGGCCTGGAATCCAGCGATGGTCGATGATATGGCTTTGCCTCCATGCCATGCCTTATTTCAATTTTATGTAGCCAACAATAAATTGAGTTGTCAACTTTACCAACGGAGTGCTGATTGTTTTCTGGGGGTTCCATTCAACATCGCATCTTACGCATTGCTCACCCTGATGGTCGCTCAGGTATGCGATCTCGAACCTGGAGAGTTTGTTCACACTTTTGGAGATGCGCATATTTACACGAATCATTTCGATCAGGTCAAAGAATTATTGAGTCGGACACCGAGACCCTTGCCCGAAATGAAGATCAATCCGGAAGTAAAAGATATTTTCGGCTTTACCTATGGTGATTTTGAGCTTGTATCATATGATCCGCATCCACATATCAAAGCTCCTGTAGCCGTATGATGAAATGTATCATCATTGCCGCCGTTGCCGAAAATGGCGCCATCGGCAAGGACAATAAGTTGATCTGGGATCTGCCGGATGACATGCGTTTTTTTAAAGAGCAGACTACCGGCAAGCCTGTGATTATGGGGAGAAAGAACTATGAATCAATACCGGAAAAGTATCGCCCTCTTCCCAAAAGACCCAATATAATTATCACCCGGAATACGAATTACGAGGCTCCAGGAAGCGCAGTATTCAATGACTTAAATGCAGCGATCGAGAGCCAACGCCAAAAAGGAGTTGACGAAACGTACATTATCGGCGGGGCTGAAATTTACAATTTGGCTCTAAAAGAAGATCGGGTAGACGAAATGTACCTTACACGCATTCACGCCTCGTTCGAAGCAGACACCTTTTTTCCGGCATTCGATAAAAAGAAATGGGAAGTAAAAGTAATCCTGCTACATGAAAAAGATGAGCGCCATGCCCATTCCTTTACCATTGAGCATTGGCTTCGCAAATCGCATTTGTCGGGGACATGAAGCCCTATAATTCGCGTATTTACCGGAGGTTAAAATTCCTATGGAAAAATCTGAAATTAACTAGGTTGACTTAATTGTTTGGCGTATTTTAACACCGTGAAAAAACGTCTCGTCCAAATATCTGGAGTCATTGTATTGACTTGTCTGCTCGCAAGCGCAGG
>Ga0105047_10005066_pt1 | contig 22774 bp, 18 predicted proteins | sample MAT04_FD_78384 | JGI IMG/M metagenome (GOLD analysis project Ga0105047, IMG submission 78384) | Freshwater microbial communities from Lake Fryxell liftoff mats and glacier meltwater in Antarctica - MAT-04 (megahit assembly) | ecosystem: Environmental > Aquatic > Freshwater > Ice > Liftoff... | reverse complement strand
TTGGTCGCGTTCGATGGGTGGTGGCGGGAGGCGCCGAGCGGTCGTGAGTTGCACCGTGGCGATGCCAGCCTCGACTGCTTCCCCGATCAGTGCGACGGCGTGTTCGGGCTCGTCGATCGGCACGACCGCGACCGGCACGAAGCGTGCGTCGTCGTCAGCCCAGGCCAACACTGCGCGACGCTGCGCACGGGCTGCAGGTAGGGCCAACGAGGTGCCGAGGTGGGCGACATGGGACAAGCCGGGCAGTACCACCTGTCGGCTGATGCCGCGTTCGTCGAGCAGCCGCCGCCGAGCCCCCCGATCGAACGCGCCATCGGCCGACCACTGGCCGGCATCGCCGGCTGCGACCTGGGCAGCGGTCGGTGCGCCGGCCATCACCAGCTCGCTGTGCAGCCGTCGGGGCGCGAACGCGACGAGGTAGTCGGCCGGCTCCATCAGGTGGCTGTCGAGGTCGATCATGGCGTGCTCTGCGCGGGACCCGCAGCGACTGTGCTCAGACAGGCCCGAACTGGACGCCGACGTTGCGTGCGTTCGCCCTGTGGCCCTCGGTGCCGTCGTCGCGGTCATCACTCGGCGACCGGTCGCTGTGCGACATGGGCCTGTCGACCGATGACGAGTACTTCGCCCCGACGTTCGGTGCCGCCGGCGAGTCGAGCGCGGCATGCACGATGCAGGCCGATCAGGCGCTGTTCCTCAGCCCAGCCGGGGTGTGGTGCATCGAGAGCGATGGCGACCTGGCGGACACCGCCTGTCTTGATGCCCAATGGAACCTCACCACGTCGTCGGTGACGATCGACGGCGAACCGGTCACCGATCTCGACAGCCGCCGTGTCGACACGGCGGTGCGGACGATCACGTTGCCCGAGGACGACATCTACGGCATCGACGCCGGCGAGACGGAGCTGATCGCCCGCGGTCAACCCGTGGTCGTCGAGGACCTTGCTGTGGGCGAGCACGAGATCGAGCTCGCTGCCGACTTCGGCAACGGTGAGTTCGCCGGTTCGATCACCATCACGCTGACCGTCGAGGGCTGACCACCGTGGCATGACCACTGCGGCATGATCGTCGATGGGTGATGCCGTCGCTCGCGTCAGACGAAAGAGCTCTCGAGCGCGCGGATCCGCTCACATGCGTTGAGGAGGAGTCGGTAGGTGATCTCCGGCTCCTCCTTCAACACCGGGCGCAACGTGATCGACGCGAGTGAATAGGCGTGAACAGGGGTGGTTGCGACGACCGACGCCGACCTCGGCGCGCGGTCGAGCAGTGCGTACTCGCCGAAGTACTGACGGGGGCCCAGCGAAGCAACCACATGACCGCGCACAATGACGTCGGCGCTCCCTTCGGCGAGCACGTAGAACCGGCCCGACATGTCACCTTGGGTGACGATCGCCGCGCCGGGCGCGAAGCGCTCTTCCCGACACATCGCAGCGAGCTGCGCCAACTTCTTCTTGGAGATGCCAGCGAACAGCGGAACCGCTGCGAGGAGGTCGACGAGCGGAGTAGCCGGCGAACCGGAGCGAAGCTTGGGCATGACGGTGTCTCCAAGTGGAAGCGGTTGACGTTGACGCATGGTAACCATCCGTACGGGATGCCAAGATCGAAGTCGCGACAGCGGTTCGACCGCCCGCCTCCTCGATGCGGGCCCTCTTCAGGCGGTGGCCCTCGGCGTCGGGCTCGGTGTCGGGATCGTTGGTGTTCTCCGTGCCAGGTGTCAGCGCCGGTCGACCACACATCGAGCGGTGTCACGAACGCAACCCAACCGTCCTGCCCGGTGATCTCGAAGATGGCGTTCTCGGTCGCGAAGCGCACGACCTCACCCTCGCGAAGCACGATCGGGGCGGACCCGGGCGCGAGCACGACCATCTCGTCCGACGCTGGAGTGCTCGGCGGTGCTTCGTCGATCGTGGTGGCAGCTGTTGCAACCGGCTCGACGCGTCGGTGGTTGCGGAGTCGCCGCCGCCGCAGGCACTGGCGAGCAAGACGATCACGCTGGCGACGGAGACGATGCGTGTGAGCGACGATGACATGACCGAGGACCTCGGAGGTGTCGGCTGGACTGCTGAGGCACCCATGCTGACTCTCTCGATGTTTCGTGTCTGTTCGCGCCATGACACAACGATCCAGCCAGTGGATGGTGGCCGCTCGCCGGATCGACCGATGCGTTCGTCCGCTGGCTCGGTGTGGCAGCACTCGGCAACGTGTGTGGAGTTGACGGGCTCAGCCGGTCGCTGCAGTGGTTGGCGACGAACGGGATCACCCTTGCTGGGCGACGGCCGTCAGGTCCCTGGCGCTCGTCGGTTCTCCGCAGGAGCCGACCGCGAAGACGATCGTTCCCTGATCATCAACGCGGTGACCGGGCGGTCGGTGATCAGCACGTCGATGCGTGGCGACAGACGCTGCATCCGACGCTCGTCGTTCACCGTCCACACCATCAACGTGAGTCCGTGTCGTCGGCAGAACCAACGCAGTGCTGGCGTGACCAGCCGATGATGGGCTGCCACAGCGGTCGCCCCACTGCGGGCGATCCGCCGGAACGGCACCAGCTCGCCAGCTCGGACCGCAAGGGTGCGGAGCGAGCCGTGGCCGCCCATGTCGCGCCCGAGCGACAGCGCGACGTGAGCGTCGGGATGAGCGTGTCGGATGGCCCCGACCGATCGGTCGTCGAGCGAGGTGAAGACCGCATCAGCGAGGGTGCCGGAGTGCTCGATCACGAGTGCCACGACGTCCAATTCGTAGTGCGACTCCTTCAGATCCACGTGGAGGCCGACCGACCCCGCAGCGAGAGCGAGGAGTTCGGCACAGGTCGGCACAGTCGGTCGCGCCGAGCGGATCTGGTGCCAGGTGAGCATCGTCGTGTCGCCGAGCTCGTCGATCGACGCGTCGTGCAGGCAGAACAGCACCCCGTCGGCCGAGCGGCGAACGTCGAACTCGATCAGATCGACACCGGCGGCGATCGCTGCGGCGTATGCGGCGAGGCTGCCGGCGGGTGTGGCTTCCGAACCTCCCCGATGCGCGGAGACCCTCATCGGCAGCGGCCGGTCGCGCCTTCCCGGGCTCTCGATCCGGCTCCGGATCCGGCTGCTCGAGTTGTTGGTACGCCCGATCCGCACGGCAGCAATCTAGGCGGGCTGACGATCATGCCTCGTCGTGCAGCCGCGGCTGGCCGCTGGGGCCGATGAGGTCTCGGTCGCCCGGGGCGGGCGTCGCGCGCCACAGGTGCTCGTGGTCGCGGACCCAGGAGGCGATCGGGGTGGAGCATGTGTGCCGGGCGGTGTCGACGACACGGTCGAGCGCGTCGAAGTCGAGCCGCCCAGCGAGCTGCAGATCGAGCGGTAGGTAGAAGTCGGCGAGGCCTTCGTCGCGGATGCGATACCGCTGCCCGATCGACGCGACCATCATCGATCGCACCATCGTCTCGCCGAGGCTGATCGGCCGTGGAGCCGACATGCGACGGCGCCTGGCGACGAGCTCGCGCCAGCCCGATTGCACAGGCGTCTGACCGACGACCGGCCGAGCCACGGTGCCGGTCGCGACGTCGCTCGCGATGATGATCGCGTCAGCGTGACGTTCGCGCACCGCAATGACAGGGAGGTTGTCGACGAGCCCTCCGTCGACCAGGAGATGTCCATCGAGCGGGACAGGCGGCAGCACCCCGGGGATGGAGACGCTTGCCCGCACCGCGGTGGCCAGGCAGCCGTCGACGTGGAGCCACCGCGCCGACGCCGTGAGATCGGTGGACACGCACAGGAACGGCAGCCAGAGGTCGGCGACGTCACCGTCGAGGTGGCGCTGGAGCATTCGCCAGATGCGGTCACCGGTCATCAGGGCGACGGCCGGGAAGGTCCAGTCGAACGGCGACCGGAACTCGTCGCGCATGATCTGATGACATGTCGCCGGGTCGTTCCCCTGGGCGAGCAGCGCAGCGATCACTGCACCCATGCTGGTCCCGGCCGTCACATCGAATGGCACGCCGAGGTCGAACAGGGCGCCCGCCACCGCAAGATGGGCGAACCCGCTCGCTCCGCCACCGCTCATCACCAGAGCGACCGCGCCACCAGCGACGATGCGGACGATGCGTTCGATGTGCGACGTGTCGCCGTCGGCGAGGTGGACGACGGATGCCAGCGGCAGGGATGCTCGGACGATCGAGCTGCCGGTGGGCCGGGCGCCCTTCGGGTGGGCCAGCACGACGTGCACGCGGCCGCCGAGGGGCGCGAGGAGCCGACCGAGCCATGAGGGCACGGGGCCTGGCCGCACGAGCACGACCGTGCGATCCGCAGACCTCGCAGCGTGCCCGGCCCAGGTCCGCTCGGCACCCGACGCGACGATGACCGTCGCCTCGCCCGCGAGTCGCCGGTCGTCGAACCAAGCGGTCATCCGCAGGAGGTCGAGGTCGTGCGCACCGGTGCCCCGGTCCGCCAGATCGCCGCCCTCGCGTTCGGCATCTGGTCCGTCACTCGTGCCGGGGTCGAGCGACCGCAACGAGAGCGCGTCGAGGACTGTGGCCGCATCGACGACGCGGCGGTCACCTCGCCTTCGGAACGCATCGATCAGCGCTGAGCCGATGTGGCCCCCGACGAGATCGATCACGGTGATCGACTGCGGCGCGGTCGGCCGCTGCGGGGGATGACTCTCTCGGCGGACGAGACCCTCGAGCAGGGCGCAGGCCGCATCAGGGTCGACGACCCTCAATCGGGAGAACGCATCGGCATCGACGAACCCGACGACGACATCGGTGCGAGCACGCAGGGTCGTGTCATCGCTCCCACCGCACAGCGCAGCAGTTCCGACGACCATGCCCGCGAAACCGGGCATGTCCCGGTTGGCTCCCGTACCGTCGACCACCCCGGCCACGACCACGGCTGCGCTCCGATCGAGGGAGACCTCGTCTCCAGCGGCGACGCGTTCGAGGCGGATCTCGGGTTCGATGCTGCTCACCTGCGACACCGAGGGACCGAGGATCTCGGCGAGCGTTCGCCGGAGGCGGTGCAGACCGAGCCTCGCGTGCACCGTGCGGATCGCCTCCGCGAGCAGTGCAGGATGGGCAGCGAGGAACTCGGCCCAGGCTGCCGGCGGCACCAGCACGCACCGTGCATCGGTCACCGCCACGACGTCTGCGGTGCGTGGTGCCCCGGTGAGCGCGCTGATCTCTCCGATCACGTCACCGACCTCGCACGAGCCGATCGGGACCGATCCCGCCCCGTCGATGACCTGCAGGACCTGCAGCGTCCCGTCGAGCACTGCGACCACGTGGCGCTCGTCGGCATCGGCACGGATCACCACCTGCCCGGCCCGCCAGGTCGATCGGGTGGCACCGTCGAGCGAGAGGAGCTGCTCGAGCTCGACGTCGTTCAGTCGGATCCGTCGGTCCATGCGATCCTCCTGAGCTGCACGACGTCAGCGCCGCGGTGCCCGCGACCTCGTGCCGAGCACGACGACCGCCCGCCAGCCGAGCAGGAGTGCGCCGGTGACGAGCGTGGCCACGATGATGAACGATGCGGCCGTGCCTCGATCGAACACGGTGCGGCGCAGCACCATGCCGAGCACCACGATCACGATCCAGATACCTGCGCCGGTGGTGAGTGCTTCGGGGCGCTTCCACGCTCGGGTGGCCAACCAGCCGACACCGAGCGCGATCGCGAACGGTGCGGCGACCTTCAGCGTCTCGACCGCCGGATTGCCGCCCTCGTCGTGACTCCGTCGCCCGAGCGCGACGAACACGACCACCGCGGTGACATCGAACGCCGCAGCTCGCGCCACCAAGCGGCGGTCGGTCATGCTCGGTCGCTCATGGATCAGTGGGGGACGAACTCGCCGAGCTTGCCGCGGAAGAACAGCAAGGGCTGGGGATCGGTGTCCGGGTGAGCGTGCTCGAGCTCGACGACGTGTCCCATCACGAAGTGGTGGTCGCCGGCGTCGTAGACCTCGGAGATGGTGCAGTCCATGTAGGCGATCGCTGCGTCGAGCACGGGTGAGCCGGTGATCGGCGACGGGTGCCACTCGACACCTTCGAAGGGCTCTTCGATGCTGCTCTTCGAGAACCGCCAGCAGATGTCGTCATGGCCGTTGCCGAGCACGTTGACGCAGAACGCTCCTGACTCGCGGATCTTGTGCCAGCGGTCGGAGGTGACCATCGGCAGGAATCCGACGAGTGGTGGATCGAGCGACACCGACGTGAACGAACCGATGGTGAATCCCACGGGCACGCCGTCGAGGCGACCGGTCACCACGGTGACGCCGGTGGGGAAGTGGCCCAGCACCTGTCGGTACTTCATGGGGTCGATCGACATGAAACGGACACTAGACCGCCGACCGCGACACCGTCAGCCTGTGCGATCCTGTGCTGATGATCGACAAGCCCACCCTGCGTCGGCGGATGCGCCAGGCGTGCGAGCTCATCGACGACCGCACCCTGCGCAGCGTGCAGCTGTGGGCCCAGGTCGCCGAGCTCGCCGAGTACCGGGCGGCGAAAACGGTGATGGCGTTCGCCGCGATGGATTCCGAACCCGAGACCGACGGGCTGTTCGCCCGGCTCGCACGCGACGGCAAGGTGTTGGTGCTCCCCCGGATCGTGGGCGACCAGCTCGAACCGGCGTTGGTCGGTGATGGCACGAACTCGGGTGTGTGGGGCATCCGCGAGCCGCAGGGAGCGGTGGTCGATCCCACGACGATCGACCTGATCATCGTGCCCGGCGTCGCGTTCACCATTGCCGGCGGTCGCCTCGGGCATGGCAAGGCCTACTACGACCGGTTCCTACCGCGGACCACGGCGTTCACCATCGGCGCCTGCTTCGTCGAGCAGGTGGTCGACCTTCTGCCCCTCGAACCCCATGACGTCGTGCTCGACTGCGTGATCGCTGCATGACCCCGATGCCGCCGAGCCCGATCACGATGGCCGAGCTGCGTGCGGCCGGCGAGATCGTCGCGCGACGGATGCCACCGACCCCGCAGTACGTGTGGCCGTTGCTCACCGCCGAGATCGGGGCTGCCGAGGTGTGGGTGAAGCACGAGAACCACACGCCCACGGGTGCGTTCAAGGTGCGTGGCGGTCTGGTGTACGTCGACCGCCTGGTGCGCGAGCGGCCGGAGGTGCACGGCCTGGTGAGCGCGACCCGTGGCAACCACGGCCAGAGCATCGCCCTCGCCGGCACTTCAGCCGGTCTTTCCGTCACCATCGTGGTCCCCCACGGCAACAGCCCCGACAAGAACGCCGCGATGCGCGCGTGGGGCGCCGAACTGGTGGAGTTCGGTCACGACTTCCAGGCCGCACGAGAGCACGCGCACGTACTCGCTGTCGAGCGAGGACTCGAGCTGGTGCCGTCGTTCCACGACGACCTCGTGCGCGGCGTGGCCACCTACGCGCTCGAACTGTTCGAGGGTGTGCGCGCCGCAGGCAGCGAGCTCGATGCCGTCTACGTACCCGTGGGCCTGGGATCGGGCATCTGTGGTCTCATCACTGCACGCGATCTGCTCGGGTTGCGCACCGAGATCATCGGCGTGGTCGCCGAGCGGGCCAATGCAACGGCGCTGTCGTTCGCCGCCGGCCGTGCCATCGACACGGAGTCCGCTGACACCTTCGTCGACGGCGTCGCCTGCCGTGTACCCGTGCCCGAGGCGATCGACCGGATCGTGCAGGGCGCGGCGCGGATCGTGGAGGTCACCGAGGACGAGGCGGCCGAGGCAGTCCGGGTGCTGCTGCGCACCACTCACAACCTCGCCGAGCCTGCCGGGGCGGTGGCGACCGCCGGGCTGGTGCGGGAACGCCATGAACAACAAGGGCGCCGGGTCGCCACCATCTTGTGCGGTGGCAACCTCGACGCCCATCTGCTGAACGAGATCATGGCGGGGCGGACCCCGCAGGTGTGATCGCCGGGGAGCGATCAGGCGGTGATCAGGTGGCGATCAGTTGCGGTCCTCGTCGTAGTACTCGCGGCCGAGGTGGGTGATCTGGTCCTCGTCCATCATCCACCGCAGCGTGTTCTTCAACTTGGTGAGCTGCACGAACAGGTCGTGCTCGGGATACAGACCCGGGGCCACCTGGGGGCTCTTGTAGTAGAAGCTCAGCCACTCCTGGATGCCGCCCAGGCCGGCGCGCTGGGCCAGATCGCTGAACAGCACCAGGTCGAGCGCGAGTGGGGCGGCGAGGATGGAGTCGCGGCACAGGAAGTCGACCTTGATCTGCATCGGGTAGCCGAGCCACCCGAAGATGTCGATGTTGTCCCAGCCCTCCTTGTTGTCACCACGGGGCGGGTAGTAGTTGATGCTCACCTTGTGGAACACGTTGCCGTAGAGGTCGGGGTTCTTCGCGGGCTCGAGGATGTCCTCGAGCACACCGAGCTTCGACTCCTCCTTGGTCTTGAAGTTCTCGGGGGCGTCCAGCACCTCGCCGTCACGGTTGCCGAGGATGTTGGTGCTGTACCAACCCGCCAGGCCGAGCTGACGGGCCTTCAACATCGGGGCAAGCACCGTCTTCATCAGGGTCTGGCCGGTCTTGAAGTCCTTGCCGCTGATCGGCACGTTGCGCTCGGTGGCGAGCTTGCGCAGCACCGGCGTGTCGACCGCGAGATTCGGTGAGCCGTTGGCGAACGGCACACCTTCCAGGATCGCGGCGTAGGCGTACAGCATCGATGGCGCGATCTGGTCGTCGTTGGCATCGATCGCGGCCTCGAAGCTCTCGATGTCCTGGTGCGCCGGGCCCGGCTCGATGAAGATCTCGGTGCTCGCACACCAGATCATCACGACACGCTCGACCTGTTTGTCCTCGCGGAAGCGGTTGATGTCCTCACGGATCGCGTTGAGCATCGCCCGCTTGCCGATGTCGCCCATGGTGTGCTGGCCGCCGAGGTTGCGGGCGTACTTCAGTTCGAACGCGGCGGGCATCGGACGCACCTCGCGCAGGGCATCGGCGATGCCCTCGAGGTGCTTGCCGCTCTCGAGCACGCCGGCTCGGGAGGCGGCCACGTAGGCGTCGTCGGGGAACACGTCCCACGCACCCCACACGATGTCGTCGAGGGACGCGAGCGGCACGAAGTCCTTCACGAGCGGGCTGCGACCCTCGGTGCGCTTGCCGAGGCGGATCGTGCCCATCTGGGTGAGCGACCCGATGGGGAGGCCCTGGCCCCGCTTCACGAGCTCGACGCCGGCGATGAGGGTGGAGGCGACGGCTCCGAGGCCGACCGTCAGCACGCCGAGGCGGCCGGTCGCGGGGGCGATGGTTGGTGTCATGGTGAGCTCCGAGGGAGATCCGGTGGCCAGCCGTGGGGCTGCTTCTGGCCGCTTCTGGCCACTTCTGGCCGCAGACGCCACCGGGAGAGTTGTGCGATTCGACAGGCTAGGCCGTTCCGGCCCTCACGGAATCATCACACCTCGGTCGTACTGTCGTGCTCGAGGCACCGGACGGTCCGGTGGGTCGAGCTGGTCGACAGCCGAGTGAGAGCCGAGGGAGAGGTGGAACGTCATGTCGGGACGACGGCGATCTGCGCGCCCGGCTCGAGACGGCGTGTGCTCGCATCCCTGCCGCCGACCTGACCGGGGGCGCGATCGGCGTTCGAGCCCGCACGGGTTGTCATCGCTCGTCTTCGCGTGGTTTACTGGGCGTGTGCGTGCCCATCCCACTCTCACCCGTCTCGTAGTCATCGTCGTGTAGACGCACGCGCTCACCCTCAGCGTGCGTCAGGCCTCCCGATCGGGGGGCCGTTTGCTTTTTCCACCTGATGTCGCCGAGCGTTCCGACCTGCAGCCGCAGCCGCACCGGACCCCACCAGACCCGCCCGACCGCGTCGGACCCGCCAGATCCGCAACACAGGAGTGACCATGAAGATCACCGGGGCCCAGGCCCTCATCAAGAGCCTCGAGATGGAAGGCGTCGAAGTCGTCTTCGGCTTGCCCGGCGGCTGCATCCTGCCGGCGTACGACCCGTTGCTCGACAGCACGATCCGCCACATCCTGGTGCGCCACGAGCAGGGCGCCGGCCACATGGCCGAGGGATACGCCCACGTCAGCGGCCGTCCCGGCGTCGCCCTGGTCACCAGCGGTCCGGCCGCCACCAACATGGTCACGCCGCTCATGGATGCGTACATGGACTCGATCCCGATGGTGTGCATCACCGGTCAGGTGCCCACGACGGCCATCGGTACCGACGCGTTCCAGGAGTGCGACACGGTCGGCATCACCCGCAGCTGCACCAAGCACAACGAACTGATCATGACCGCCGACGACGTCCCGATGGCCGTTCGCCAGGCGTTCCACATCGCCACCACCGGTCGTCCCGGCCCCACCCTCATCGACGTCCCCAAGGACGTGCTGACCAACACGATGGAGTGGTACTGGCCGACCGACGAGGAGGTCGTGGCCAGCCTGCCCGGCTATCGCCCCAACGTGAAGGGCCACCCGCGGATGATCAAGGAGGCGGCCAAGCTCATCCTCGAGAGCGAACGGCCGATCCTGTACGCGGGTGGCGGCATCCTCAAGGCGCGTGCCGCCGAGGCGCTGCGCGAACTGGCCGAGCTCACCGACATCCACGTCGTCACCACGCTCATGGCCCGTGGTGCGATACCCGATAGCCACCCCCTGTGCCTCGGTATGCCCGGCATGCACGGCAACGCCACGGCGATCACGGCGATGCAGAAGAGCGACCTGCTGATCAACCTCGGCGCCCGCTTCGACGACCGCATCACCGGCAAGGTGTCGGGCTTCGCTCCCGAGGCCAAGGTGATCCACGTCGACATCGACCCGGCAGAGCAGGGCAAGGTCCGCCGGCCCGACGTGCCGATCGTGGGCGACGCCAAGTACTGCATCGAAGAGATCATCAAGGCGATCAAGGACCTCCTCGCCGCCGGCACCGTGCAGGCCGACACCGGAGCATGGAAGAGCCGGATCAGTGGCTGGCGCGAGCAGTTCCCGCTCAGCTACGAGCCGAGCGAGCCGGGCGAGGCGCTCAAGCCGCAGTTCTGCCTCGAGCAGCTCCGCGACCTGTCGCCCCCCGGCACGATCCTCGTCAGCGGCGTCGGCCAGCACCAGATGTGGAGCAGCCAGTACTGGCACTTCGAGGAGCCGTACACCTGGGTGAACTCGGGTGGTCTCGGCACCATGGGCTTCAGCGTCCCGGCGGCCATCGGCGCGAAGGTCGCCCAACCCGACAAGACGGTGTGGGCCATCGACGGCGACGGCTGCTTCCAGATGACCGCCCAAGAGCTCGTCACCGCCGCCGTCGAGCGGATCCCGGTGAAGATCGCGATCCTGAACAACAGCTACCTCGGCATGGTGCGCCAGTGGCAGGAGATGTTCTACGACGAGCGCTACAGCGAGGTGTACCTCTCGCCCGACGTGCCCAACTTCGTGATGTGGGCCGAGGCGATGGGCTGTGTCGGCATTCGGGTCGACAGCCCAGAAGAGGTGCAGCCGGCGATCGACAGGGCCAACAGCATCAACGACCGTCCCGTCGTCATCGACTTCCGCGTCGATGCCCGCGAGAAGGTGTTCCCGATGGTGCCCGCCGGGTTCAGCAACGACGACGTCCTGCTTCCCCCGAGCCAGAACGACCGCCGGAGCGCACTGCGATGAGCCCCTCACCGAGCCATGCCATCAATCACCACATCCTCTCGGTCCTGGTGCAGAACCGCCCCGGCGTGCTGGCACGCGTGGCGAGCCTGTTCGCCCGCCGCGACTTCAACATCTTCAGCCTCGCCGTCGCCCCGGCCGAGGACGCCGGCTTCAGCCGGATCACGATCGTGGTCGACGTCGAGTCGACGTCGCTCGAGCAGATCACCAAGCAATTGTTCAAGCTGATCGAGGTCGTGAAGATCAGCGAACTCGACCCGCGCCGCTCCGTCGAGCGAGAACTGCTGCTCGCCACGGTGCGCGCTGCGGCTGACCAGCGAGGTCAGGTGGTCGAGCTGACCAACATCTTCGAGGGGAAGATCCTCGCTGTCGGTGTCGAGGCCATTACGGTGTCGCTCGACGGCCATCCGGACAAGCTCGACGACTTCGAAGAGCTGCTGTCCGGTTACGGCATCGTCGAGCTCCAGCGCACCGGGCGTGTGGCGCTTCCCAAACTCGATCGTGAGGCCCGTCTCCGCGCGGTCTCGAACAAGCAAGGAAAGGCTGGCTGAGATGGCCGCACAGATGTACTACGAGGCGGACTGCGATCCGTCGATCATCCGGGGGCGCAAGGTGGCCATCATCGGCTACGGCTCCCAGGGACACGCCCACGCACTCAACCTGAAGGAGTCGGGCGTCCAGGTGGTCGTCGGGCTGCGCGAGGGCTCGAAGTCGGCCGCCAAGGCCGAGGCCGCCGGCCTCAAGGTGATGGGGCTGGCGGAGGCCGCCAAGTGGGCCAACGTGATCATGCTCACCATGCCCGACACCGAGCAGAAGGCCACCTACGAGGAGTTCATCAAGCCGCACATGCGCAAGGGCAAGGCCCTCGTGTTCGCCCACGGTTTCAACATCCGCTTCAAGCGCATCCGTCCCCCGAAGACCGTCGACGTGATCATGGTCGCCCCCAAGGGCCCGGGTCACCTCGTCCGGCGCACCTACACCGAGGGCGGCGGCGTACCGGCCCTGATCGCCGTCCACCAGGACGCCTCGGGTGGCGCCAAGGAACTGGCGCTCAGCTACGCCGAGGCCATCGGTGGCGCTCGCGCCGGGGTGATCGAGACCACCTTCGCCGAGGAGACCGAGACCGACCTGTTCGGTGAGCAGGCCGTGCTGTGCGGCGGCGTCACCTCGCTGGTGCAGGCCGGCTTCGAGACGCTGGTCGAGGCCGGATACCAGCCCGAGATGGCGTACTTCGAGTGCCTGCACGAGGTGAAGCTCATCGTCGACCTGATGTACGAAGAGGGCATCGCCGGGATGCGCTACAGCATCAGCGACACCGCCGAGTTCGGCGATCTCACCCGCGGCCCACGCATCGTGAACGCGAAGACCAAGCTCGAGATGAAGAAGATCCTCAAGGAGATCCAGAGCGGCAAGTTCGCGAAGGAGTGGGTGGCCGAGAGCGAGGCCGGTCGTCCGAAGTTCACCGAACTGCAAGAAGCCGGCCGTCAGCACCAGATCGAAGCAGTCGGCGCGCAGCTGCGCTCGATGATGCCGTTCCTCGGCGCCGGCAAGCAGAAGGTCAGCGACGTCAGCGGCGGCTGAGCCGCAGCTGTCATCACCTTGCATCACCTGTGTGTGCGGTGATCGTCCTGGTCGCGCATGGTTGCGGAGCACGCAACGTTGCGCGACCGGTTGCGTTTTCGACCACCGTTCAGAAATCCGACTTGTTCGGTCGGGAATTGGAACGGTAGGGTGTCGCCGCCAGACGACGAGAGGGGAATGCAATGTCGCAGGAGTGGGGTTTCGAGACCCGTCAGATCCACGTGGGCGGCGAGCCGGATGCCGCGACCGGCGCCCGAGCCGTGCCCATCTACCAGACCACGAGCTTCGAGTTCCGCGATGCGGCGCATGCGCAGAACCTGTTCGCGTTGGCCGAGATCGGCAACATCTACACCCGCATCATGAACCCCACCCAGGGTGCGCTCGAGGCCCGGCTGTCCAGCCTCGAGGGCGGCATCACCACGGCGGTCGGCCTGCCCGGCGCACTCGTGGTCGGCTCGGGCCAGGCGGCTGCGACGCTGGCGATCCTCACCCTCGCCGAGGCGGGCGACCACATCGTGTCGAGCCCTTCGCTCTACGGCGGCACCTACAACCTGTTCCACTACACGATGCCGAAGATGGGCATCGAGGTCACCTTCGTCGACGACCCGCACGACCTCGAGCAGTGGGCGGCCGCGATCCGGCCGAACACCAAGGCGTTCTTCGGTGAGGTGCTCGCCAACCCGCGCAACGACGTGTTCGACATCGAGGGCGTCAGCAAGATCGCCCACGCGAACGGCATCCCGCTCATGGTCGACAACACCGTGCCGACGCCGTACCTCATCCGCCCGATCGAATGGGGCGCCGACATCGTGGTGCACAGCCTCACCAAGTTCATCGGCGGCCACGGCACCTCCATCGGTGGCGCTATCATCGACGGTGGCACGTTCGACTTCGGCGCGAGTGGTCGCTTCCCGAACTTCACCGAGCCCGACCCCAGCTACCACGGGCTGCCGTTCTGGCCCGCACTCGGCGCCGGCTCGTACATCATCAAGGCCCGCGTGCAGATGCTGCGCGATCTCGGTGCTGCGATCTCGCCGTTCAACGCGTTCTTGATCCTGCAGGGTCTCGAGACGCTCAGCCTGCGGATGGAGCGCCACTGGGCCAACGCCGACAAGGTCGCCGCGTACCTCACCGGCCGGCCCGAGGTGGAGAGCGTGGCCTACGCCGGTCTCGAGAGCAGCCCCTGGCACGAGCGGGCCAAGAAGTACGGCGGTGGCAGGGGGTACGGCAGCATCCTCGCCTTCAACATCAAAGGCGGCCGGGAGGTCGGTCAGAAGTTCGTCGAGGCCCTCGAACTGCACAGCCATGTCGCCAACATCGGTGACGTGCGCAGCCTGGTGATCCACCCGGCCAGCACCACGCACAGCCAGCTCACCGAGGAGGAACAGATCTCCGCCGGCGTGCACCCGGGTCTCGTGCGCCTCAGCGTCGGGCTCGAGTCGATCGAGGACATCATCGCCGACCTCGATCTCGGTTTCGCAGCAGTGCAGTAGTCACCCACCGTCTCGGTGCTCAGGGCCCGGCGGTCGTCCTCGTGACGCCGCCGGGCCCTGTCGCGTCGTGGCCCGTTCGCGTTCGTGTCCCTGTCGCTTGGACTGGTGGCCCAGGTCGGGTCCGATGACCCTGTCGGGTCGTCGTGGTCGTGCGTACGGTCGAGTCAGCGCCGCAGTGCGGTGCATGGGGCCGTCTGGGAGGTCGTCGAGATGCACATGTGGCGTTCGATCGGGCGCTGGCTGAGCCGGCGCACCCTGGTGGTCCTGATCGGTGTGGTGGCGCTGACGGCGATCGCGACGCTGGGTCTCGCGCAGCTCGACTTCGCGACGGGACAGGACAGCTACATCGACCCGGCCTCGCAGGTGGCCGAGGACAACCAGCGGTACCAGTCGCTGTTCGGCGGCGAGAACATGGTGGTGCTGTTCACGGTGCCCGAGGGGCGCACCGTCGTCGATCTGTTCACCCCGGACACCATCGCCCAGCTCGGCGAGGTCGAGCAGGCGGTGCTGAAGAACCCGACGGTGCAGGCGGTGGTGTCGCCGGTGACCCTGCTCACCTGGACCCAGGACCTCATCACGTCGGGCACCGCCAGCGAGATCCTGGCCCGCACGATCGAGCGTGAGCCCGATGCGGCAGCTCAGGAGCTGCGGCGAACCGATGCGATGATCACCACGCTCCGGCTGGGTGCTGCCGGTGCGCAGACCTTCGACAACCCCGAGTGGGTGCGGTTCCTCGTGTTCGGCAACGACGGGTACTCCCTCGACGCCGACGGTGCGCTCGTGTCGCCTCCGCAGGACGAACTGGCGGTGCGGACGGCGCTGCGCGCCTTCGTGCCCGACCCGCGCCACGCAGTGTTCGCCGCAGTGCTGGTGGGCAACGCAACCCTCGACGATCTCGCGATCGGGTCGGTCGCGGTGCGAGACGCGCTCGCCGGCCGCGACTTCGGTGATGCGACCGTGACGATCACCGGCACACCGACCTTCCTCACCGACATCAACGACTACCTGCAGGGTGGGATGCTCACCCTGGGCGCCATCGCTGTCGCGGTGATGGTGGTCATCCTGGTGGTGGCGTTCAGGGTGCGGTGGCGGTTGTTGCCGCTCGTCGGCATGGTGATCGGTGTGGCATGGGGGTTCGGTGCCTTCGGTGCCACTGGCACCATGCTCTCGCTCGTCACGATCGCCGGCCTGCCGATCCTGATCGGGCTCGGCATCGAGTTCGCGATCCAGGTGCAGAACCGGATCGAGGAGGAGCGCGTGGTCGACCGCGGCCCGTCGCCGTTCGCCGAGACGTTGGCACACCTGGGCGGCCCCCTGGTGGTGGCCACCGCCGCAGCCGTGATCGCGTTCCTCACCGTGCGCATCTCCAAGGTGCCGATGGTGCAGGACTTCGGTGTGCTGCTCTCGATCGGCATCGTCGCACTGCTCGTCGCAGGCATCGTCGTGCCCACGGCGATCCTCGGTGTCCGCGAGCGCCGATCGCCCTCCACGGCACCGGCACGCACCGGTTGGGTCGAGGCGACGGTCGACCGGCTCGGCAGCCTGCCCCACTGGACGGTGTGGCCGCTGGTGGTGATCGCGGTCGCGATCCCGATCGTCGGACTGTCACTCGAGGGCGGCACCAAGATCGAGAGCGATCCGATCAACTGGGCCGACCCGTCGAGCGAGTCGATCGTGAACGCCCGCACCCTCGAGGACGAGACCGGCTTCGCCAGCACCCTCGGGGTGTTCGTCGAGACCGACAGCGCCCCGGTCGACGGCGTGTTCACCGACCAGATGGGCGCGTTCGTCTTCGATCTCGTCCTGCGGACGCTCGACGAGAACCCCGAGCTCGCCGAGGCCTCGAGCCTCGCGTCCAGCGTCGGCTGGCTCGCCGAGGTGCCCGGGACGACGGCGCTCGCGCCCACCGGGCTCGACATGCTGCAGGCGTACCGGTTGGCGCCGGCCTCGCTGCAGCAGGTGCTCGTCGCCGACGGCGGCAATGCGACGCAGGTGCTGTTCCAGGTGGGGCCGTCGTCGCTCGAGCAGCGCGCTGTGGTGCTCGATCGCGTGGAGGCCGCGATCGCCGATCCGGGCGACGGCGCCGTGCTGCCGGCATCGGCATCGGCCACCACCGGCGGTCTCGCAGTGGTGGGCGTGGGCCTGTTGGAGAACATCACGGCCAACCGGGCCGAGCTCACCATCGTGGCGCTCGTGCTCGTAGCCGCATTCTTGATGCTTCGGTACCGCGACGTCGTGCGTGGCCTGCTCACCATGGTTCCGGTGCTGCTCGCAGTCGGTGCCAGCGCCGTGCTCGTGCGGGTGTTCGGGATCACGCTCAGCCCGCTCACCACGGTGGGCGGCCCGCTCGTCGTCGCGACATGCGCGGAGTTCTCCGTGCTGCTCGTGGCCCGCTACGCGGAGGAACGCGACCGTGGGCTCGATCCGGCCGAGAGCACTCGTGTGGCGGCCGAGCGCACCGGGCGCGCCTTCTTCACGTCAGCGCTCACCACACTCGGCGGGTTCGCCGTCCTGATGTTCTCGAGCCTGCCGTTGCTCAGCGACTTCGGCATGGTGGTCACCGTCAACATCGCCGTGGCACTGCTGTCGGCGCTCGTGGTGGTGCCGCCGTTGGTGCAGGAGGCAGACCGCCGGGGACTGCTCCAGATGGGGGGGCGGGCTGCGGCCCCGGGTCGGGCTCGTGCCGCGACCGGTGTGTTCGTGGGCGTCGCTTTGGCGACGCTGGGTCTGGTGCTGGTGAGCGGTGCGGTGAGCGAGGACGACGTGGCTGCGGCCGCGCCGCCGACGATGGCGCAGGTGGAGGCTCCGGCCACCATCGCGCCGTCCACCACGGCGGCGCCCACCACCACCCTCGCCGTCGGCGACACCCTGCCGCCCGGCCCGGCCGAGCGGCCGAGCGGCCTCGTGGGCGGTGCGTTCTACGACGCGCTGGTGGGCGCAGGCGTGGATGCAGGTGCGGCGCGGTGCGCGGCCGACGACCTGCTCGCCACCACCAGCGAGGCCGAACTGCTCGCGCTCGGCATCGCCAGCTCGCCCCGCCCGCCAGAGGTGGACGCCCTGCTGCAGCAGGCCGGTGCCAACTGCGGCCTCACCGAGGCCCAGCTCGACGCAGCCTCCGGCTGACACCGATTCGTGACACTCAGTTGTCGGTTCGCCCGCCATCACCGGATTCGCCCTGGTCGCCCCGGCCGTCGTCCTGGTCGCGCAGGAAGCGTTCGAAGTCGGCGGCCAGGTCGTCACCGGAGGGGAACAGGGCCTCGGCCCGGCGGTCGTACTCGGCTTCGAGCATCGTGAGGTACAGCGTGGCCTGACGATCGTCGGCCACTGCCTCGTCGTGGAGCGTCCCCCAGCGGGTGATGTCGTCGGTGAGCCGGGCATGACCGGTGGGCACGTCGAGCACGTGCTCGAGGTGCTGCAGCAGCGCCATCGACGACTTCGGATGGCGTGCGCTGCCCAGATAGTGGGGCACGCCCACACGCAGCGACACCGCCGGGAGGCCGGCGCGGTCGAGCCGCTCCTGGAGCACGCCGACGAGACCGGTGATGCCCTGATACGTGGGGCGCGAGAGGCCGAGCGCCCGCACCAGGCCATCGTTGGTGCTGCTGCCCACCACGAGCGGCGGGCGGGTGTGCGGCATGGCTTCGGCCGCCGCGCCCACCGTGACCACCACGCTGCATCCCAATCGCTGGGCCACGGCGATGATCGCATCGGCGAAGGTTGCATAGCGCATGTGGGGCTCGACCCCGGCGAGCACCACGAGATCGTGGGCTCGGCCCGGATTGCGCATGAGTCGGAACTCGTTCTCCGGCCAGCGAACACGGCGTTCGTCGTCGTCGTCGATGTAGACCTCGGGGCGCTCCTGGGTGAAGTCGAAGAACGGGTCGGGGTCGATCGAGGCGATCACCGGGGCCACGCGTTCGCTGACGAGCTCGTCGAGCGCTCCCGTGGCCACCTCGGCCACGTCGAACCAGCCGCGCAGCGCCACGACCATGATCGGCGAATGCAGGGGACCGCCCCCGAGCGCGTCGGCGATCGCCGTGATGAGCACCTCGTCGACGTTCATGGGTTCAGTGCAGCACATCGACGACGTAGTCGATGCTCTCGGTGAGCTTCACCACGTCGGACGGTTCGATCGCGGGGAACATCCCCACGCGCAGCTGGTTGCGGCCGAGCTTGCGGTAGCTGTCGGTGTCGACGATGCCGTTCGCTCGCAACGCGGCCGAGACGGCCGTTGCGTCGACACCGTCGATGTCGATCGTGCCCACCACGTCGGAGCGCTTGGCCGGATCGGCCACGAACGGCGTGGCCCACGGGCGCGACTCGGCCCACGAATACAGGATCCCTGCCGATTCGGCGCACCGAGCAGCACACCACCTGAGCCCACCGTTGTCGAGCATCCACTGGATCTGCTCGTTCAGCAACACGAGCGTGCCGAGCGCCGGGGTGTTGTAGGTCTGATCGGCGACGCTGTTGTCGAGCGCGATCTTCAGGTCGAGCGAAGCCGGTACCCACCGCTTGGCGGCGTCGATGGCACGGATGCGGTGGAGCGCGGTGGGCGAACATGCGGCGAGCCACAGCCCACCGTCGCTCGCAAAGCACTTCTGCGGGGCGAAGTAGTACACGTCGACCTGCGCCGGATCCCACAGCAGCCCGCCGGCCGCCGAGGTGGCGTCGACCACCACGAGCGCGTCGTCGCCGGCGCCCGTTGGGCGATGCAGCTGCATCGCCACGCCGGTGGACGTCTCGTTGTGGGTGAGGGCGTACACGTCGGCGCCATCGATCGCATCGAGGGACGGGTGGTCGCCGGGCTCGGACCGCACGACCATCGGCTCGCCGAGGTGCGGGGCGGCGGCTGCGGCCTCGGCGAACTTCGAGGAGAACTCGCCGAACACCGCGTGGGCGCTCACCTCGTCGATGAGCGAGAACGTTGCCGCGTCCCAGAACAGGGTCGATCCGCCGTTGCCCAGCAGGATCTCCCAGCCCTCGGGCAGGCCGAACAGGTCGACCAGGCCGCTGCGCACGGCACCGACCAGGTTCTTCACCGGGGCCTGTCGGTGCGATGTGCCCAGCAGGTGCTGGTTGGCCCGGGCGAGGGCGAGGGCCTGCTCGGGCCTCACCTTCGACGGGCCGCACCCGAATCGGCCGTCGACGGGCAGCAGTGCCCGGGGGATCTCGATCGTCAGGGGGTCGATGCTCACCCGCACAGTCTGCCGGGCCGACCCCCCAGCCACAGCCCGGCGGCATCGGGACCGATCCGGATCGGAGATGGAACGGATCGTCCGTCCGCTTGCCGTGGCGGCGGGCGAAGTTCGGCCGTCGGCGGCAGGGGCCATCGGTAGGATCGGAGCCCGTGAACCGAACCTCCGCACGACTCGCCGCCATTGCCGAATCCGCCACGCTCGCTGTCGATGCGAAGGCCAAGGCGCTGAAGGCCACGGGCGAGAACGTGATCGGCTTCGGTGCCGGCGAGCCCGACTTCCCCACACCCGACAACATCGTCGAGGCAGCCGTACGCGCCTGTCGCGAACCCAAGCACCACAAGTACTCCCCGGCAGCGGGCCTGCCCGAGCTCCGCGAGGCGATCGCGGTGAAGACCATGCGCGACAGCGGGTTCGAGTGCCAGGCCAGCCAGGTGCTCGTCACCAACGGCGGCAAGCACGCCGTGTTCACCGCGTTCGCCGCCCTGTGCGACCCGGGCGACGAGGTCATCTGCCCGGCCCCGTACTGGACCACGTACCCCGAGGCGATCACGCTCGCCGGCGGTGTGCCCGTGATCATCCAGACCGACGAGACCACCGGGTTCAAGGTCACCATCGACCAACTCGATGCTGCGCTCACGCCGCGCACCAAGGTGCTGCTGTTCGTGAGCCCCGACAACCCGAGCGGCGCGATCTACTCGCCCGAGGAGGTCGAGGCCATCGGGCGTTGGGCCGTCGACAAGGGCGTGTGGGTGCTCACCGACGAGATCTACGAGCATCTCGTGTACGGCGACAACCGCTTCGTCAGCATGCCCACCGTGGTGCCCGAACTGGCGAACCAGTGCGTGATCGTGAACGGGGTCGCCAAGACCTATGCGATGACCGGGTGGCGTGTCGGTTGGATGGTCGGGCCGAGCGACATCATCAAGGCGTCGATCAACTTCCAGTCGCACTCCACGTCGAACGTCACCAACGTCGCCCAGATCGCGGCGCTCGAAGCTGTCAGCGGCGACCTCAGCGCCGTGGCCATGATGCGCGAGACGTTCGCCCGTCGTGCGGTCACGATGCACCGGATGATCAACGACATCCCCGGTGTGTCTGCGATCGTGCCGCAGGGGGCGTTCTACTGCTATCCGAACTTCTCGTCGCTGCTCGGTCGGCCGCTCGGCCCCAAGGGCACCGTGAGCGCGACCACGCTCGAGCTGGCCGACGTGATCCTCGACCAGGCCAAGGTGGCCTTCGTGCCGGGTGAGGCGTTCGGCACGCCGGGGTACGCGAGGTTCTCGTTCGCCATGGCCGATGCCGACATGGAAGAGGGCATCCGCCGCATCGCCGCCTTCGTCGGCGCCTGATGACCGTCACCGGTGCAACTGGCCCGGTCGACTCTGGCCCGGTCGACTCTGGCCCGGTCGACTCTGGCCCGGTCGACTCGTTCGAGACCGGCCCGGTCGGGATCGACCCGTTCGGGTTCGATGCGGTCGAACTCGACTGGCTGCGCGCGAAGAGCGGCGCGAAGTGGCACCAGCACCCCGACCGGCTCAATGCGTGGGTGGCCGACATGGACTTCCGGCCGGCCGCGGTGATCCTCGATGCGCTCCGCGACCGCATCGATCGCGCCGATCTCGGCTATGCCGACTGGGGCTATCCGCGGCCGCAGTCGCCGGCCTGCGGAGCGTTCGCCGAGCGGGCGGCAGCTCGGTACCTGTGGCGGATCGACCCGGCGGAGGTGCGCGACTTCTGCGACGTCGTCCAGGCCGTGCAGGTGACGCTCCATCTCGCCACCGCGCCTGGCGACGGTGTGGTGTTGCACACGCCCTCGTACCCGCCGCTGTGGAAGAGCTTGCGCGACATGGGGCGCCGCCAGGTCGACGTGCCCGCCCGGGTGGATGCCGCCGGGGTGCACTTCGACTACGACGAGCTCGAGCGGCGCCTCGCGGCCGAGCCGGCGAAGGTGTTGCTGCTCTGCCATCCGCACAACCCCACCGGTCACCGCTTCGCCATCGACGAACTCGTGCGGCTGGTGGCGATCGCCGAGCGGTTCGATCTGCTGATCATCAGCGACGAGATCCACGCTGATCTCACCTACGACTCGACGCACGTGCCGATCGCGTCGATCGCCGGCGCGGCCGACCGCACCGTGTCGGTGCACTCGGCGTCGAAGGCGTTCAACCTGGCCGGGATGCGCCACGCCGTGGCCCACATCGGGCCCGAGCGCCTGCGTGCTGCGCTGCTCGACCTGCCCGACCACCTGCTCGGAGCGATCAACCTCATGGCCGCTGAGGCCACGGTTGCCGCCTGGCAGCACGGCGATGCGTGGCTCGATGCTGTGCTGGTCCACCTCGACCGCAGCCGGGTGCTGTTCGCCGAATTGGTGACCGAGCAACTGCCGCTCGTGAACCACCGTCTCCCGGCGGCCACCTATCTTGCCTGGCTCGACTGCCGAGCGATGGGGCTCGGCGACGAACCGGTACGGGCGTTCCGTCGCGCCGGTGTCGAACTCAGTGACGGCAACGACTTCGGGCCGCTCGGTGCCGGCCATGTGCGCGTCAACCTCGCGACGTCGCGATCGATCCTCGAGCGGATCGTCGCGCAGATGGCCACCGCCGTCCCCTGACGCGCAACGGCCCGGTGAGCCGAAGCGCACCGGGCCCGTCCGCGCCCGGGAGCCGTTCCGAAGGCGTCGCCGTCGGACGATCGACGCCCTTGTGGGGCCTTGCGCGCAGATGTGTCTTCAGCGCTTGCGGTCGTTGACCTTGTCCTTCGCGCCGTCGACGACGTCGCGGAGCTTGTCGGCGGCCTTGTCGAGGCCGTCCTTGGCCTTGCCGGCCATCTCGTCGGTCTTGCCTTCGCGCTTCAACCGGTCGTTGTCGGTGAGGTCGCCGGCGGCCTGCTTGACGCGGCCCTTGGCCTGGTCGATGTCGGAGTCCTTCATGATTGCCATCC
>Ga0105047_10005064_pt1 | contig 22777 bp, 21 predicted proteins | sample MAT04_FD_78384 | JGI IMG/M metagenome (GOLD analysis project Ga0105047, IMG submission 78384) | Freshwater microbial communities from Lake Fryxell liftoff mats and glacier meltwater in Antarctica - MAT-04 (megahit assembly) | ecosystem: Environmental > Aquatic > Freshwater > Ice > Liftoff... | reverse complement strand
TTGGTGGCACCCACGATGTCGACGAATCGCGGCGCCGCCGAGTCAGCCCAGACGAAGCAGTCGAGCGCTACCTGAGTGATGGAGAAGAGCCATCGGTACGCCTCACATGCACTCTGTTCGTCGCCAACGATCTCGGGGTGCGCGAGCAGTGTTGCTTCGAGGTCGCTGAGTTCATCGAGGAGTGCATGAAAGACGGCGCCGGTGGCCATGCCATGCGTCCGGCCCTCGATCGCTCTGCAGTTGGCTCGCCGATCGCTGCTCACCGTCATTCCCCCGGAGTCGTCGCCGCCATGGTCTACACCGATTTCACTCTGGATCGGGTCGAGAGTTCCGTCATATTGAGAACGGGTCTCAGTCTTGCTAGGTTGTCGGAACTCACAAGGGAGAGTCCGATGAAACCATCAACCACCACTCGACAGGCAGCCGCGCTTGTTGTCACCGCCGCTGCGATGATGACCGGGTGCGCCCCGTCAGCCGCAACCGCTCCACCACTCCCGTACGAGATGATTGTTCTCGATGGCGCCGGTTCGACGGCGACCGGGACCACTTCGATCAGCGCCGACGGTGCATTCGTCGGTGGGTACGTGAGCAAGCTCATTGCCGGCAACCCGGGCACTGTCGCTGCCGTCTGGAACAACAGCGGGGCTCGCGTCGACACACCACCGATCGATGGACTGAGCTCGGGAGTGTTGTCCGTCGACACTGACGGATCAGCTGTCGGATGGACGACGAACGTCGCCGAGACCGATTTTCCGACCCGCCCCGCAGCCATTGTCGGTGGGTCGTTTCAACTCCTGCCCGGCCTCCCGGCCCCCGCCGAGTTCGGGGGAGCGAACTCGACACGAAACGGCGTGACTATCGGCACTGGTGTCGATTCGGATGAGGAGCTCAGCCAACCCTGGGTACACAGCGGAGCGACGACTACTCCCCTCGGGACCTTCGGCGGCAGCAACGGGGCGGCCTATCAGGTCAACGCATCAGGCCAAGTGGTCGGATGGTCACAGGTCTCCTCGGCTCCCTTCGTTTCGCACGGCTTCGTCACGCTTCCCGGCCAAACCTTGGCGACTGCGACCCACATCACCGGGTTGGGTGGAACCACCACCTTTGCCCGGTCGATCAATGATGCTGGGGTCGTTGTCGGCGACAGCCAGAACAGCTCAGGGGTCACAGACGCCTTCATGTGGACAGCGACCGGCGGTGCTGTATCGATCGCCTCGCCAGCGCCGGGCCGCAGCTATCTGCTGGCTCGATCCATCAACAACCACAACCAAGTGGTCGGAGCCGGTCCGGCTACATCCGGCGGTTTCGAGGCGTGGTACTGGGATGCGTCCACAGGGAAACAACCGCTCGCATCGATGGTCGACATGCCGGTGGGATGGCAACTGACAGATGCTTGGGGCATCGCCGACAATGGCGCCATTGCTGCCCAGGCGAAGAACCCCAGCGGAGCCAGCGTCGCAGTAGTGCTGCGGCTTCGCTGATCTGTCATGAGAAAAGCGCTCATCGTCTCAATCCTCGGGCTGCTGATCCCGGCCGGTGCCTGCGCACCGGCCGGCTCAGGCTCGCCAACCGCTCCAGCCATCGTCGTCGTCACCGACAATGCGCATCTCGACGTTCTGTCGGTCGGGCTTCAGTCCGGCAATTTCTCCCTCGGGGTGGATCACGCCGACTCGGCACAACTACTGGATCCGTCCAATACCGTGATCCACGTGCGACCGAGTAGTCAGGGCATCATCGGTTCCAATCCATTGTTCTCCTTCCTGGGACCCGCCGGTTCACCCGTCTGGCAATTGGACGGTGGTTGGAGCATCCATGACGTCCTTCCCGGGCAGCTGGTGAACGACAGCGTGCAGTTGCGACTGATCAGTTTCTCGGGCCCCGGCAACATGGCCGTCTGGAAGTTCAACTCGTTTTCCCAGCCCTCGGCGGATCTTGCTACCTCCGCGACGCTCCCGCAGGTGCTCAACGTCAGCTACGACGCGCACGCCCATCGCACCTGGTCCTTTACCGCCACGGGTACCTACACGGCCCAATTCGATGCCACCGCCACGCTTCAATTGACTGGGCAGCCAGTCAGTTCCGGTCCCAAGTCCTTCACGTTCGTCGTCGGACCGTACCCACCGACCTGACCTTGCGCGGGACACCCGGCTTCCAGTTGGGGACTCGCTCTTGTGATCGTCGCCGGCTCAGGCGTTGGCATTTCGATGGGCGGGCACCTTCTTGAACATGACCAAGGGCAACAGCAGCTTCACGGCGAGCGACACGACCCACACGATCACCGTGGCGAGAACCCACGTGCATGCGACCATCAGCGCTCAGCAGCTCGTGCCCCGATCTACGGAGCCGCGAACCGTAGCCCTACCGATGTGAACGATGATGTTTCCATGGCGTTCAGGTTCCTTCGACATTTCCGGGCGCACCAGATCGCCCCATCGGCGGCGAGCTACGCCGCCGCCACCCAGGTGGCCGCATGGTCGTGGCTCGACCCGGAAGGTCGCGACCAGTTGGTTGCCGACACTGACCTGCTGCTCCGGTCGTTCACGTGGGAGCCCGCGCGGGGGTTCGAACTGACCGACGCCATCTGCGCCACGATCGCCGCCCACGCCGCGCTGTTGACGCTCGGTCTCGGGATGGACTCGTACCGCAACGTCACCTCGGTGATCGTTCACCCCTCCACCATCGAGATGCGTGGCGAGCACCAAGTCGGCGGAGGAATCGTTGCCAACGGCACCATGGATCTCCTGGGCCAGGCGCATCTCCGAGGTCCGGTTTTGATTGCGTGGGATTCGGCACTGGACCAGGCGCGCCATCCCGAGCGAGGTCACAACGTGATCTTTCACGAGTTCGCCCACCACCTCGACATGCTCGACGGCTGGATCGACGGAACACCTCCGCTGCCCACGACCGAGCTCCGAGCGCGTTGGATTGCTGTCTGCACTGACGAGTTCGAGCGACTTCGCAGCGGCGACACGGCTGACGGTGTGCTCGACGGCTACGGCGCCACTGACCCCGGCGAGTTCTTCGCGGTGATCACCGAAGTGTTCTTCGCCCGTCCGGCCGCATTGGCTGCCCTCCGACCCGAGCTCTACGACGTGTTGTCGCGCTACTACCTCCAGGATCCGGCCGGTCTCAACTGATCCCCGCCCAGCATTTGCCAGTTTCCCGTTCTGGACTTCGGGGTCAGGTCACGTCGAACGTGTCAGGGTTCGGCCCGAAGCGCTTCCCGGTGTCGAGCGCATCGATCGCGTTGGTGTCCTCGATCGTGAGTTTGACGCCCATCAGATCCAGGTTCTCGCGAATTCGGGCTGGCGTGACCGACTTGGGGATCACCACGATCCCTCGGTCGAGATGCCAGCGCAACACCACCTGAGCCGGCGACACGCCGAGCCGCGAGGCAATCTCCACCAACACTGCGTTCTCGAGAATTCCGCGCCCTTGACCGAGCGGCGACCACGCCTCGGTGACGACGCCCAAGGCAGAGTTGTCGGCCACGAGCTGGCGCTGCGAGAAGTAGGGATGCAGTTCGATCTGGTTGAGCACGGGAACGATGCCGGTCTCGTCGATGATGTGTGTGAGATGGACCTTCGTGAAATTCGAGACACCGACCGATCGGAGCCTCCCGTCCTCGCGCAATTTGATCAGGGCGCGGTACGTGTCGAGGTACTGATCCTTCGAGGGAACCGGCCAGTGGATGAGATACAGGTCCAATACGTCGAGACCCAGTCGATCCATGGACCGATCGAAGGCGCGCAGCGTGGCATCGAAACCTTGGTCCGCGTTCCAGACCTTGGTCGTGATGTACAACTCCTCACGAGGAATGTCCGCTGCCGCAATAGCGCGTCCGACGCCGCGCTCGTTGCCGTAGATCTTGGCGGTGTCGATGCTTCGGTAGCCGGCATCGAGGGCCTCGGTCACCGCTGACTCGGCGCCCTCGTCCTCAATCTGAAAGACCCCGAACCCGACCTGCGGAATCGTGGTGCCGTCATTGAGCTCGATGGTTGGAGTGAGAGGGGGTGCCATCGCGTCAGTTCATCACTTCTTCGGACACCGATCGAGCGCGGCCCGAATCTCCGTTGCGAGCGCCGTTGCGCCTTCGCCGTTGGGGTGGACCGTGTCCGAGGTCAGCGTGTCCGTCCCCCCGTGGGCGGCCATTGCGTCGGACACCACCTTGTTCCAGTCGACCAGGTCGATCCGAGGATCCGACGCTTTGATCTGCACGATGGCAGCGTTCAACAGTCCAGCGCGGGGCGCAACCGGCTTGCCGTCCGACGTCATGTGGCTGTTGATCGTGACGATATGAATGCATCGTGCCGCCGGGAACGTGCCCACCAGCTCTCGAAGGTGCTGCGCCGCCTGGTCGAGCGGCTCCTTTTTCAGGACATCATTCGAGCCGAGTTCGATGACCACCTGTTCGGGATCCTTCCCGACAGCTTTCTGTGCGGCGGGAAGCATTTCGCCGGCAGTGATCCCGAGTACCGCTTGGATGTTGGGATGGAAGTCCCGTCCGAGAGCGTCCTTGATCTGGTCGTTGCTCACCACCGTGATCGAGTCGCCGAGCACAGCCACTTCGGGGCCGCTGCGCAGGACCCACCAGGCAAGTCCTGCGGCAATCACTCCGACAATGACCACGGGGAAGAACACGGATGACGACATGGAGGGACGGCTCATGGAAGTGGAGTACCCCGAAGAGCCTGCGTTTCAAACGGCCGACACGCTCAGGACCAGATGTGGGGGCGTATCAGGGCTGGATGACGACCCAACCTCGACGTTGCAGCTCGGCCGCGAGTTCGTCATCCGGCAGCTTGTCGAGGAACCGGCGACGTTCGAGTTCGCGTCGATCGACCGGCTGGCGCCCGCCTGGAACGCTCTGCGCTGGCGATTCGGCCTGTGCTGGCGATTCGGCCTGTGCTGGCGATTCGAGCTCAGCCTCCGACTCGAGCTGGGCGATCAGGTCCTCGGCCTCGTCTCGCGTGAACTTACCTCCGGCTTGGCGCTGAGTGAGACCCAGAGGCCCTCGTGCGTCGCGAAAATCGGAGTGGCCTGCCGCGTGAATCAAGGCGGTGAGATCTTGCACCTGACGAGCCGTCGCTGGTGGGCCCGAGGGTTGACCGAATGCCATGGCGCAATCCTGTCAGGTGGCTGCGACAGCTTCGGGCAGCGGGCTCCGCGACGACCTCGAGACCGATCAGGAGCGGACGGACGACCGAACGGTAGAGTCGGAGCGATCCAGGGGGGTCCTCACATGAACCGAACCATTCGCCGAGGGCTCGTTGCGTTCCTCGCGCTCACCATTGCCAGCACCGTCCTGACCAGCTGCGTCAACGGCCGAGCCGGCGCGCGCTGTCGCACCACCGATTTCGGCCAGGACGCCACCTACGTCCTCGTGTGCCGGGGCGGGCGATGGAAGCGCGCCGCAACCAAGGTTCAGGTCGCAACCCTCATCATCGCCATTTTGAAAGCACGAACCACCACCACCACGACCCCGGCGCCCACCGCGGTGTTCGCCCAGGTCGCCACCGGCGACGGGTTCAGCTGCGCCCTTCGCACCGAGGGCAAGGTCTGGTGCTGGGGCCGCAACGATGCCGGTCAGCTCGGCAACGGCACCATCGTCAACTCGAACAAACCAACAGTCGTCGGTGGCATCACGACTGCCACGTCGATTTCGGCCGGACAGTCCCACGCGTGCGCTCGTCTTGCCGACGGCACGCTCAAGTGTTGGGGAGAGAATTCGGCGAGCCAGGTCGGCGATGGCACCACGGCCAACCGATCGGCACCAGTCTCGGTCGTCGGAATCGTCGGTGCGTTGAGCGTCACCGCGGGCGGCACTCATAGCTGTGCGCTGATCACCGGCGCGACCGCACGTTGTTGGGGCAACAACGCCAACGGCCAATTGGGTGATGCCAGCACCACCAATCGCGCGACGCCCGTATCGGTCATCGGGCTCACCGGCGTCACGAACATCAACGCTCGAACCGCTCACACCTGCGCCGTCGTCGCCGCTGGAGCGGTGAAGTGCTGGGGTAACAACGGCACGGGACAACTCGGAAACGGAACGACGACCGCCTCCAACTCGCCGGTCGACGTCATGGGGCTGACCGGTGCTCAAACGGTTACCGCGGGCGCCACGTTCACGTGCGCTCAGATCAGCGGCGGGACCGCCAAGTGTTGGGGCAACAACTTCTTCGGGATGCTCGGCGACGGCACCACCACCGACTCGGCTGTGCCAGTTTCGGTCACCGGCCTGGCCGGGGTCACGGCTATCTCCTCGGGAACGGACCACACGTGCGCCGTCGTCGCGAGCGGCGGCGTCAAGTGCTGGGGCTTCGGCGGCAACGGTCGGCTGGGCCGAGGTTCCACCACGGACTCATCAGCACCCGTTTCCGTAACCGGTATCACCGGCGCCGTGTCGATCAGCGCCGGATGGACCCACACCTGCTCCGCCTCGCCAACAGCAATCTCGTGTTGGGGCGAAAACACCACCGGTCAACTCGGCAACGGCACGACGACCACCTCGAACTCACCGGTCACGGTGTCGGCTCCCTGACGGCTTCGGCTTGGAAGCCGGCTTCGACCTCGGCTTGGTCGTCGGCTTCGACGTGGAAGTCGGCTTGGAGGTCCGCTTCGCCCTCGACGTGGAACTCGATGGAATCAACGCGCGATCGCGCAATTCGTGAATCGTCGCTGCGGTCGCGTCGGCCACCACAGACACGTCCGTTGCCGTGTCGTAGTCACCGGTGATGCCGAAGAACAGATGCCCGTTGTAGGACAGGATCGCCGTTCCGACTCGTAGCCCCGGGCTGATCGGAACATACGGGCGGTATTCGATCATCTCCCGACCGAGGCAGTAGAGCGGGAACTGGGGGCCCGGCACATTCGTCGTCACGGTGTTGATCACTCGTTGCGCTCGACGATGCTCGACCAACATGGCCAAGCGGGTCGCGGCACCGATCAGCATCGGCGGGAACAGGTTCCCGACCGCGGCAACCACCTCGCCTGCTTCGGCCATGTGTGACCCCTTGAGGTCGATCATCGCCTCGTGCACGGCGGCGAGACGGGCAACCGGGTCGGCAATGTGAACCGGTAGTTCCAGCAGCAGTGCCGACACTCGGTTGGCGGCGTCGCCGGCCCCCTCGTTGGTGCGCATCGAGACGGGAACCAAGGACCGAACGACGGCGTGGTCCGGATCCTCGCCACGTGTCCTCAACAGCTCGCGATATCCACCGCTCACAGCCGCCAGGACCACGTCGTTGATCGTCCCCCCGAATACCGACCGGATGGTTCGCACGTCACCGAGGCTGACCGAGCTCGACGCCCACACACGATGCGGACTGATCGGCCCTTCGATCGACAGCCGTGGCGTCATGGACAGATTCCTCACGAACCGCAACAACCCCTCGCCGGTGGCGGCGAGGCCGCGTACGGCTCCAACCGGATGCACCAACGCACCCGGCAGTTTCTGCGCCCAACCGAACACATCGCTCGCAAGCCCGCCCCACGCATCGAGCACCAGTGCAGCGCCAGCTGGTTCGGGAGCCGGCTCCCACGGCTCGGGGACTGCCACCGACGTGTGAGGCTCGATGTCCAGGAGGACGCTCAGCAGCTCGACTCCTGCCACGCCGTCGACCATGCAGTGGTGGAGTTTGAAGATCAGGGCCCAACGGTTGCCTGCGAGCCCCTCGACCAGGGTGGCCTCCCACAGGGGGCGACCGTGGTCGAGGGGTTGCGACATCAAGCGGCCCATCAAACGAGCCAGCCCCGCGTCGTTTCCGGGCGAGGGCAACGCCGAATGTCGAACGTGATAGCTCAGCCTGAAATGGGGATCGTCGACCCACACCGGTCGCCCGAGTTCGAACGGCACCGCCCGAATACGTTGCCGATACCGGGGAATCTGATGCAGTTTCGACTCGATCAGTTGTTGGAACTCGTCAAGCGTCGGGGGCGGATCATCGAACACGCACACGCCAGCGATGACCATGTGCGCGACATCATCCTCCAGATGAAGAAATTCGGCGTCGAGTGTGCTGAGCCGATCCATGTGATCTCCCTCCGTCGTATGGCGGACTGTGCTGTCGCAGGCGAGGCCTGCGTTGTCGTGGCGGCGCGGCCCAGCGGCGTTGCTGGCGCTCGTTCCCGTTGATCATCGATCCAACCGAGCGCACCCGGTAGAGGCGAAGGTCCCAGCGATGGGCGGTCAGTCGAGGGGGGAATGCTGCGTCACATCGACGCGACGAGCGACGAAGATGCGAGCAATCACCAACAGCACAAGCCCGTAGATCGCTGTGCGGAACAGCGGCCAGGCGATCGAGCCCTGCTGCTCGAGGCTCGATGCGATGATCTGACGAGCGCTGTAGAACGGCAACGCCTTGGCGATCAGCGAGTCAGGGCTAGCCGAGAGCTGCAGCCCGATCACCCCGATCAGCACGAGAGTCCCTTCGAGCTCACGCGGCAGGGCTGCCCCCACCGCCAGGCCGAATGGCACTGACTGCAGGGCCACGACTGCCACCCCGAGTGCCAACACGAGTGGGCGGGCCGGATGCGAGATCACCGACATCGCAGCGCTGAAGGCGAGAGCGATCACCAGCCCGAACGGGCCGAGGAACAGGAGTCGACCCAGAAGGAGTTCCAGCGGCCCGTACCCCCCGAGCACCAGCCGTTGATCGACCTCCTTCGAGGAGAGCACCGAGAACAACGTCGCACCCGAGACCGAGAACGACATCCCGACACCCCCCGCCAACACCGCTGATGCGCCCGATCCCACCGATGCGAAGTAGAAGCTGAGTGGCAGGGCAATCAGCAGGGCAATCGCTGCATGGCGACGCGTCAGATCACGGCCGTGCATCTCCGCCATGATCGCCACGCGCCGTATCGACAAGCTCATGGCATCAACGACCCGACCCGTAGTGCGACCTCGACGGGTGGGCCGGCAGCTCGATCACGCGATCGACGCGTTCCAATTCTGCGAGCATGTGGGTGACGACCACCACGGCCTTGCCGTCGGCCCGCCATCGGTCACAGTGATCCCAGAAGTTCACGTACGTTCCCCGGTCGAAGCCCTGGTACGGCTCGTCGAGCAGCAGGACACCCGGATCGGTGAGGAGGGCCAATGCCAGGTTGAGTTTCTGTCGGGTACCTCCCGAGAGGTCCCGTGTGACCGCGCGATCTGCTACCGGAAAACCGAACTCCTCGAGCACCTCGTAGCCGCGGCGAAGCGAGTCCGCCCGACTGAGACCGGCCCCGCGACCGAACATCACCAGGTGATCGTCGGCGGTCAACAACTCGAACAGACCGGGAAGCTGCGGGCAGTAACCGATTCGACCGGCGACGCGAACGTCTCCGTGGTCCGCACGAATCAAGCCCGCGCAGATCTTCATGAGCGTCGACTTTCCCGCTCCGTTCTCGCCCGTCAGCGCCACGACTTCTCCGGCGGCCACGGACAGGTCGACGTGCTCGAGAATGGTCGTCCGGCCGTAGCGCTTCGCCACCTGCGAGATCTTCAGGGCATCAGGCACTGGAATCAGGTCTACTCGATCGGCACGATCGGCGTTTCCGGTTGCTGACAATGTGGATCATCTTGGCGAAGAGCGGGGCTGAGCTAGCGGTGCGGTTCGATCCACTCGTCACGGGGTAGAAATCGTGTCCATGGCCACCGCACCCGACGCCTCACACGATCACTCTGAACCCGACGGCACTGAACCCGACCGGGCAGCTCTGGCAGCGCTCGCTCAGCCGCCGATCGACGCCACCCCGGCGAAACTCACTCCCGTTCCACGTGCCGCTGCCGGAGTGCCCGCCATTGCCTCCACCATTCGCTTCGGCGTGAAGGAAATGGGAGCCCGCCGCAGTCTGACGATGTATCTCAAGGTCAACAAGAAGGACGGATTCGATTGCCAGAGCTGCGCTTGGCCGAGTCCGGACGGGAAGCGCCACCTTGCGGAATTCTGCGAGAACGGCGCCAAGGCGATTTCCTCGGAAGCAACCACCAAGCGCGTGACCGCTGAGTTCTTCGCCCGCCACTCGATCCACGAGCTCGCTGAACAGGGCGATCAGTGGTTGAACGAACAGGGCCGACTCACCGAGCCGATGGTCCTGCGAGACGGCAGTCGTCACTACGAACCGATCTCCTGGGATGACGCCAATGCGCTGATCGCCGAGGAACTCAACGCGCTCGGCTCACCTGACGAGGCGAGCTTCTACACCTCAGGCCGCACGAGCAATGAGGCGGCATTCCTCTATCAGCTCTTCGTTCGACAGTTCGGGACGAACAACCTGCCCGACTGTTCGAACATGTGCCACGAGTCATCGGGTCTGGCGATGGCTGAGAGCATTGGTGTCGGCAAGTCCACGGTGGTGTTCACCGACTTCGACGAATGCGACACGATCTTCATCATTGGTCAGAACCCGGGCACGAATCATCCACGCATGCTCACGGCGCTCGAGCGAGCCAAGCGCAACGGGGCGACGATCGTATCGATCAATCCGATGCCAGAGACCGGCCTGATGCGGGTTCGTAACCCCAACCCCCAGGATGCCACGACTCCGCTGGCATTCGTCCCCGAGCTGGTCGGTGCGGGAACCGAGCTGTCGGATCTCTACCTCCAGGTTCGGGTCAACGGCGACGTCGCGTTGTTGAAGGGAATCATGAAGGCGATGCTCGAGGAAGAGGACCGCTCCCCCGGAACGGTGGTCGACCGTGGGTTCATCGATGAATTCACCGACGGCTTCGAGAGCTTCGCTGAAGATCTGCGCTCTGCGGGATGGGATGACATCGTCGAAGCCAGCGGCGTACCGATCGAACAGATCCGAGCCGCCGGGCGGATCGCCGCGAAGGCCAAGCGAATGATCGCCTGCTGGGCGATGGGCCTGACCCAACATCGCAACGGCGTCGACAACGTGACCTCGGTGATGCACCTGTTGCTCATCGGCGGCCACATCGGCCGTGTGGGAGCCGGCGCGTGTTGTGTCCGCGGCCACTCGAACGTGCAGGGCGATCGAACGATGGGGATCTGGGAGCGGGTATCGCAGACCTTCCTCGATGCCCTGGGTACCGAGTTCGACTTCACCCCCCGACCGGACCACGGACTCGACTCCGTGGACACCCTGACCGCCATGCACGACGGTGCCGTCAAGGTGTTCGTCGGCCTCGGGGGCAACCTGCTCGCCGCAGCGCCCGACACCGTGTACACCGCCGAGGCAATGCGCCGCTGCCGGCTCACGGTGCAGATCTCCACGAAACTCAATCGCGGACATCTCGTGACGGGAACCACAGCACTCATCCTGCCGTGCCTCGGGCGTACCGAGATCGATGTCCAGGCAACAGGCGAGCAGTTCGTCACCGTGGAGGACTCTCTGTGCGTCATCTCCTCGTCGCGGGGGTCACTCGAGCCAGGATCGCCGAATCTGCGCAGCGAGCCAGCAATCATCGCGGGCATCGCATCAGCCGTGCTCGGCGCGGCCTCCGCTGTGGACTGGGCGTCACTCGTTGCGGACTACGGACGGATCCGCGATCACATCTCCCGTGTCGTTCCGGGCTTCGAGGACTTCAACTCGCGCATCGAACGCGACGTCTTCTACCTGCCCAATGCCGCGCGTTCCCGTGAGTTCGACACAGCGTCGGGGCGAGCGAACTTTGCCGTCCTCGAGCTGCCGGTCCACGATCTCCAACCGGACGAACTCCTGCTCACAACCATCCGCAGCCACGATCAGTTCAACACAACGATCTACGGCCAGGACGACCGCTACCGGGGGATCAAAGGCGGCCGACGGGTCATCTTCATGAATCGACACGACATGGACGTTTCTGTCGTGAGTGCCGGCCAGTTGGTCGATGTCACCAGTCATTTCGATGGCGAGACACGAGTCGCTCCTCGCGTTCAGGTGGTTCCGTACTCCATCGCCCGAAAAAGCGCGGCCATGTACTACCCGGAGGCGAACGTCCTGGTGCCCATGACCAGCGTCGCAGAACGCAGCAACTGTCCGACATCGAAGTCGGTCCGCATCACGGTGACGCCTGCTGCCGGGGACTGAACCGGGTCGCCCGGGATGGGGAGGGTTGACCGCCCCTCACTTGGGGTACAGGACACCTCGAAGTCAACACGCATGGGAGTCAGCATGAAAAACATCTGGAAAGGCCTGATCGTGGGCGCATTCGTCGGCGCGGCCGTGGGCATAGCTCAGGACGCCATCGACGGGGCGGGACGCTCCGGCAAGCGAGTCGCCGAACAGGCAAAGCAATCCGTGACCCACGTTGCGGAACGGGCGCAGGAACGAATCGAGGACGCCGACCTGCCGGCCAAGCTTCATTCGGTGGCCGCAGCGGCACAAGAAAAGCTCGAAGATGCCGACCTACCCTCCAAGCTTCAATCGGTGGCCGCAGCGGCGAAGGACAAACTCGATGAGGTGAACGACGACGTTCGCTCGGCTCTGCCGAGCTGACCGTGCATCGGTTGGACCAGAATCCGGCATCCTGTTGGCAACGAGTCGCCGCCGTGGCCTCATCGTGAAGTTCCCCTGCGACGGATCCGCTACGCACTGATCTCGGGCTTCGTACGGGCGCCGCGGCGAACAGGCACATCGATTGGCACGAGGGGTACGGTCATTCTGAGTTGGCGGTCCGAAGGCCGGCCCGGATCGCACGCCAGCCACCCCACGAGATGGGGTCGTCGCCCGAAGAGCACCCAGTTCTCACCGTCGCGCTTCGGACCTTCGACCAGTCCACCGTCGGTTCGTTGCCCACGCGCTCCCCCGGTCGGCAAGGCAGCGCTCTTTGCCTTTACGACTTCGTACCCGGCGACCCGCGCGTCGTTCGCGAGCTGTCGACACTGGTCGTAGGTCCTGAGGTCGCCATCGGAGATGCCCGACGCCGTGAGATCACGAGCGTCTGCGAGATCCGCCAAAGGCACTTCGACCGCCCAGAGACGACGTTCGACCCCCGCGAGGTCAGCCGGATCGATGATCGCCTCGTGCCGAATGAACTCCGCCCACGCTCCGTCGGGAGTGTCCGAAAGGTACTGAGCAGGACCATCGCCTACCGCATGCCAACGCGCCGAAGGCTGGTCCCGACCTTCCCAAGCGAACGGGAACCGGAGATCGCCATGACGAAAGAGAAGTCTCGAAGCGCTCATGCAGCGCCCGAGCCCGACAGGGAGGCCGCTAGGTCCCGAACCTGCCCGGCGGAGCGACCATCCGGGTCGAACCCTCCGCTGAGCAATGCCAGCGGCGATTGACCGTCGAGTTGGGGTCGCTGTCGGCTGAACCAACGCCGAATGCCGTAGTCGTTGTACGAGCCTGCGAGATCCGACACAACAAGGCTGACCGAATGTAGACGTCCAGCCACGTCGTCGGGGGTCAACCGCTCCCTCGCTGCATAGCGCCGAATCGATGCAGGACTCAGAGCGCACAGTTCTGCGAGGAGGTCGTCACCCAGGACCGCCCTCATTGGAGACCATTCTCCATCCGGCATCGGCGACATCTCAACAGCCTCGTTGACAGCGCGAATCGCGGCACTCGTTTGGATGGTGAGCCCGTGCAACGTCGACTCGGTAGCGACATATTGGGCCGCAAGTCGGGCCCGAATCTCTTCGAGAGCGGCGTTCCAGTCATGGGCCGTCGATAGTGGCCGGTTCGGATCAAAGTTGGCCAGGCCGGTGTACTCAGCACGCGCCAACAAGCGCATTGCCTGGTTGAGGTCCTCGGGCTGGTCCTGTAATGGATCAGGAACGGCATCTATGCGGAGTCTTGACATGCTCCAGATACTATCCGTTCATGCTCCATCGTGGGACCGCGTCGCGAGCCATGGGTGTGGTCTACCCGTCAGGGGAGCAGTTCGGGATGCGCGGCCCGAACGATGCGCTCCATGCCGTCCCTCCAACCCACCGTGCAGTGTCCGATGAGGTCGTGTTGGAGCATGGTGTCGATCACCGCACTGGGAATCGCCGCATCGCTCGACCCGAACGTCGGGACGACACCGACCATCGCGGCGAGCACGGCACACCACTCTTCGATCGAGACGACATCGTTGCCCGCCAGGTTCACCGTCGTCGCAGGGATGGACGCCACCGAGACCAGCGCCGGCACCAGCGCCAGAATGTCGTCGTGATGGATGGGGTTGTAGCGACCGCCGTCGGTGTGGACATCAATGGTCTCCCCGGCGAGCAGCATCTCCAAATGGAACGCCGGCCAGCCCTTGTCGTCGCCATAGGGCACGTTCAGACGCGCAATGGTGGTGGGGAGTTCCCAATGTCGGGCCCCGAATCGCGCCATTGTCTCGCCCGCGATCTTGGCGATCGAATAGGTGGGCATCACCGCGGCATGGTGGTCGCCAAGCGGATCGCCTTCGGCCATCGGCAGGCCGCCGTTGGGTCGGTACACGGCGGTCGACGAGCAGGCCAGAAACGACTGAGACGTTCGGAAGTGACTCATGAGGTCACCGACCGCTTCGCCGTTGGCGGCCAAGTCCTTGGGCCATCGTCCGATCTTGGTGACCGCGAAATGGAGGACATGATCCACGTCTGTGGGGACCTGTGACAGGTCGGGTCGGCTGAGATCGACGACGTGACACTCGACGCCAGCTGCCTCGAGTCGTTCCCGCGCCGCGGTATCGGAAAAGCGCGCGAGGCCGATCACTTCGTTGTCGGCGGCAAGCGCCACCGCCAGCGGCATCGCGACCTGCCCGGTCACGCCGGTGATGACGAGTCGGCGACCAGACAGCGGAGCGACCTCGAGAGCGGGCATCTCGGGAGCCTACGCAGGGCTGATCGAGCGGCGGTGCAGTCGACTCAGGCCATCCATCGTCGTAGGGAGCGTCGATCGGCTCGATCCCAGGATGCTCGCCACGTGCGGCGAAGCTCGTGGCGGCGATCCTCCAACTCCGCACGGAGGATTCCCGCCACATACGCCGTCTGAGGAGAGAACCGGTCAACGTTCTCGGTCAGCCAGTCCATGGTCACGATCACGTCGTGCAGCTCGCCGAGATGGTCCTGGACGTCGATGAGCGCGCTGGCAAATCGTTTCGATCTCGGGTTGGTCCTGCGGGCTGCCTCGGCGGTGTAGCGGGCTGCTTTGATGTCTCGGCGGAGCCGGTGAAGATCCTCGTCGCTGGGGTGTCTGCCGATCTTCCTGGCGCTCGCCTCAACCGTCTTCCAGGGTTGGCGAGCCAGTCGAACCATCAGCGAGCTGGCCGACGCCTTCTTCTTGACCCCGTCCCTGAACGGTGGCTGGTCGGCGACGTGCTCGAGGTCGGCGATCAGTCGGAAGTACCGATCTCCGCTCATGGCGCTCAGCAGAAGACCACTGCGGAAATCTCGCTGATCGCGCAGTCGCTCCATCAACTCGAGCGCTGGGCGAGTGTGCGACTCATCGCGTGCTCGGAGGGAGTTGCTCAGGCGCGCTGTCAGCACATCGAGATCGCGAACTCCACCCAGCAGATCACCGAGCCACGACAGCTCGTCGCGCAGCGGGTCCACGACACTCCGAACCAGGATCGGACGGAGGGTTCGAAGATCTGAGCGGAGACGACGTGTTGCCACCCGAGCTCGATGGACAGCCTCGGGGTCCTCTCCGATACGGACGGGCAGATCACCCTCGACGAGTTGGGTCGCTGTCGCTCGAATCAGCGCGTGCACGAAACCAGCGACCGGGGTGTCTGGGTTGGCCTTCGCCGGTTTCCTCAGCGGGACCTGAGAATGGATGTCGAGCACCTGGGCCAGCTTCGAGCGGAAGCCCGACGATCGAAGTCCGGCGTCAGCGAGCGCTTCGGCGAGGGCGACGAACTCATCGACACCGCCGGCCTTGAGCAACTCGACCTCGACTTGGCGAAACGACGGACCCGAGGTTCCAGCGATCTCGGACCGCACGACATCCTCGGCCACCTCGACACTCGGCGACAACACGCCCGAGCCGATCTGGCGAACGCGTCGATCGGTTTCGATCCGAGCGATCGGCGACAGCGATGCGGGATCGACAATGAGGCGAACGCACGTCGTCAACGCCGGCGGCGGTTCGTCCGGCGACCCCGACGCCGTCAGTTCCGCTCGCGCGACTTCCCCGCTTCCCACTTCCGAGAGCGTTAGCTGATCCGATGGCGGCGAATCGACGCCCACTTTCAGCGTCCAGCCATCCTCCGAACCATCCGATGCGCTCCGATGCCGCAACGTGATCCCTCGATTCAGCAGACCGTGATCGGCAGAATCCCAGTAGGTCGCGTCGAGTGAGAGTGAGTGATCCGACATCACCACCAGCCCGTCCACCTCCGGCAGTACGAACGAGTCGCTGCTCTCGAACTTCAGTTCACGTTCGACGACCGACATCGCCGCAACCTACTCGTAGGGCCGAGCGACCGGACAGCGCTCGCCCCTCGGATCGAGCGATGGGGCCCCTGCTGATTACGCGGTGGGTCGCTCGTACTGAAACGCCGAGGAAACGGGTACCGAACAACTTCACCGCTCCCGAGGAATCGACATGGCACCGCCTCCGCTCGCGCCCGAACACCTGACGATCGCGAGCCGACTCCTCCATCGCGTCGACCAGTTCACGACCCGTGCGAGCACCTCGATTGCCGTCTTCGTGGGTGTCGCCGTGACGTTGGTCGCCATTGTCTGGCGCGGGTTCGATACCGATCTTCAGTTCGGCTTTGCCACGGTATGTGCAGGGGTGACGGTCGTCATGGTGTTCGTGCTCCAGCACACCCACCGACGCGCTCAGGTCGCTATCCAACTCAAACTCGATGAGCTCATTCGTGCGATGCCCCAGGCCGACAACCGCATCATTCATGTCGAGGCCTCGTCGAACGACGAACTCGACGGCCTCGAGCACGAGCGGGTTCGGATCCACACTGAACTCCGCCAACCCAATGAAGCCGGAGCGTGAACCTGACCAGTTCGATGGGTTCAATCGCCGCTCAGGGCCTGACGGAGACGAACCCGACCTCCACTTCTGAGGATCGACCGCTCGTAGATCCTCCCTCCCATTCTCCGCAACGCAAACGATCCCGCGACGGCCGAGAAAACACCGAGCAGGACCTGCCACCACTCCGCCACCCCGTCACGTGACGAAGGTCATGTCCTGTGGGGGTCGCGTCAGGCCTACCGTGGGGAATACAAAACGAAACGGAATCGTTTCGTAATAGGTCCAGCGAAGAACTCCCCCGAGCACCTCGTTGTCGGCAAAACGACCCTCCCCCACTCGCAGACCCGGAAGACCAACATGACATCCACACAGTTCGCTACCGTCGACCAGGCAGCCGCCGACCGGATTCACGAGCGAAGGTGGTGGACGCTCGCCGTCCTCTGCTTGTCGCTGCTGATCATCGGTATGGACAACACCATCCTCAACGTGGCGCTGCCGACCATCCAGCGCGACCTCAACGCCTCCGCCAGTTCGCTGCAGTGGATCGTGGACGCCTACGTCATCGTCTACGCCTCGATCCTGCTGACCACCGGGAGCCTCGGTGACCGATTCGGACGCAAGGGCGCGTTGAACGTCGGCCTGCTGATCTTCGGGCTCGGTTCAGTCGCCGCGGCTTTTGCGCAGACCAGCGGGCAACTCATCGCGTTCCGCGCCGTCGGCGGCATTGGTGGCGCTCTCATCATGCCGGCCACCCTGTCGATCCTGATCAATGTCTTTCCGGTCCACGAACGTGGACGGGCCATCGGCATCTGGGCCGGCGTGTCCGGCCTGGGCATCGTGATCGGCCCCCTCGCCGGCGGTTGGCTGTTGGAGCACATGTGGTGGGGTTCGGTGTTCCTCATCAACGTCCCCGTCGTGATCGCGGCCCTGGTCGCTGGCCACTCGTTGGTGCCCACCAGTCGCGATCCTCACGCTCCACGACTGGATCTGGTCGGCACCGTGCTCGGCTCCGCCGGGCTGGCCACGATGCTCTACGGCATCATCGAAGCGCCCGCCAAGGGATGGGGCGACTCGACGGTCCTGCTCGGCTTCGGCGCCGGCATCACGCTCATCGTTGCGTTTCTCGCGTGGGAATCATACTGCGATCACCCGATGCTCGACATCGGCTTCTTCCGCAATCGCAGCTTCAGCGGAGCGAGCTTCGCCATCACGCTGGTGTTCTTCGCCATGTTCGGTTCGATGTACTTCCTGACCCAGTACCTCCAGTTCGTCCTGGGCTTCTCGACCATCCAAGCCGGCGCCGCGCTCATCCCCTTGGCGTTGACGCTGATGATCGCCGCTCCCAACAGCGCTCGGCTCACCCGACGATTCGGAACTCGAGCCACAGTCTCGGCTGGGCTGACCATCGTCGCCGTGGCGCTTGCGGTCATGAGCCGGGTCACCATCGACTCGGGCTATCCCCTGATCGCTGTGGTGCTGGTGCTGCTGGGAGCCGGAATGGGCATCGCCATGTCACCCGCCACCGAGTCGATCATGAGCTCGGTCCCCGCCAACAAATCCGGCGTCGGTTCTGCCATGAACGACACCACCCGCCAGGTTGGTGGTGCGCTCGGCGTCGCCATTCTCGGCAGCCTCACCAGCGCCGCCTACCACGATGCCATCGACTCATCACCCATCGCATCACGATTGGTCGGACAATCCGGCGCGGTGGTCAGGGACTCGATCGGTGGCGCGCATCTCGTCGCTGAGAAGGTCGGCGACTCGGCCCAGCCGTTGCTCCGGGTAGCCAACGCCGCCTTCGTCGACGCCATGTCCTCGACGGTGTTGATCGCCGCAGCGGTCGCGGTTGTCGGAGCGTTCGTGGCGGGCATCGTGCTGCCGGCCCGAACGATTCCGGTGGTCGACGCAGTGGACGAGGACCCGGAACATACCGACCACGATCGCGACTCCCATGCACGAGACGAGTTCACCGGCCACAGCGCCGACGGGCGCCGTGACTACGCCATCTCCGCTGGCGACTGAGCAGGGCAACGCCCATGAGTGCGACGATGTCCGTCGTGAACCCCGTCGCCCAGACTCGAGGCCGACCCCGCAGCGCGGCGGCGGACATCGCCATCCTGACGGCTGCCCGTCAACTGCTGATCTCCGACGGTTACGCCGGACTCACCATGGCTGGCGTCGCGGCGACGGCGAGAGTGTCGACCGCCACGCTCTACCGGCGCTATCAACACCGCGACGAGCTCGTGGTGGCGGCACTCAGCGATGAAGTCGCTGCCGTGCTTCCCGATACCGGTTCGCTTCGCGGCGACGTCTCGACCATCCTTCGGGCGGCTGTCACATCCATGAGCAGCGAACGAGGACAGCTCATCCAGTCCATCGTTGGCGACGCGTCTCGGAACCCTGCGCTGCGAGACCTGCTGCAGGCCAGGATGGCAGCCAGTCGCCGCGTCGAGCTGGCGAAGATCTTTCAACGCGCAGTCGACCGAAGCGACATGCCGGCGCCGGACGACATGGCGCTCGTCATAGATCTCCTGTCAGCTCCGCTCTTCTATCGGCTGGTCGTGTCGGGCGGTGCCATCAACAACCGGGTCGCCGACGACCTGACCGATCTCATCCTGCGCGCCGTCGGCGCCGCCTGAGATCTCCAACAGCGACCTGACCAACTCGTTGCGCACACCGGACTGCGCACGCCGGGACTGACGCAGCGGGCAACTCACGCTGGGGCCGAACAGCGTCTGGCTGTCACACGATCAGGGGATAATCGTTCGATGCAGCGGGGCTCGCCCCATAGTGTGGACGAGTTCGAGGAGGAACAGATGCAGAACGCCATTGAGGCGCACGGATTGGTCAAACGCTACGGCGAGACCACAGCCGTGGGCGGAATCGATTTCAACGTCCCAACCGGCACCGTGACGGCCGTGCTGGGGCCCAACGGCGCCGGCAAGACCACCGCCGTCAGGATTCTGACCACCCTCACCCTGGCCGACGAGGGCACGGCGATGGTCGCCGGCTTCGACGTCGCGACCCACCCCACCGAGGTCCGTCGCCGGATCGGGCTCGCCGCCCAGGACGCCACCGTCGATCCGCTGCTGACAGGCCGTGAGAACCTCGTCATGCTCGGCGAGCTGCATCAGATCAGCCGACGCCAATCAGCAGCACGGGCGACTGAGTTGTTGGAGGAATTCTCCCTCACTGACGCTGGCGATCGAGTGAGCTCCTCATACTCCGGCGGCATGCGGCGACGCCTCGACCTCGCCGCCACGCTCGTCGCCGAGCCCGCCGTGCTGTTTCTCGACGAACCGACGACCGGCCTCGATCCGCGAGCTCGTAGTGAGCTGTGGTCGGTCCTCGACCTGCTCGTGCATCGCGGCACCACGGTGCTCCTGACCACGCAGTATCTCGATGAGGCCGAGCGCCTCGCCGACGACATCGTGGTGATCGATCACGGTCGAATCATCGCCCGGGGCGACTCACGATCGCTCAAACGAGAAGTGGGCGGCGACCATCTCAACGTCATCGTCGTCGATGCGGCCCAGCTGGATCACGCGGCCCGCGTCGTCGCGGAGATCACCGGTGCCCGGCCCCAGATCGATCGACCGGGGCGGGGTGTGACCGCACCGACCACCCGAGGCCTCCAGGCCGTGCTGGCTGCGGCGGCCGCATTCGAGCGCGACGGTATCGCTGTCGAAGATCTGAGCCTGCGCCAACCGACCCTCGATGACGTGTTCCTCACCCTGACCGAGACCGACACCAACGAACTGACGGAGGCCACCCAGTGACCGCAACGATCGACTCTCCCGACACCCGCGTGGTCGCAGAACCGCATCCGTCGCTCGGTGTCCTCCATGACAGCTGGGTCATCGCCCGGCGCGGCCTGCTCCACATCCGCCGTCAACCCGAGGCGTTGACCGACGCCACGATCCAGCCGGTCATGTTCGTCCTCATGTTCGGCTACGTCTTCGGCGGGGCCATCGGTGTCCCTGGTGGCGGCAGCTACCGCGAGTTTCTGATGGGTGGGATCTTCGCTCAGACCATCGTCTTCACGGCGTTCGGGGTGGCGTTGTCACTGGCGAACGACCGTAAGAACAACGCCGTCGATCGCTTCCGTTCGCTCCCCATCGCCAAGGGATCAGTGTTGGCGGGTCATGCCATCGCCAATCTCCTGAAGGCCATGCTGCCGATCATCCTCATGTCGTTGTGCGGGCTGCTCATCGGCTGGCGCATCCGATCCGGGCTCACCGATGCCGTCATCGGCTACGCGCTCCTCATCGGGTTCGCTTTCGCCATGATCTGGGTGGGAGTGCTGCTCGGAAGCATGGTCAGCACGCCCGAGGGCGTCAACGGGGTGGCCTTTGTGGCCCTCTTCCCGCTGACGTTCGTGGCCAGCACCTTCGTTCCCACCTCCACCATGCCGGGCGTTCTTCGCACGGTGGCCGAGTGGAACCCGGTGACCACGCTCGCCGACGCACTGCGAATCCAGTTCGGCAATCCCAACACCCCGACCTCGCCCGGCGATCCATGGTCGATTGCGCATCCGCTGGCCTACACGATCATCTGGGTCATCGCCATCGTCGGTATCTGTGCGCCCGTCGCCGTCCGGGTGTATCAGCGCTCGATTCAGAAGTAGCTCCGGCCCGTGATGTTCGGCCCAGTTCGGCCTCAGCCGACTCCGACGACATTCAAGCCGAGCGCCCGGGCGGCGATCGCCTGCCGTTGATCAAAGGTCAGGAAGGACAACCCGGCGATATTGACCCGACGGGCGCTCCCGAGGTGGATTGCATCGAGTGATCGAACCCCAAATCGCTCCGCTATGTCAGCGGCAAGTTCACAGACTCGAACGTCAGCCGACACCAGCGCCATGGAGTCGAGATCCTCGATGAGCTGCGCCCTGGCACGCGCCAGCGCCGGACCTTCCAGAAGTCGCGACGAGCGCCCTCGGACGTTGCTCAGATCGGACGTTGCTCAGATCGGACGTTGCTCAGAGGTGCGCAACCGTTGACCCAGCGTCGGCGAGCAGATCCACCGACCGCAGTCGCCCCTCGATGGACGAGGAGGCGTGGGCCACGATGACCTCGTCAGCATCGGCATGGGCCGCGAAGCCCTCGACGTACTCCCGGACAACTGCTGGGGTGCCCGCCACCGAGTACTTCATCATCTGGACGAGCTGTTGGCCTTGCGGCGACCCGAGGATCGAGTCAGCTTCGTCATCGGTGAACGTCCGATCACGCCCCAGTAGTAGCGAGACCCGTCGCCGACGAGCGGTCTGGAACTGGGCCTGGGCGTCGGCATCGGTATCGGCTGTGATCACGTTCACTGCCGCGATCACATAGGGCTGATCGGACTGATCCGACGGCTGGAACTCTCGCCGGTACAGCGCCACGGCGGCTTCAAGCGCACCGGGAGAGAAATGCGAGGCAAAGGCATAGGGAAGCCCGAGGTGAGCGGCGAGTCGTGCACCGAACAACGAGGAACCGAGAATGTAGAGCGGCACATTCGTTCCACGTCCGGGCGTGGCGTTCACACCGGGGACGAGCGTATGGCCGGTCAGATAGCCCTGTAGCTCTTGGACGTCCTGAGGGAACCGCTCGGACGACATCGGGTCAGTTCGCATGGCGTGCATCGTGGCCTGATCGCTGCCGGGGGCGCGTCCCAACCCCAGATCGATACGCCCGGGATGAAGTGTCTCCAGGGTGCCGAACTGCTCGGCGATGGTGAGCGGCGAATGATTGGGCAGCATGACGCCGCCGGCGCCGAGACGGATCGTCTCGGTAGTGGCCGCGACGTGGGCGATCAACACGCTGGTTGCCGAGGAGGCAATCGCCGACATGTTGTGGTGCTCGGCGTACCAGACCCGCCGATAGCCCGATGCTTCCGCACGCTGGGCGAGCGCCACGCTTCCCTCGAGGCTGTCGCGGGCGGTGTCGCCGGGGCCGAT
>Ga0105047_10005063_pt1 | contig 22777 bp, 21 predicted proteins | sample MAT04_FD_78384 | JGI IMG/M metagenome (GOLD analysis project Ga0105047, IMG submission 78384) | Freshwater microbial communities from Lake Fryxell liftoff mats and glacier meltwater in Antarctica - MAT-04 (megahit assembly) | ecosystem: Environmental > Aquatic > Freshwater > Ice > Liftoff... | reverse complement strand
GCGGCTTATTTCCAATTTACCCTTTAAAATTTCTGATTGTGATGATCTTTTTTTGCCGTCGGCCGTATGCTGTTTATTCATAATGATTTTTCTACTGTATTAATTATTTGCAATGTACAAAATGTATTTTTTAGGGGGCTATTGGGGGACGTTAGGCATGCCTCCTTTTTAAACTTTTCAACCGTTTGTTCTCGTCCGAACAATATTAATCTGGCTGTTAGTTAAAAATATTTAGAAAATTTTTAAGACTAGCCGTTTTATTACATCAAAATATTTCTCAACATAAAATACACACAAAAAAATAAACTCCTATAATAAATAAGGGCTACAGTTGCCAACATACGATACCATTATAGTAACTAGCTTAAATACAATCGGCAATTAACTTTCTTTTTAATTATTTTTGGCAATGCACATCCTTTCCGTTTCCAATTTATTTTCAGAACCACTTCTAGGTAATTTCTCTTTAGAGAATATAAATTTTACGCAGCACAAAATGGAGAAGGTTGCTTTGATTGGTGAAACAGGATCCGGTAAATCTACACTGCTAAAAACCATTGCGGGATTAATACAACCAAAAAGCGGAATTATTTTATTTGAAGAGGGCAAAGTAAAGGGACCAGATTGGCAGTTGATTGCGGGGCAAAAAGGGATTGCTTATTTATCGCAGCATTTTGAACTACTGAATAATTACAGAATGGAAGAATTGCTTAGTTATGCAAATGAATTTTTGGCAGATGAAGCGAATGATTTATTTAAAATATGCAGGATAGATCATTTAATGAAGAGGAATTCATATGAACTTTCCGGTGGAGAAAAACAACGGATTGCGCTGGCAAGATTACTGATAACAAAACCAAGACTTTTAATTTTAGATGAACCCTATTCAAACCTGGATTTAATTCACAGAAATATTTTAAAAGAAGTTGTGAGAGATATTTGTGAAAAGTTTCAAATTTCCTGCATAATTACTTCTCACGAGCCGGCGGATGTATTGCCATGGGCAGATAAAATATTGGTATTGCGCAATGGAAAAATTGTACAGGAAGACACAGCAGTAAATGTTTATAAAAAACCCGTAGATGAATATACTGCTGCTTTAATGGGCAGTTATAACTTACTCGATGAAAAAATATTTGGCGAAAAATTATTATTAAGACCAGAAAATATTCTAATAACAGATGATCTGTCAGAAGAATTTACTGGCATAGTAACAGACGTACACTTTATGGGTAGCTTTTACGAAATATTTATTAAAATAAAAACGCAAATCATAAAAGTAAAAACCACCAACGGCAAAATATATGTAGGTGAAAAAGTAGGGATATATTTTTAACTAGTTGATATTTAGATATAAACATTTTATTTACCAAAGAAAAAAAATTTAATTTTTCGATTACGAACAAAATCGTATCATTGTTATACGAATTAAATCGTAACAATGGAACAAAGTAAAAATTTTAAACCTACTGAAAGTGAATTAGAAATACTGGCTGTACTTTGGCAAAATAAAACTGCTACAGTACGAACAGTACATGAAGAACTTGCCAAAACAAAGGAAGCCGGCTATACCACTACACTAAAATTAATGCAGATAATGCACGAAAAAGGGTTGGTTACCAGAAACACACAAAGTAAAACCCATATTTACACACCCGCAATTGATAAGCAGAAAACACAAATGCAAATTGTAAATAAAATGATTACCAATTTGTTTGCAGGCTCGCCTGCAGAAATGGTAATGCAGGCATTGGGCGGCAATAAAACCACCCCTGTAGAATTGCAAAAAATAGAAGAGCTGATAGAAACATTAAAAGCAAAAAAATAAAAGCTTAAAAGATGAATTTCTTTTACTCATTTACTGAAACATTATTGCACAGCTTATGGCAGTCTGCACTTTTATTGCTGCTTTGCTTCTTCCTTTCTTTATCGAATAAATCGCTCCATCCTCTTTACAAAAGAAATTTATTTTACAGCATTATTGGGTTACAAATAATTCTTTCCATTGGTACTTTCTTATACTGTTTTAACAACTTTAATACAATCCTTTGGCTTTCGGCAAATACTATATCAATATTAAACAACCAACAACAACAATGGCTACAGAACAATTCTATATTCATATTTTATATATATCTAGTCATAATTTTTGTACGGCTTTGCAGTATGTGGGTGCAGTGGCTAAAGTTTAAACAATTTTATGTAAGGGCACTTATTAAACCATCTGCATCGTTAAAAATATTTACCCAAGTAAAGGCTTTTCATTTTGGGATAAAAAGAAGTATCAATGTTTGGTACAGCAAAAATGTGGAAACTCCCGTGACATTTGGGTGTTTAAAACCTATTATTTTACTTCCATTTAGCCTGATAAACAATATTACCACAGAAGAAGCTGAGTGTATTATTTTACATGAACTTGCCCATGTAAAAAACAATGACTACCTACTAAACCTGCTTTTAATTGTAGTAGAAACCTTGTATTTTTTTAATCCTTTTATTAAAATTATTACAGAAAAAATAAAGTTTGAACGTGAAAAAAATTGCGATATACAGGTGTTAAATTTTGGCTACGACCCAATACTGTATGCACAAACCCTATTGAAGATTGCTAAGAATAACAACAGCCACTCTCCTTTTCCATTAGCCGCTGCAAAAAACACTACTCAACTTTTACATAGAATTCAATTTTTTACCAACAAAAGAAAATTGAATTTTACAAGTATATCCCCAATTTTTATTTCACTTATATTTTTAATAGTTAGTGCACTTTGCCTCTTACCTTTTGGTAAAACAATTACTGTAAAAAACGAAATAATTACCGCTTTTAAAAAGGCAGGCAAACTACCGTCAACTATTGTAGCATATAATCCTGATAATGAAACGGGAAATAATGCTATTGAAAATAAAGTATTGATACACACGGAAGAACCTCTAATAGAAAAGCCGCAGGAAGAAGCTATAACGGATGGTGCTACAGATGAAATTACAATTGAAGAAAATACAACGGTGCCGGATAATTTATTTTCAACAGTTTCATATACTGAATCTGCAGACAGTACAAAAGAAGTAACCATTAACATAGAAACGCAACAGGGAAAAGTTACACAGGTATATAAATTATTATTAAAAGGCGGTAAATGGATCGTTCAACCGCAATGGATGATAGTGGAAAAAAATGCTGATAGTAACACTGTAAAAATGCGTGATTCTTTGTATAACAAAATGGACAGTATTCAGTAATATTTGTTTCCAAAAAATGTACATGTAGAATGAGACTTATAGCGTATACCATTATACCAATCCTGTAAGAATTTTTAAAATAATTAGCTGTTGGTATAAAAGATTTCTTAACCAGCAAAAATCTTAATGTACGCTACACTGTTTATTATAGCATTATATTTTAATGGTTTATAGAAATATATAATACATTAACCCTAATTTTATAGTAGGTATCTCTATTATCCTAATCAACATTAACCAATTGTAATGCTGCAAAAGTTATGGGTTTGCTTAATGCTCATTTTTGCTGCTTTATGCAGTTGTGCCCAGTCCCCGTTTTTATATACTTTTAAATTTAAAACGTACACTACTTCAGAAGGCTTGGCTGATAATACTACCGTAAAAACGATAAAAGACAAAAACGGTTTCCTGTGGATAGCTACACACAACGGACTAGCAAGATTTGACGGATTAAACTTTAAAACCTATACTTTTAATCCTTACGACAGTACTAGTCTGCGCAGTATTTGGACTTGTGATGTACTTGTAGATAATAACCAGACATTATGGGCAGCCACCGAATTTGGATTGAGTTATTACGATGAAGAAAAAGATAAATTTATTTACATAAATAATAAAAAAGACCTTCAACTGGTGTATAAAATGCCTTTGTGCAAGGGCAAAAATAACAATATCTGGATTGCCTGCGAAGATGGTCTTAAACAAATAAATACCATCACGAAAAAAATAACCAACACATCTTTAAATAGAATTGCAGACCCACAATTTGTTGTGATAATTAATAACAATCATTTACTGATTGGTACCCGAGGCAGAGGTTTATATGACTACGATCCTGCAAAAAATATATACAGGGAGTTGTCCATAAAAAATTTGCCAAAAGATGTTCATTACATGGATGCACTTGCAGAGGAAGAAGGCACTTGGATAGCTACCGGCGAAGGGCTTCTTTTACTACAAGCAAACGGCGGTAGCTTTCTTTACAACAAGGGCCAAATGCTTGGAGATAATAACGTAACCCAATTAATGTGTGTAAAAAGATTTAATGCCGCTTTTGGAAAAGATAAATTTATATGCGGCACTTACAATAAAAGACTTGTGCTGTTCAATAAAATTTTAAAAGTTTTTGAATACGAATGGGTTTCCTCTGCCACAGAGCCTGATGGCTTTGAGCCCTCCATCATTTATAATATTTATACAGAAAACAGAATGATGTGGCTGGCTACTGACAGGGGTTTGTTTCAGGTTAATTTAGATGAATTACAACAACAATCCTATTTTATTGCCGCATTGTTAAACGGCAACAACAAAGCACTTGTAAAAAAAGTAATAACAGATAATACAACGAACCAAAATTTAGTATGGCTTATACCATGGCAACCTTATTATGGAATTGCTTTGTATGATGTAAATGCAAAAAAAATTTTAAAAGAATGGAATACAGCTTCGTCCAACAACAAAAAAAAATACTCAGATATCATTAGATCTACTCACAGCAATTCCATTATAGCCACACGAGATTCTGCGCTTGATTTTTATAATGTGCAAAAAGGATTTATACAATCATTAAATATAAATGCTTCAATATTATGTGTGATGGAAGATGAAGGAGGCAATTTGTGGGTAGGCCACGAAAAAGGAATAAGTTTTATAAGGGTAATTAATTTTAATATACAAAATTTTGAACCGGATTTTTCCGGCACTGACATTGAAAAAAATTCTTTTGGAGGATCATTTCCTGTTGTGGCCATAAAGAAAAACGATAAAAATTTGCTTTGGCTGGTATGTAGAAAATATGGGCTTTTTAGTTTTAACATTAAAGCGCAAAAATTTATGCCACATAGGCAATCTTACACAGGCTCGTTTTCTACTTTTAACCGATGTAGCGATGTGCTTATAAAAAACGAAGATTCAATTTGGGTAAGTACCATGGCAGGCATAAGTTGCTATGTACCTTCTCAAAATAAATTTACGAATTATGATGTGGCCAATGGCTTAAAGTCTACTTATGTATATTCGATGGGGTTAGATGACCAAAATAATATATGGGCACGTGGTAATGCAGATATATTTTGTTTTAACACCAACACAAAAAAAATAATAGGTTCCAAACTTAACCAGCAGTACGATATCTCCTGCTTTCAACAAAAAATTTATTTAGAAAATAATAAATTACTGCTAGGCCATGAAGCAGGTTTTACTATTTTTAATACCATTAGTTTTACAAAACCAATCAACGATTTGCCCACAGCAATTATTTCCAATTGCAAAATAAACAATGCAGATTTTTATTTTAGAAGAGATGGCAGCAATCGTTTCCCTGTACGTTTAAATTATTACGAAAACCAGGTAAATTTCGATTTAAATGCCATTGAATATAATTTTCCGGAAGCCATTGAATACAACTACATACTGGAAGGACTGGAAAAAAACTGGACAAATGCCGGTAATAAGCGATCTATCAGTTACAATCATTTATCGCCGGGCAAATACAATTTTGCTTTTTATGTTGTAAATACAAGAAACAAAACTAAAAGTAACATCGCTTACTGGACCTTTACTATACAACCGGCATGGTGGCAATATTGGTGGTTTTGGCCGGCACTTGCATTATTATTTGCATTGTCTGTAATTATCATTGCTAAGCAGAGAATAAAAAAAATAAGGCAAAAAGAAAAACAAAAAACTGCGATAAACAAAACAATGGCTGAGTTAGAAACAAAGATGCTTCGCAGCCAGATGAATCCGCATTTTATTTTTAACAGCCTCAACTCTATTCAAAAATACATTTGGGAAAATAAAGAAGAAGATGCAGCAGAATATCTTGCCAATTTTGCAAAATTGATTAGGGCAATTTTAGAAAACTCCAGAAAAGAAAACGTAACCTTAAAAGAGGAAATAGATGTAATGAAATTGTATGTAGACTTAGAGCACAGGCGCAGCAATGGCGGTTTCGATTATACCATAAAAGCAGATGCGCATTTACTAGAAAAAAATATACTAATACCACCACTGATAATGCAGCCATTTATTGAAAATGCCATTTGGCACGGCTTAAATAAGAAAAATGAAAAAGGAAATCTTTATATAAATGTATTTGAGAAAGATGCAAAATTAATTTGTGTAGTAGATGATGATGGCGTAGGTAGAATTCAAAAAAAAGAATCTTTGTCTTCAGAAAAAAAGTCGCTCGGTATAAATATTACCCAACAACGAATAGAGAGACTAATATTAACTACCGGCAAAAATGCAAACATTTATATAAAAGATAAAATAGAAAATGGGATAGCCATGGGCACAACAGTAACAATTACCTTACCATTACAAACATCATAATATATGCTTAAGTATTACATTGTAGATGATGAGCAGAATGCAGTAGATGCACTTTCGGCTATGTTGAAAAAGAAATTTTCTCATCAGGTAATAAGTTGTGGTAGCAATATAAAAGCATCTATTGCCATTGAAGAAATAGAACAGTGCCAACCCGATATTTTATTTTTAGATGTTGAAATGCCCGAGATGAATGGTTTACAATTATTAAAGCATTTTCCTGAAAGAAAGTTTTACGTAATATTTACCACCGCACACGAAAAATATGCATTGCCTGCTTTAAAAGCGGCTGCTGCCGATTATCTGGTAAAACCGATATCACCACAGGATGTGTATGACGCTATACAAAAATGTACAGAAAAAAAATTAAAAACAGAAAGTAGTAACGGCAAGCCCCTTCATAAAATTAGTCTGGCAACGGCGCACGAATTGTTAATGATAAATACAGATGATATAATTCGGATAGAAGCAAACAATAATTATTCTCATTTTTATTTTATTAATCGCCCCAAAGTAATTGTAAGTAAAACTTTAAAAGATTTTGAAGATCAACTTACCAAGCATAATTTCTTTAGAGTACACCAGTCTCATCTTATAAACTTAAAATATGTAGAGGCTGTAAAAAGCAATGACGGGGATTATGTCTTACTGCAACATGGTCATAAGGTAGAAATAAGCCGACGTAAAAAAGCTGATTTTTTATATAAACTTAAAGCCGGCTAACCGCTTTCTCATTCACTTTTACCGAATCCTTTTTTTTAATGTCCACGCTCTTGTTGGTGGGGCAATGGGATGCATGGCATTATTATTTTAGTATAAATGATGATGACTAGCCAAATAACAATAGAAGCTGAAAAGCATAATCATGGTGCATGGCTCAAAATTTATATTCCTTACCCTGCTTCAGACAAAACAATTGCTATTATACAAAACACGCACGGAGAAGTAATAAAGTATGTAAATCTTAACGAAGGAACCAACTCTATTGACATAAGTAACATTTTCGAAGAAGTAGTTGATGTAAAAATAGAAACTGCTTATGAAATTATTTTAAGGAAAATAAACCTAACCCCCCTATGAAAAATTATCTTACACTCATTACCCTATTAATTTCTGCAACAACCTTTAGTCAAAATGTAGGTATTGGTGAACTTAATCCTACAGAAAGTAAACTACAAATAAAAACTGCTGACAGTGCAGCATTGATTATCCAGAACACTTCCACAGCAACTAATACAAAAACAGGACTTTTTTATAAAAGTGACAATAATTTTTCTGGAGGGATTGCTACAGTAAAAACAGCAGCAACAACTTACCGTATGGGTTTATATACTTTTGGCGGTTCTACAGCTTCCGCCTTAAAAGAAAGAATAAGTATTCTGGATAATGGGAATGTAGGTGTGGGAACTATAATTCCTTCTGCAAAATTAGACATAGCAGGGACTGTAAAAATTGCGGATGGTACACAAGGTTTAGGTAAAGTACTTACAAGTGATGCAGCAGGTAATACATCCTGGATAACCCAGGCACCAGATGCGTTTAGCAATACAGAAAGATTTCAGTTTAACATTTTTAAATCTAATACCAATCTTGGCCAGTTAGAAACTTATTATAATTTTGGGACCGCATCAACCACATATGCAGCCCCTGGTCAGTTTTTTAATTTAAATATTACTAAGTCTGGTCTATATCATTTTGATATAAATTTAAGTCATTTCGTAAATGGTGATTATTCGCAAAAAAGTGTGAATCCCAGAAATATTAAATTTCAAGTGTTAGATTTTGGCTTCAGTGCTATTTACACCGGTTTTGCAGAATATAATTTCAATAACGCCACAGCAAATTCCGAAGCCAGTTTTGATAAATCGTTTGATAAATATATAACAGCCCCTGCGCAAATAAGATTTTTATCAACAACTACCAATATCGGAACATACGAACTTAACTATTTAGTTACCGGTCATCTAATTTCTGACTAAACAAATTTTTAAAACAAAACACCATGAAATCTATCATTGCGACACTCCTCTTATTTGCATATTCATTTACGCTATCGGCGCAAAATGTGGGTATTGGAGAAACTGCACCCACCGCCATGAAACTGCAAGTAAAATCTGCTGATAGTGCAGTATTGCTTATTCAAAACTCAACAGCAGCAGGCAGTAATATCAAAACAGGACTATATTATAAAACAGGAAATAATTATTCTGGCGGAATTGCAACTATTGGTAGTGGAGCTACATTTAGAATGGGGCTATTTACTTATGGCGGTGCAACACCGACTTCACTAATAGAAAGAATAAGTATTTTAGACGGTGGCAATGTGGGTATTGGCACTACAAATCCTACCGCAAAATTGGAAGTGGCGGGTACATTTAAAATTGTAGATGGCAACCAAGCTGCCGGCAAAGTACTTACCAGTGATGGTAGTGGTATTGCTACATGGGCTACACCTATAACCGGTGGCGGCGCATTTACTTTGCCTTATGCCGGAGTTGCAAGCAGTGTTGCCAACCTGTTTCAAATACAAAACTCAGGCACCGGTACGGCCATACGAGCCTTAAATAACAGTAACACCAATGCAGCATTTAAAGCAGAGGCTTCCGGCGGTGCAGATGCTGTAGAAGCTATATCGAATGGTGGAGGTACTGTAACGGCACTACAAAATGGAAATGGTATTGCAGTGCAAGGGTTAGCAACTGCAGGTGGTACAGGTGGTTTTTTTACTTCCTCTACAGGTTATTCTTTAATAACAAATAATGGTAGTGTTGGAATTGGAAACTTAGCCCCAACATATAAATTGGATATAAATGGTAGAGCAAGATTAATGCATAATGGTAACACAGCCGGTATGTGGCATAATAAAGCCGATAATACTGAGGGTGCATTTGTAGGTATGGTAAACGACTCTACTTATGGATTTTTTGGAAACGGAACGGCAGGCAATTGGAGAATGGGTTTTGATGTAAAAAATGCACAAATGGGTATTGGTATGACAGATCCTACTGCCCCCTTATCATTTCCAAATAGTACAGGTAATAAAATTTCTTTATGGGGAGATGCTACAGGCGGGCATTACGGATTAGGTATACAGGGAAGTTTATTTCAAATATATAGTAGTGCAAATAATGCAGATATTGCTTTTGGTTTTGGTAGTAGCAGTGCTTTTACAGAAAATATGCGGGTAAAAGGAAATGGTAATGTAGGAATAGGTACAAATAACCCTTCTACTAAGCTTGAGCTAAAAACGGATGGCTATGGGTTTAGCCACACAGGTGGGACCGTTGCTGTAAAAGTAGGTTCATATATAGATGCAACTGGAGGATGGTTAGGTACAAATTCTAATCACCCATTACATTTCTACACCAACAGTGGCTTTCAACAAATGACACTTTTAACAAATGGAAACGTCGGAATAGGAAATATTAATCCAACCTCTCCACTATCATTTACAAATACAACAGGGAAAAAAATCTCCCTTTATCCAGGTGGAACGGGTGATGCAGGATTTGGGGTTTTTCCAAATGAGTTAAGAATTAATTCAGATAATGTAAGTGCTGATATTACTTTTGGCTATGACAATTTCTCTTCCGGTTTTTTTGAAAAAATGCGTGTTAAAGGAAATGGTAATGTAGGAATAGGAACTAATAATCCTTCAAACAAATTAGATATAAACGGAAGAATGAGATTGCGAAATGAGGGTGGCGGAAATACTGCAGGTATGTGGATAGATGGAACCTCTACAGCACAAAGAGGTTTTATCGGTGCATTGGATAATGATTACATGGGATTCTATGGCAGTAACGGTGCAGGATGGGGATTGTTATTTAACGAAACAACAGGGCAGGTAAATATGGGCACTACAATACCTGCTACCGGATATTTATTAAATGTAAACGGAAAAATTATCAGCGAAGAAGTAAGAGTACAATTAAAAGCTGCGTGGCCTGATTATGTTTTTAACGAAGGTTATAAAAAATTGACCCTCCCACAATTAGAAGTTTATCTTAAAGAAAACAAACATTTACCTAATATTCCTTCAGCAAAAGAAATAGAGTCAGACGGACAACACTTAGGAGAAATACAAAGAAAAATGCTTGAGAAAATTGAGGAGTTGAGTTTGTATGTAATAGAGTTGAAGAAAGAAATTGATAGCATTAAAAAACTACACAACAAATAAAATAATTCACCAATAAAGAAATGTAAAAATGAAAATACTAGCAACCTTTCTCATTTGTTGTTTGAGCGTATTCCAAGGTATAGCGCAAAATGATGTTATGTATAGAAAAAGTACTAGTGGGAAAGTAAAAAAAATAAATTTTACGCAATTGGTTCAACTTCAAAAGCTAAAAAAGGGGGAATATAAAATTCTGGCTACGCCGGATAATGCAGGCAATAAAGTGGAGGAAGAGAAAGAAAAAGAGGAACGTGAACATTGGAATGACAATACAGAAAGGGATAAAAAATTACTATCAATACCTGCACCTGCCGTAACAGGTAGGTTACAAAAAGGTACGGAAAGCAACCTTGCATCAACAGTAAATTGTAAAAGCTTTGAAGGATTAAACGAAATTTTGGTGAACAGTGCACCGCCAGATGTAAGTATGGCACTTGGGGTAGATCATATGGTAATGGCAATAAACACAGGCATTTTAATTACAAATAAAAATACGGGATACGTTGATTCTATTACTAATACAACCTTTTGGTCATCGCTGGGGTTTACAGATTTTTTTGATCCAAAAATTATGTATGACCACGTAAGTAACAGGTGGATTATGTGTATTGTGGCCGAGAGAAGATTAGCCACCTCTGCTATATGTCTTGCAGTATCGGAAACTTCAGACCCAACAGCAAACTGGTATGTATATTTTGCAGATGCTGATGGAGCAAATACCTATTGGTTTGATTACCCTAGCATGGGTTTTAGTTCAGATAAAATTGTCATCACTGGAAATTTGTTTGCCAATTCAAATGATGCAAATGGGCCGGTTCGTATGTATATCTTCAATAAAATAGATTTATACAATGGCATCATATCCGCTTTCATTAATACAATAGATAATAGTTCCATCTTCACACTATTACCAGCTACACAATTTGATGCCGGTGCAGATGTAGTTTGTATAACCCAGCAAGATGGTTTAACAGGCAAACTCTCAAAATACATTATTTCAGGAGCAGCAGCTACAGCCACTATTGGTGCAGCGGCCACGGTAGATTATGCAGTAGCATGGACATCTCCCCCATCTGATATGTTGCCGCAAACAGGAACCACTTTAAAAATAAATGGTGGTAGTAGCAGAGTGTTAAGTTTTGTTATACGAAACAATATTGGTTATGTGGCATTCAATGGTGCTTATCCTGCAAATGCGCCCACGTATATGGGTGCAACCTACTGCTCGTTTAACAATGCAACAAATGCAATAGGAAGTATTGCAGCTTTTACAGATCCTGCAGGCTCATGGATGACGGCTTTTCCAAATTTAATTGTAACGAGCAACGGAACCATACTTATATCGTTTTCTTACTTTTCTACCACAACCTACGGCAGTGCAGCAGTGGGTATATGGAATCCATCAGACGGTGCGTTTTCTAATGCTACATACATTGTTACCAAATTTGGTACTGACATTTATAACAGGGTTTTTGGTGGCAGAAATCGTTGGGGCGATTACTCAGGTATTGCCTTGGACCCTACAGATGAAAAAACAGTATGGCTTGCTTCTGAATATGCTGCCAACAGAGACCCTGCTCCTGGTAATGCAAGTAGGTGGGGAACCTGGTTTTCTAAATATTGTGCCGATTGTCCGGCAAACCTTACGGTGACTAATACACTTCTAAACACAAATGCAAAAAAATATGAAGTAACTAATACCATTAATTCATCCCAAAATGTAAATTCCGGCGCATACCTCAAACTTGATGCTGCCAATGCTATCATTATGTTGCCTGGGTTTAGAGCGCAAGTTGGCAGTATATTAAAAGCATTTATAGAAGGTTGTGGTGGGGCAGATTTTTGATAGGTTAATATTTCTATCGAAATAAGAAATTAGTAATTCATCCTTTTTCTTTCTCTATTAAATTTGCTTCTTCTAAAGTTTTAAAAATGAAGAAAGATTTATCAGATAAAACAGCATTATCTCTAATAGATACAGATCGCATAATAGAAATGGCATGGGAAGACCGCACTCCCTTTGAAGCAATTGACTTTCAATTTGGGCTTAGTGAAATGGAGACTGTAGCGCTCATGCGTAAAAATTTAAAACGGAGCAGTTTTAATTTGTGGCGAAAGAGAACGCATAGCGGCGTAAGCCAGAAACACCTTGCAAAAAGAGTAGATGGTATTAACAGGTTTAAATGCACCCTCCAACGTAGCATTACTATGAACAAAATAAGTAAACGATAACAGTATTATTGCTTACTTAAAAACTCATAAATATCTTTCCAATGTGGGCTAAAAAGTGCCGTGTGATGTAATTTTAATTCTTCAATAGGATCTGTAAGTTCTATTTGACCACGAAGGTTTTCCGGATGAATAAGTATGCCTCTGCACCCCAGGTTTTTTGCAAATTGTATGTCCGTTAATCTATCGCCAATTACAAAGGAGTTTTCAATATCGCAATTAGCATCATCTATGTATGAAGTCATACGACCAATACGTGGTTTTCTTAACGGAGAATTTTGCTCCGGTACAGAATCATCTACAATAATATCTTCAAAAAAAATATCTTCGTTTTTAAAAACCTCCAGCATAAAATTTTGTGTAGGTAAAAACTGTTCTTGTGGAAACGTAGGTGAACCCAACCCGTTTTGATTGGTCACCATTACCAGTTTATAGGGAAGTTCCCGGGCAATTTTACCGAGCCAGGTAATAACGTGGGGGTAAAAATGTAGTTTTTCAAAACTATCAATTTGTCCGCCAGATGATGCAGGACCTTGTATTAATGTACCATCTCTATCAATAAATAAATATTTCTGCATAACAAGTTTAAAAGGAAGGCAAAGTAAATAAAATCATTGTGAAATAACGGGAAAACATTTTTCAGTTTTCTACATCTACCACTCTCCCATTTCTATACCCAGTCCATTGCCTTCGGTATATATTATTTTGCCATTGTTAAACGTAACGCCTACAGCAACATCTTCGGCAAGCAGCAATGGACCATCCATATCTACATGATCCAGCAATGGCGCTAGCTGTGCAATTGCTGCAGTACCAACACTGCTTTCATTCATACAGCCCATCATTACAAGTAATCCCAATTCTCTTGCTTTGGTTATCATTCTTTTTGCCGGGGTAATGCCACTACATTTTGTAAGTTTTATGTTTATACCATGAAAATGATTTGAACACATTAATACATCTTCTTCTTTAACACATGCTTCATCTGCATACAATGGAAGGGCAGCATTTTCAAATAATTTTTTCATTCCTTCCCAATTATCTTTTGCCAGTGGTTGCTCTACCATGTCTACGCCAAGTTCTTTTAACTGCGGTATTTTATGCAATGCTTCTTCGAGCGTCCATGCTGCATTTGCATCTACCCTAAAAACAGCATCGGTATTTTTTCTGAGTGCTGCCACCATTTCTACATCGCCATCAAAACCAACTTTTATTTTATAAATAGGCCATGGTTTTTCGGCCATTTTTTTCAGCATAATTTCCGTAGAGTCTATGCCAATAGTATAATCTGTGATAGGAGCATTTGCAATATCTAAACCCCAAAGTTTATGCAGTGGCTGGCGTTTCATTTTACCATAAATATCCCAAGCTGCCATATCCAAAGCACAAACTAAAAACGGATTTTTTGGAAATAAATGGTGGAGATAATGCCAGTAGCGTTCAGGATCGCTGAGTGAAAATTTTTCTACAAAAACCTTTTTTGCTTCGAGGTCGGCAATCATTTTTTCTACCGTAATATCGTAGTAAGTTATCGCGGGTGCTTCGCCATAGCCGGTTTGGCCAAAGTATTCCAACTTTACAATTAATGCAGGCTGGTGTGTTTTTGTGCCTTTAGAAATTGTGAATGGATATTTAAAGGGAAGGTTTATTTTTTTGTAAGAGAGCTTAATCATTTACACATTTTTTTTTGCTGGGCAAAGATGCGTGTTTTGTTTTTATTTACTACGAATGCACAATTAAACACAAATTAAAATGCACTTCTTTAATATTTTTTTGCCACGAATACACTAATGGGCACGAATAATAATGAAGTGGTTTAATTATTGGCAAAGAAAGAAAAGCAAAGCATTAAGTAAACTACTGCTTCCAGCTTTGCTCCGTACGCTGCGGTAAAAGTTGAATAAAGTTTTACTGCTGAAGGGCTGGCGGATGGGAAGTAGTACCCCACAGGAATGATGCCGTTTTTACGGCAGAAATGACGAGGAGTACTACGGACAGCCGCAACAAATGTTGAACAATGTTTTAAAGTTTACAGCCCAAAAAAAAATTGAGCATCATACCCAACCCATTCTTTCTCTTAATTTATTTATGTGCGCTGTGTGGTGTTTGCCATGCCATGCATAGGAGCCGAGGAGGTACCAAAGGGTCATCTGTTTTCCATATTCAGGATGCACCACTGTACGGTTCCACTCTTCAGTCTGTATATTTTTTAATACTTCCAACATGCGTGCATGCAACGCATGCAGCAAAGTAAGCGAAACATTTATTGGAATATTTTTTACATCGCTGAGTTCCGTAAATGCTTGTTGGTTGTATGGTTTTATTGTTGGATTATCTTCTGTGAGGGCGAGTTTGAAACGCATAAACGCATTCATATGGCTATCTGCAACATGATGCACCACTTCCCGGCTGTTCCACCCGCCGGGGCGATAGGGTTCTTCGAGTTGTACTGCATCTAAATTTACAATAGCGTATTCCAATGCTTTGGGTAACACTTCAATATCGAGCAGCCACTCTTCCAGCTGTGGCTGAGAGAATGGCTGTTCAATATATTTACCAATGGGGTAACTTAAATCTTCCATGTTATTTTGTAGCTGCTGGTTTTATATCTTCCAACGTAATATCAAAAATTAATACATCGTTTGGTTTAATAGGTGTTCCTTGTGGCGGGTATTCTCCATAAGCAAGATCTCCCGGAATGTACACTTTCCAATGGGAACCGATAGTCATCAACTGTAAAATTTCTGTCCAGCCTTTTATAACGCCATTTAGCGGAAAAGTGGCTGCCTGCCCACGTTTTACAGAGTTGTCAAACTCGGTACCATCCATTAATTTACCAATATAATTTACCACAACAGTATCTACAGCTTTTGGTTTTGCAGCATTGGGATCGCCGGCTTTTACTACCTCGTATTGCAAGCCATTTTGTAATGCTATAATGCCTGGGCGCTTTTTATTCTGATTGAGAAAATTCTGACAAATCGCTTTTTGTGCATCGCCTTTTTTCTTAGCATACTCTTGTAATTTTTGTTGTAAAATCATACCTGACAGATCTTGTGTTAATGCAGTTTTTGATTTACTAAATACATCATTCATTGCTTTTGCTACCATTTGTGTATTTAAATTGGTAACCCCTGCATTTTGCATGCTTTCTGCTACACTCATGCCGGCTGCGTAACTAAAACTATCCAAAGCATTTTTAAAAGGTGAAATTGCTATTTTTTTTGCAACAGGTTTGGAAACTGTTGTTGCTTTTTTTTGCGCTGCTGCATTCATAATTGCCAGGGCAGTGATGGCACATAACATTAATTTCTTCATTGTTTATGTAGGTTTGTTTTTTTAAAATTGTACAAATAAAATAAAAATTAATCAGGGCGCATCTCTTTTCCTGTTAAATGTATAAAAACATCTTCGAGGCTTGCAGCCTTTACTTGTTTTGGTCTTTCAAAACCGGTAGCTACCAATTCATCTATCATGCCATCTGGCGTATTTAATTTAATAATTTCCCCTTCGTCCATAATGGCAATTCTATCGCAGAGTTGCTCGGCTTCATCCATATAATGTGTGGTAAGTATTACGGTGGTGCCATTGTTTCTTATTTCCTTTATTAAATCCCATAAGTTTCGGCGTGCCTGCGGATCTAGCCCTGTGGTCGGCTCATCTAAAAAGATAATTTTTGGATTGTTAATGAGTGTAGTTGCAATAGAGAAACGTTGTTTTTGCCCACCACTCAGTTCTTTACTTTTATTTTTTGCTTTATCGGTAAGGTTTACTTTTTTTAAAAGTTCCATTGGGTTTACTTCTCTATTGTATAAACCACTAAAAAGTTTTATTAATTCCAATAAATTTAACCCTGGATAAAAACCGGAAGCTTGCAGTTGAACGCCAATTATTTTTTTTATTTCTCCCGGTTGTTCATCTAAATCGAAACCATTTACAATAACCTTACCCGAAGTTTTTGGTCGGAGTGTTTCTATAATTTCGAGTGTAGTACTTTTACCGGCACCATTTGGCCCAAGCAGGCCAAAAATTTCTCCTTCTTCTACGTCAAATGAAATAGATTTTACTGCCTGGAATGTGCCGTAATTTTTTACAAGATTTTGTACGGATATTATTTTGTTGGACATGTGTAATCTTTTTTTTTAAATCCCAAATTGAACCTCATCCAAATACTTCTTCTGAATAAAAGAAATTGGAAGAATAAATTAGAAAGTGACAAGGGAAACTATTAAATTTCCTTAAGAAATGAACCCGAGACCGATAACTCCTAACTCGAAATTTTTTCTTCCGCAAAAAGATAACTTTCCAATTCCTCCATCATTTTCATACTGCCCACAAAAAATGGTGTACGCTGGTGCAGCTCGGTAGGTACAATATCTAAAATATTAATTTTTCCGTTGGTTGCTTTTCCTCCAGCCTTTTCTACAATATAGGCAAAAGGGTTACATTCATACAACAAACGTAATTTACCTTTTGGTTTATCTTTAGTGCCAGGGTACAAAAATATGCCGCCACGAATTAAATTTCTATGCACATCACTTACCATACTTCCTATGTATCGTTGTGTGTATGGACCACCAGTGGTTTTATCTTTCTTTTGGCAACAGGTAATATATTCTTTTACGGGTTGGTCAAAAACGAAAAAGTTACCATGGTTTACAGAATACATTTTTCCAATGTCAGGGCATTTTATATTTGGGTGGCTCATTAAATATTCACCAATTTGCCTATCCAATGTAAAACCATTTACGCCTCTTTTAGTAGCATATACCAACATGGTTGACGATCCAAATACTACATACCCAGCGGCAACCTGTTTATTACCTGCCTGTAAAAAATCTGCTTTGGTAGCAGGTTTTCCCAATTCGCTCACTCGCCTGTAAATACTAAAAATAGTACCGATAGAAACATTTACATCAATATTGCTGCTACCATCTAAAGGATCAAAAAGGCAAACATATTTAGACTTATTGCTTGTTTCATCGTCAAAAATAACCACATCATCCATCTCCTCACTGCCAATTCCTGCGCAGCTTATACCATGGCGTAATACACCCATCATTTGATCGTTTGCAAAAATATCGAGCTTTTTTACTTCTTCACCCTGAACATTTACGGTGCCGTAGTCTCCCAAAATATCTACCAACCCTGCTTTATTTACTTCTACATTTATGCGTTTGCATGCAAGACCAATATCTCTCAACAAGCCTGCAAATTCACCTGTTGCCTGCGGAAAAGCCCGCATTTCCTGTATAGTAAATTCGTCGAGGGTAAGTATGTTTCTATTTGTAGCCATTGTATAGATATTAGATATTAGACATAAGACACAAGATTTTACGTCAGATAAAATATTTTAGATATAAATTTTTTGATAATAGATTTGCAATGTAAATATAATTATAAAAGAAAAAGTACTGTAGTTGTAAATGGTCAAAAAAAAAGATGGAGTTATGCAAAATCTGCATTCATAGCATTACTTTAAATTATAGTTATCTAATATCTCAATACTAATATTTTAATACTTCTTCATGAGGATTTTCAAATTTGGTGGTGCATCAATAAATAATATTGAAAGAATAAAAAATACCGGAAACATAATTATAGATAATGCTCCGAAAAAGTTGTTGGTAGTGGTATCTGCTATGGGCAAAACAACCAATGCGCTTGAAAAAATAGCAGAAGCATATTTTGAAAACAGGAAAGAAGATGCACTTCAGTTGTTTGAGCAGTTAAAGAACAACCATCTTGAGGTAGTAAAATATTTACTCATACATAATTGGAAAGCTGCAGAAGACCAGCTAAAGGATTTTTTTACAGAGATAGAATGGATGCTGCACGATAAACCTGTTCGCAATTATGATTATTATTACGACCAGATTGTTTGCTGCGGTGAATTGTTTAGCACATGTATTGTAGCACATTATTTGGCTGAGCAACAGGTAAAAGTTAAATGGATAGATGTACGGGATATTTTTAGAACCGATAATAATTTTAGAGATGCAGGCGTTGATTTTGATTACACTTCGGCAAAAATAAATGAAGAAATTCTACCATTATTTACAGATTACGATGTAGTGATGACGCAAGGCTTTATAGGATCTACAGATGAAAATGAAAGCACTACACTTGGCCGTGAAGGCAGTGATTATTCCGCCGCTATTTTTGCAAATATTTTAGAGGCTGAAGTACTTACTATTTGGAAAGATGTGCCGGCTGTAATGAATGCAGATCCGAATAAATTTAAAGATGCCGTAAACATTCCATTATTAAATTATACAGAGGTTATTGAAATGGCTTATTATGGCGCACAGGTTATTCACCCAAAAACGATAAAACCTTTACAAAATAAAAATATACCCTTATATGTGAAAAGTTTTTTAGATACAGAATTACCTGGCACTATTATTAATGCTGAAAAAACCGCTAATTTGCCACCTATTATTGTTTTAAAAAGTCAACAAGTTCTAATACATTTTCGTTCTAAAGATTTTTCTTTTATGGAAGGACGAGCCCTTGGGCAGTTGCATAAAATTTTTAATAAAGTAAAACTGCAACCGAACCTCACACAAAACACTGCCATATCATTTGTATGTTGTTTTGATGGACACGAAGAAAAGACGGGACAAATAGCGGCTGATGCATCATTGCTTTTTGATGTAGATGTGGAAAGAGATTTATCATTGCTTACCATTCGCCATTACGATGATGCAACCATTGCAACTTTAACCGATGGCAAAAATATTGTTTTGCAACAAAGAACGCAGGAAACGATGCAGGCCATTATTAGGAGTTAATGTAGTAAAAATTAAAAACAATTGGACTACATCATTGCAGTTTTATAAACCGTTATTTTTCGCTTGCAAGCTTTTTATACTATTTAAATTCGATTACAAAGAAACTGCTTTTACTACTTTACATTTATGATTGAAAAAAATCTTTACATAATTGCAGGTTGCAATGGAGCAGGAAAAACAACTGCCTCATTTACTATTTTGCCTGAAATTATTGTCTGTAAGGAATTTGTAAATGCCGATGAGATTGCTAGAGGACTCTCACCATTTCAGCCGGAAACAGTAGCTTTTGAAGCTGGAAGAATAATGCTGAAACGAATTAATGATTTACTAATTGGCAATGAAAGTTTTGCTTTTGAAACGACTCTATCAACGAGGAGTTATAAAAATAAAATTAATATAGCAAAACAGAAAGGATACATAATAACCTTACTTTTTTTTTGGCTTGAAAATGTAGAGCTCGCAAAAGAACGTGTAAAAATAAGGGTTTCCGAAGGTGGCCACAATATTGAACCATTAGTGATAGAAAGAAGATATACAAATGGAATTAAAAATTTATTTGAAATTTACCTGCCTATAGTGGATGGTGTACTAATTTTTGATAATTCTGTAGGAATGCACGAACTTGTAGCTCAGAAAACAATAGATGGGAATTTTACAATTATAAACAATCTGAAATTTGCAGAATTAAAAGAATATTATGACCACAGTTGAGAAACAAATGGAACTTAGAGACAAAATTTTAGTTGGACTTGAATTGGTTTATAAAAGATTAATTGAGTTTAAAAGAGAAAAAAATACTGAAATTGTTGTAATGCGAAATAATAAAATTGTAAAATTGAGACCTTACGAAACAATACCAAACAAGGCTGGTAAAACTATTATAAATTAATTCACCACATAATCACCTTTTCTGTTTACCAAAATAATGGGTAATTCCTTTCTAGTTTCAAAGTAATCGAATACTTCTTTTATGTTGGTATTAAAATGTTGTAGGTAAGCATTATCCTTCATTGAATTTTCTAAAAAATCCATTGATTTTTTTACATTATATTTCACAGGAAAAACGTGCACAGGTATAAATTCCTGCCCTTGGTTTCTAACATTACTTGCCAGATAATACAGTTCTTCAATAGGTGCATCAGTAATAGGAATACAACCTGTAGATACACAATTGCCATGTATATAAATGGCGCTTCCGGGTCTGTTGGCATCACTTAAAATTCTGTCAGATGCATTTGGATAATTCAACCCAAGCGACAAATGATAATTGCTGTTTGGATTAAATTCATTTATGTAATAAAAACCTTCAGGAACCTGATAATCGCCCTCTACCCTTTTTGGCCCTGTAGAACCACTTTGCTGGCAAACTTTATATGTTTTAAATAATTTGTATGGTTCTTTTGAGCTTGATTTTACCCAAATTTCCAATTGTCTGTCAAACTTAAATGACCTAAGATACATTGCTTGCGGAGGCCAACTAAGATTTTGCTTTTCAAATTGCTTTTTTAAAGAATCTTCCATCCGGGACTTTGCATCCGGCGATTTTAAAATGTATTTAGGACCCGCATTATTTTGTGCAGTTAACTTGCCGGCAAATACCATTAAGATAAAAAAGAAACAGCCGAATTTAAACAACTTATTCTTCATAAATATTTATAGATGGTTTTAATATATAGGTAACGCTAAAATATTAAATTTATTCAATTAAGTGTGTTAAAAATTTAAAGAAGATAGACTACGCTAAAAACTTTTCAATTTAATATGCCGTAATCAATTCTTTATTAAAGATTTCCTCTTGCATCCTGTTCTCTTTCCAATGCTTCAAATAATGCTTTGAAATTTCCTTTACCAAAACTTTTTGCTCCTTTGCGTTGTATTATTTCAAAAAATAAAGTTGGCCTGTCCTGTAATGGTTTGCTAAAAATTTGTAATAAATAACCTTCATCATCCTTATCAATCAAAATACCCAGCTCACTTAATGGTGCCAGGTCTTCATCAATTTTGCCTACCCTGTCCAGTACATCTACATAATAGCTTGCAGGTATTTTTAAAAATTCCACACCTCTGCTTTGCAAATCTGTCACAGTAGCTACAATATCTGCCGTTGCAATAGCCACATGTTGTACACCTTCGCCATTATAAAAATCTAAATATTCTTCTACCTGGCTTTTCTTTTTACCTTCAGCCGGTTCGTTTATAGGAAATTTTACAAAACCATTTCCATTGCTCATTACTTTACTCATTAATGCAGAGTATTCAGTAGAAATATCATTGTCATCAAAGCTCAAGATATTTTTAAAACCCATTACTTCTTCATAAAATTTTACCCACGGGTTCATTTGGTTCCAACCAACATTTCCTACACAATGATCTACATAAAGCAAACCTGTAGATGTGGGGTTATATACACTTTCCATTTTTCTAAACCCAGGCATAAACACTCCGTCATAATTTTTTCTTTCTATAAAAAGATGAATAGTTTCTCCATAAGTATGAATGCCACTCATTACTACTTCCCCATTGTCATCAATTAGTTTTTGGGGTTCTAAATAACTTTTACCGCCGCGTTTTGTTGTTTGTTCCCATGCATCTGTAGCATCATTTACCATAAGGGCAAGCACCTTTACTCCATCGCCATGTTTGCTTACATGCTTTGCTATTTCATGATCTTCCCTTAACGCTGTTGTCAATACAAATGTTAGTTTGTTCTGGCGAATAACGTAACTCACTCTGTCCATCAAACCTGTTTCTGGACCGGCATATGCAAGGCTCTGAAAACCAAATGCAGTTTTGTAAAAATGGGCGGACTGTTTTGCATTGCCTACATAAAATTCCACATAATCTGTACCCATTAACGGTAAAAAATCAGTAGTAACTGTAATACTTTCTTGCTGTAATGTTGCGGTATTTTCCATTATATTTTTTTTAGCCGAGCAAAGACAAAGCTATGTGGAGCTTCTGTGGCAGCTTGTCCGCCAAAGGAGGATCGCACATTTTAACTGTG